>Ga0308157_10001677_pt1 | contig 42470 bp, 46 predicted proteins | sample PhyBR1_FD_201035 | JGI IMG/M metagenome (GOLD analysis project Ga0308157, IMG submission 201035) | Phyllosphere microbial communities from UC Gill Tract Community Farm, Albany, California, United States - DLSLB.R1 | ecosystem: Host-associated > Plants > Phyllosphere > Unclassified | place: USA... | reverse complement strand
CCACCGGCGCCGACGGCCGCAAGATGCAGGTGCTGGTGGTGGACGACAACCGCGACGCCGCCGATTCGCTGGCGGCGCTGCTGGAAATCGAAGGCTTCGACGTGCGCCCGGTGTACGACGGCGCCGCCGCCGTCGCCATGGCGGCCGAGCACCAGCCGGACATGATCATCATGGACCTGGGCATGCCGGGCATGGACGGCTACGAAACCGCGCGGGCGATACGCCAGCGTGCCGGCGCCGAGCGCATTTTGATGATCGCGCTGACCGGCTGGGGCCAGAGCGACGCCCGCCGCCGCACCGGCGAGGCGGGCTTCGACCATCACCTGGTCAAGCCGGTCGAGCTGGAGCAGATCCTGCGCCTGGCCGGCGCGCGCCAGAACCGCGAACAGGTGCAGGCGGCGCGCTGAGGTCCGCTCAGTGCGGGGTGATGTTGACGGTCGCTCCCTGCAGGTAGACCGCGTTGGTGCCCTCGAAGCCGGAGTCGGCGCCCAGCATGATCCAGAAATTGCCGTCCGTGTCGGCCCTCACCACGATGGGTTCGCTCGACTTGCGGGTGGTGCTGGCCCAGGTGCCGCCTGCGCAGCCGAGGCCGGCCACGCCCTGCGTGCCCAGCACCTTGCCCTGGGTGCCGGATGTGCCCTGGTTGCCGCGGTCCAGGTTCACGCGATAGCGCAGGTCCGGTTGCTGCACCGTGTTGATGTTGAAGTAGTTCGCCGCCGCCACCATGTACACGCTGTCGCCGCGCGACCCGCCGACGCCGGCGCAGCCGGTGCCCGCATCGGTGGCATAACGCAATTCGAAGGTCACGTTGTATTGCGCGTTCTTCACGAAGCCGTGCAACTGCCGCGTGACGTAGGTCAGCACATCGTCGCTGTTGTTGTGTGCCGCCAGGTAGTAGCCCTTGCCGCTCAACGGCGCCGGCAAGTCCCGCCAGCCCGAGGCCACTTCGGTCGGCCGGTCCTTGTCGCCGTAGTCGGCCACGTCGCTGCGCCATTCGTCGATACCGGTGTTGAAGTCTATCGTGACCGTGGAGGCCACGGGGTCGGGCAAGTGCTGATCGTACGGGTTGGGTATCCAGTCGCCGCCGCCGCAAGCGGCCAGCGTCAGGACACCGCTTACGGCCAGCGCGGCCAGCAGATTTTTTTGTATGGTCATGTTTTCCCTTAAAGTGTGCGGCGCATGGTCAGGCGCCGAAACTTATTTTAAAGGAAATGTTTAATTAATTTGCAAGTAATTTGTAAGCGGCTGCAAGTGACCGCTACTTCCAGTCGCCGCGCAACTCCAGCACGCGCTCCTTCAGCCCTTCCGGCGTGACGTCCTGCGGCGCCACCGGCGCGCCGACCGCCAGCGCCAGGCGCGAACGCAGGCCGCTGCGGAAGGCGCGCCCGAACACGTTCTCGCCGCTGCGGCTCAGCAGGTGGCCCCACAGCCCGCGCAGCGCCATCGGGATCACCGGCACCTTGGAGCGCTCGACGATCTTCGACACGCCGCCCTTGAATTCATTGATCTCGCCGGTGCTGGTCAGGCGGCCCTCCGGGAAGATGCACACCAGGTCGCCCTCGTGCAGCGCCTGCGCGATGTCGACATAGGCCTTCTCCATCAGCCACGGGTCTTCCTTGGCCGGCGCGATCGGGATCGCGCGCGCGGTGCGGAAGATCCAGCCCAGCAGCGGCAGCTTGAAGATGCGGTGGTCCATCACGAAGCGGATCGGCCGCGGGCTGGCCGCGCCGATGACGATGGCGTCGACGTAGCTCACGTGGTTACACACCAGCACCGCCGGGCCCTCGTCGGGGATGCGGTCGGCGTCGATCAGGCGCACGCGGTGCACGGTGTGGATCAGCATCCAGGCCAGGAAGCGCATCAGGAACTCCGGCACCAGCGAGAAGATGTACAGCGCCACCACCGCGTTGAGCAGCGCCGTCACCAGGAACAGCTGCGGAATGGTGAAGCCCTGCCCCAGCAGCACGATGGCCAGGCCGGCCGCCGCCACCATGAACAACGCGTTGAGGATGTTCATGCCGGCGATGGTGCGCGACATGTGGGCCGGATCGCAGCGGGTCTGGATCAGCGCGAACAGCGGCACGATGAAGAAGCCGCCGAACATGCCGATCAACAGCACGTCGCACAGGATGCGCCACATCCCGTGCTGCGCCATCAGGGCGAAGGCGTCCAGGTGCGGGCCGGTGGCGGCGGTGACGCCCAGGCTGGCGAAATACAGGTCGGCGCCGAACACCGACAGGCCGATGGAGCCGAACGGCACCAGGCCGATCTCCACCTTGCGGCCGGACAGGCGCTCGCACAGCAGCGAGCCGCTGCCCACGCCCAGCGAGAACACCGTCAACAGCAGCACGAACACGCTATGGTCGCCGTGCAGGTAGTCCTTGGCGTAGACCGGGAACTGCGCCAGCACCAGCGCGCCGTAGAACCAGAACCACGAGTTGCCCAGCATGGACAGGAACACCACGCGGTTCTTGCGCGAGAAGCTCAGGTTGCGGAACGATTCGCCGATGAAGTTCCAGCTCACCTTGAGCTCCGGCGCCGGCGCCGGCGCCAGCGGGATGCGGTAGCTGGCCACCAGCCCAAGCAGCGCCACGGCGATGGTGGCGATGGCCTCGAAGGCGATGCCGTTGGGCTTTTGCACCACCAGCACCGCGCCCAGGATCTCGCCCAGCAGGATGCCGACGAAGGTGCCCATCTCGGTGACGCCGTTGCCGCCGATGAGTTCATCGGGCTTGAGCTGCTGCGGCAGGTAGGCGTACTTGACGGGGCCGAACAGCGTAGAGTGCACGCCCATGCCGACCACCGCGGTCACCAGCAGCCACAGGGTGTGCGTCATCCATCCGAGGCCGGCGATGCACATGATGGCCACCTCCAGCCACTTGACGAAGCGGGTCAGGCCGGACTTCTCGAACTTGTCGGCCAGCTGGCCGGCGGTGGCCGAGAACAGCACGTAGGGCAGGATGAACAGGCCGGGGATCAGGTTGGTGATCAGCGACGGCGACAGCGTGGTCCAGCTCATCGCGTCGAAGGTCAGCATGACCACCAGCGCGGTCTTGAACAGGTTGTCGTTGAAGGCGCCGAGGAACTGGGTCCAGAAAAACGGCGCGAAGCGGCGTTGCGTCAACAGGGAAAACTGATTGGGCTGGCTCATGTCTGCGGCATCCGTTCTGATGGGTGTTACGGAAAGGTTGAACGGATTATAACCTCTTGCCGCGCCACACAAACATGCCAACAAGCAACAACCTAGCGCCAGATCAATCCAGCCACGCGTTCAGGATATCTTCGGCCCCGCTGCTGGCCAGCGCGCCTGCCGGTTCATATCCAGCCAGTCCAGGAATTCCTGCGCGCCCGGCTTTTCGGCATGGCGCGTCACCTCGAAGCGGACCATGTCCGGGATGACGACGCGCACGCCCAGCAGGGTCAGCGTATCGAGCGCCCCGGCCACGGCCAGCGTAATGAGCGGACTGGCATCCGTCACGATCAGGGCGATCTTCATCCGAACACCCGTTCGAACAGATCGCGCTGAGCCTGGTTGAAATGCGCCTGCGTGTCGACGCGCGGCAGCGGCAGGCCGCTGCGGGCCAGCCGGTTCAATATCTCGCCGAAGCACAGTCCGGTGGACTGCTCCAGTTCGCGGCGCTCCAACTTGCCTTCCGAATACGCCGCCAGCAACTGCTGCAGTTGCGCATTGGCGCTATCGGCAACGACTGCGGTTTCCATGATGAATCTCGCGTTGTAGTCACGGTTTCACTATACACCGATTGATCTCAGCCCTGCGGGATGAAGATGGCGATGCGGGTGCCGGCGCCGAGGGCGGTGGCGATGTCGATGCGGCCCTCGAAGGCGGCCACCCGCTCGCGCATGCCGACGATGCCAATGCCGGCCGACGCCAGCGCCGCGTCGTAGCCGCTGCCGTTGTCGGCGATCTCCATGCGCAAGCCCGCGCCGTCCAGCGACAGCGCCACCGTCACCTGCGTCGCGCGCGCGTGCTTGGCGATGTTGGACAAGGCCTCCTGCACGATGCGGTAGGCCGAGATGCCGATGCCGCTGTCGAGCCGCGCGAAGTCGCCGTCGGCATGGAAGGCGTAGCGGCAGCCGGCGTGCGCGCGGTCATAGTGGCGCACCATCTCCTCCACCGCGCCGTCCAGTCCCAGCATGTCCAGCACCTCGGGACGCAGGCGCCGCACCAGCGTGCGGCCGCTGTTGTAGAGCCCCAGCGCCAGCTTGATGATGGACTGCGCGCGCTCGCGCACCTCGCCCTCCCCGCTGACATCGACGATGCGCTGCGCCTCCAGCCGCGCGGCGATCAACGTGGCGTTCAATTCGTCGTGGATCTCCAGCGCGATGCTCTTGCGCTCATCCTCGACGGCGGTGTTGACCTTGCGGATCAGCCGGCGCTTCTCGGCGTCGGCCGCGCGCAGCGCCTGCATCGACGCCTGCAGCGAGGCGTTCAAGCCCTGCGACAGCTGCCACGCCAGCAGCGCGCACACCAGCAGGCCAAGGCTGGCCACCAGCAGCTCGACATAAAAGCGGCGCGTCTGTTTCAGCAGCAGCGCCGACGGCGACATCGTCACCCGCACATAGCCCATGGTCTCGACCGCGCTGCTGCTGCCGGCCGGCTGGTCCTTCTGATACGGCTTGCCGTCGGCCGCCAGCATGGTCACGAACATCAGCCGCTTGAGCACGGGCGCCTCGTAGTAGCGGGCGTCCGGCCGGCCCGGCGCGGGCGCGGACGCCTGTACCAGCGCATGCCGCTGCGCGTCCAGCACCTCGATGCGGTCGATGCTGGCGTCCGATTGCAGCAGGCCGTTGACGGTCAGCTTGAGGTCATCGTAGCGGTGCGTCAGCAGGCTGAATTCACTGCTCTGCGCCAGCACCTTGGCCACCAGCGGGCCGCGTTCGGCCATCTCCTCGCGCACCTCGGCAAGCCGCGAATGATAGGCGTACCAGACGAAGGTGCAGAACATGTAGGCCAGCGGGATCAGCGTGACGCACAGCAGCCGCGCGCGCACGCTCCAGTGGCGCCAAAAGTCGAACCGCATCCGCTACGGCTCGATCAGGCCGTGCTTGACGGCCAGCCGCGTGATGTAGGCCGGCCGGTGCACGCCCAGCTTCTCCTTCACCGCCTGGCTGATATTGCTGATGGTCTTGGTGGAGACGTCGAGCTTCTCGGCGATCTCCGCGTTGGTCAGGCCCTCGGCCATCAGCGTGAAGATCTCCAGCGCGCGCTCGTCCAGCTGCGACTGCGGCGACGCGTCGCCGCGCACCGACAGGTTGGCCAGCCGCTCGGCGATGTGCGGCAGGAAGTACAACTCGCCGTCGTGCGCGCGCCGCACCGCCGCCGCCAGGTCGGCCGGGTCGCAATCCTTGGTCATGAAGGCGCGGCCGCCAAGGCGATAGGTCTCCTTGATCAGGCTGTCCTGGTCGAACTGGCTGAGGAAGACGATGGCCGCGTCCGGGGCCTGCGCCAGGATCTGCTTGGCCACATCCAGCCCGGTCAACTGGTCGCCGAAGCGGATGTCGAGCACCGCCACATCCGGCTTGTGGCGCTGGTATTGCTCCAGCGCCTCCTCCGGCGTGCGCGCCTGCGCCACCACGTGCAGCCCCTGCCCTTCCAGCGACATCGCGAACCCCGTCATCACGATCGGATGATCGTCCGCCAGCATGACCCGTATCTTTTTCACTTGCTACCTCCAGGAATATTTACTACTCGATGGTGGAAGCATACCACAGCAGTCCGGCGCAAAAAATTCCGTGAATCGCCTTTTATTTTGCCAGAACATGGAATAGTATACTTCCAACACATAGCAATCCCCACCACCACCAAGGAGCAGTTATGCATCAGAAAAAGAATCTCACCGGCCTGACCGTCGTGGCCTTGTTGCATGTGGCGCTGCTGGCCGCCTTCCTGCATGGCTCCAAGTTGACCGTGTTCAGGGTGAAGGAAGCGGTGATCGACCTGACGCCGACCGCGCCCGAGCCGCCGCCGAAAGTGCTGCCGCCCGACGTTCCTCTGCCCAAACTGGCGCCGCCGGACATCTTCGTGCCGCAGGTGGAGACCCCGGTGCTGCCATCGACTCCGCCGCCGGTGACGGCGCGTCCGGCGAGCGAGGCGCAGCCGGCCCAGCCGACGCAGCCGGGCATCGCCGAGCCGGGAGCCAAGACAGTGGTGAAAGCGGCGCCGCAGCTGGTGCCGGCGGTGGTGGACGCCAAGGCCTGCACCAAGCCGGACTATCCGAAGTCCGCGCTGCGCAACGGCGACACCGGCACCGTCACGCTGGCACTGCTGATCGGCACCGACGGCCGGGTGGCCGATTCAAAAGTGGAGAAATCGAGCGGCTTCCGTGAACTGGACCGCGCCGCGCAGGTCGGGCTGGGACTGTGCCGCTTCAAGCCCGGCACCGTGGACGGCGTGCCGCAGCAATCGTGGACCAAGATGCAGTACGTCTGGAGCCTGGACGATTAAGCCGGGGATTAACTCGGTCGCGGCTTGACCGCGACCAGGTTAATCAGCGTCTCCTCGCGCACGGCGGGCGGCTTGATGCGCAGCGCCGTCTCCATCAGGCCCAGGTCCTCGCGGCTCCACCACAGGAAGGGATAGGACACCGCGCTGTCCGGCACCGAGAACCCGGCGCTGCGCACCATCGCCAGGTATTCCGGCGCGGTCTTCTGCACATCCATCGGATGGCGGAACAGCGCGCGGATGATCCACGAATGGATATAGCGCCTGGTCGACTCGGCGAACAGCAGCACGCCGCCCGGCTTGAGCACGCGGTAAAACTCCGCGATGGCGCGCTCCTGGTCGATCAGGTGGTGGAAGGTCTGGTGGCAGAACAGCAGGTCCACCGAGCTGTCCTCCAGTTTGATGTTGGAGCTGGAGCAGCAGATAAACTCCGCGTCGATCTTCAATGCCGCCACTTCCCTGGCCGACTCCCGCAGCATCTCGGGATCGATGTCCATGCCGATCAGGCGCCGCGGCGCGTAGCGCCGATGCAGCTTGCCGAGCGAGCGGCCGAAGCCGCAGCCCACGTCCGCCACCACCTCGAAACTGCGCGGCTGGTCCGCCGGCATCAGGCGCTGCAAATCCGCCAGCGCGCGCTCCAGCACATGCACGGTCCACGTCTCGGTGCGCAGAAACCACTTGCCGAACGCCGTCTCCGGCACATGCGGATCCGCTGGTGGCTGTAATAAATCCAGGTTGGCGCTCATAAAACCCTTTGTTGTTCCATAGTTTACAAATTCCCAATACTGCGACCCCGCCGGCAAAAACCCCGTACAATATTCGTCCCGTTCCGTACGCTATGCCGACTGCCCGTGTCCAACCATCTTTACCGCCTGCTGCTTGTACTCTGCTCGATGATGCCGAGCCCCTGCGCCATGGCCCAGGATGCGCCGCCCGCGCCGATACGCTTCCTGCTGACCTTTGACGACGGCCCGGCCGCCGCCGACAGCGGCAATCCCACCGTGCATATCCTCGAAACGCTGGCCAGCAACCCGCTGCAAGACCACATCAAGGCCGTCTTCTTCACCCAGACCCGCGCCTGGCATGGCGGCGGCACGGAGGTCGGGCGCGGCCTGATACGCCGCGAATACGACGAAGGCCACGTGGTCGCGCTGCACAGCGCCACCACCTTCCACTCCAACCACCGCTTCATGAGCCGCGCCACGCTGGACGAATCGATGCAGCGCGGCGTCGACGACCTGACCGCCATCACCGGCGTCGCGCCCAAGCTGGTGCGCCCGCCGTTCTGGGCCTACGATGCCGGCACGCTGGAGTCCTACCACCAGCACGGCATGCGCATGCTGCTGACCGACCTGAATGCCAACGACGGCAAGATCTACGGCGTCAACTTCAGCTGGCACAAGCGCTCCAACATGCTCACCCACCTGGCCGAGACCCGCAAACGCTGGGCCGCCGGCGCCATGCCCGTGGTCGACGGCAGCACGCCGGTGGTGGTCACCTTCCATGACGTGAACACCTACACCTCGCGCCACATCCAGGAATACCTGGAGATCCTGCTCGATGTCGCGCACGAACTTGACATGCCGCTGGCCGCCAAGCCGTTCTACGACGACCGCGCGGAACTGGAGCGCGCCGCGCTGGCCAGCACCGTCGATGACGCCAGCGTCAAACAGCACCTGCCAGGCCTGTGGGGCTGGCTTTGGCAGTGATCACGGCAGCGTCACCAGTTTTATCCGCGGCAGCTCCGTCAGCGGCAAGGCGCTGCACAACACCACCGACAATTCCTCATGCGGCAGATCGACGCGATGCGCCTGCGCCGCCTCCCCCAGCTTGAAGCGCGCTTCCTTCCCGCTCCACAAACTGTAAAAGCCAACCACGCGGCGCGCCTCGTCCAACGCCATCCACTGCGCCATCTCCTCCGCATCGAAAGCCTGCGCGGCCAAGGCCGCGAGATCGCGCTGCGGATCGCGCATTTCGATATCCAGTCCCAGCGCCGTCTGCGCGCTGACCGCGCAAGCCACCCAACGGCCGCTGTGCGCGATGCTGAAGCCAGGCGCCGGGCCACGCGACACGGGCGCCTTCAGCAAAGGCGCGGCGCCGGGACGGTCCTCCAGCTCGACATCGCGCGGCGCCACGCCCTGCAAGGAGCCCAGCGCCATGCGCAACAAGACCCGTCCCGCGACAAACTGGCGTTGCCGCTGGACGCGCACAAACCGCCCACAGCGTGCCAGCTCGCTCGCCGACAACCAATCGCGCAGGCGCGGCAGATCCTCGTCCGCCATGCCGTCGATGTCGGCCATCCAGAGCGAGGCGGCGACTGTCATTACCGGGCCACGGCCTTGTCGTCGGCGCCGGTCGGGCCGCCAACAGCAGTGTCGTAGTTGGCCATCACGTATCCGGCAGCCAGCTTGCCGACGCGCGTCAGCATCAGGTTGTCATGCGCGCCGAAGGTGAAGCCGGCACCCATCGCGTCGGCCCGCTGGAAGAACTCCGGGTTGGCGACCACGGCGCCGCTGGCGTCGTGGATAGCCACGTGCATCAGCACACCCGAGCTGCCGGCCAAAGGCCCCAGCAGCACGCGCTTGGCGCCGTGCTTGAACGACAGCTCGTCGATCACCGGCTCGATCACCAGCGTGCGGCCGTTGGCGGGACGCTGGTTCCAGCGTGCCAGCGATTCCGCCAGGTCGGCGCGGAAGTTCTCGTCGATCTTGGCCAGGCCGGAGGCGTCGCCGGCGTAACCGGCCTTGAACACGACCGGTTTGATTTCGATGCGGCCATAGGTGGCGAAAGCTTCCTTCGGTGGAGGATTCTGGGCGCTGCTGGCCTTGATCCTGGTAGCGCAGCCGGTCGTCAACAGCGCGCCGCCCATGGCGGCTACCAGCACGGCGTTACGGAAGTTCTTATTCATGGCTATCTTTCGATGGGTGGGTAAAACAGTGAGGCGCGTTGGCACCGGTTATTTGGCGAACTTGACGAAATCGCCCTTGAGCGCGACGCCGGCCATGATGGCGCCGTCCGCACATTCGAACTCGGTCTGGCTGGCCATTTCCTTGTCGTTGAAATTGCTGACGATGTTGACCACGGCATCGGCGCCCACTTCCTGCGCGCGCTTCTGCAGCGATAGCATCGCCGACAGGAACACCCAGTTGCAGGCCTTCTCGGCCGACTTGCCGAAGCCATTGGTGCGCAGGCTGGTCTTGTCGCTGGTGATCTTGGTTTGCACCTTCGGCGTAGGCTGGTCGGCGAAGTAGAACTTGATACTGTCGCCCAGGCGCTGCTGCGCATCGTTGGCGGCCATGGCGCCGGCGATCGGCAACCGGACCATCTTGTCGGCGGCCAAAGCGCACAAAGGCGCCATAGCCAATACCAGCAGTGCCACTACAGAATTCAGTTTCTTCATTATCGGGTTCCTATTTGACGTACCGTTTGAAAATCAGCGAGGTGTTAATGCCGCCGAAAGCGAAGTTATTCGACATCACGTACTCGCATTGCAGTTGCCGCCCTTCGCCGGCGATGTAGTCCAGCGTAGCGCACGCGGGATCGATTGCATCCAGGTTGATGGTCGGCGCAAACCAGCCCTCGCGCATCATCTCGATGCTGATCCAGGCTTCCAGCGCGCCGCACGCGCCCAGCGTGTGGCCCATGTAGCTTTTGAGGGAACTGATGGGCGTCTTGTCGCCGAACACCGCCAGCGTCGCCTGCGACTCGGCGATGTCGCCTTGGTGGGTGCCGGTGCCGTGCGCGTTGATGTAGCCGATGTCCGACGCCTGCAAGCCGGCGTCCTCCAGTGCCAGCCGCATCGCCTTCTGCATGGTGGCCGCGTTGGGCTGGGTGACGTGGCAACCATCGCTGTTGGTGCCGAAGCCGACCAGCTCCGCGTGGATCGTGGCGCCGCGCGCCTGTGCGTGATCCAGGTCTTCCAGGACGAGGCAGCCGGCGCCCTCGCCGATCACCAGGCCATCGCGGCCGGCGTCGAACGGCCGTGGCGTGGTGTGGCCGGCGTCGTTGCGGGTGCTGGTGGCGAACAGCGTGTCGAACACCGCCGCCTCGGTGGCGCACAACTCCTCGGCGCCGCCGGCCACCATCGCCAGCTGCTTGCCGCCGCGGATAGCCTCGTAGGCGTAGCCTATGCCCTGGCTGCCGGAGGTGCAGGCGCTGGAGGTGGTGATCACGCGGCCGGTGATGCCGAAGAAGACGCCGATATTCACCGGCGCCGTATGCGCCATCATCTTGATGTACGTGGTCGCGTTGATGCCCTTGGTGGTGCGCTCCTCCATCATGCGGCCGAAATCGCCGATGGCGCTCGGCGTGCCCGCCGAGGAACCGAAGGACACGCCCATGTCGCCGCTCTTGAGCAGCGGATGCTCCAGCAATCCGGCATCGGCCAGCGCCAGTTCGCTGGCGCGCGTGGCCATCAGCGCGACCCGGCCCATGCTGCGGATCGCCTTGCGGTTATAGCGCTCGGTCAGCGAGAACGGCGCTGCCGGCGCGCCGAGGCGCGTGTTCAGGCCCTCGTAATCCTCCCACTCCGCCATGCGCACGACGGCGTTGCGGTACTGGCCCAGGCGCTCGCGGATCGCGGCCCAGTCGTTGCCGATCGGGCTGATGCCGGCCATGCCGGTGACGGCGACGCGGCGGCTCATGCCAGGCCACCATTGACGGAAATGACCTGGCGCGTGATGTAGCCCGCCTCCTCGCCGATCAGGAAGCTGACGGTCGCCGCCACCTCTTCCGGCTTGCCGACGCGGCGCGCCGGTATCATCTTCAGCGCTTCCTCCATCGGTACCTCGCTGGTCATGTCGGTCTCGATCAATCCCGGCGCCACGCAGTTGACGGTGATGGCGCGCTTGGCCAGCTCCAGCGCCAGCGCCTTGGTGGCCCCGATGATGCCGGCCTTGGCCGCGCTGTAGTTGACCTGCCCGCGATTGCCGATCAATCCCGACACCGATGCCAGCGCGACGATGCGGCCCGGCTTGCGGCGCTGGACCAGCGGCATCACCAATGGATTGAGCACGTTGTAGAAGCCGTCCAGGTTCGTCTTCAGCACGATGTCCCAGTCCTCGCCGGACATCGCCGGAAAGGCGTTGTCGCGCGCGACGCCGGCGTTACACACCACGCCGTAATAGCAGCCATGCTGCCCGATGTCCGCCTCCAGCGCGGCTGCGGTGGCGGCGCGGTCGCCGATATCGAACTGCAGCACGCGTACCGCGCGGCCCATTTCCGCGATCTGTTGGGCGACCGCGTCGGCCTCGGCGCGCTGGCTGCGGCAATGCAGCACCACGTCGTAGCCGTCGCGGGCGAGGCGCAGCGCGATCGCCTTACCGATGCCGCGCGACGAACCCGTCACCAGCACGCTCATGGACTTATTCTGATTCATACTGCGTTTCCATCTTTGAGAAATTGATTGACATTATCCGGCTGGAACACCGTCACCGTGGCCGTCGCCACCGCGCTTGCGCCACCGGCGACGTCGATGCGGCAGTCGAACGCGCCCAAGCCGTTTTCACCTTGCAGCACCCGATGCACATGCACCAGCAGCACGCTGCCGGTTGCGAACAACGGCACGCAGCAAGAATATTTGCGCGATCCAAGCAGGAAGCCCACCTTGACCGCCTCGCCGCGCTGCAAGGCCAGCCAGCCGGCATGCGCGGCGATCGCCTGCGCCATGTATTCGATGCCGACCCAGGCGCCGACGCCCTCTTCGCCAGCCAGCATGCTGGCGGCGTGGATGCGCACCTCGGCGCAAAGATTGTCGTCGTCCGCGCTCAGCACGCGGTCGAGCAGCACCATCTGGCCGGAATGCGGCACCAGTTCGCGCACGTCAGGCATCGTCATGCGGTCCTCCCCAGCAGCAGCGCCGCGTTGGAGCCGCCGAAAGCGAATGAGCTGCTCAACACACGGCGCAGCGGACGGCCCAGCGCCGCGCCGCGCGCCACCAGCTTCAGCGCCGGCAGCGCCGGATCGGCCACGCCGTCCCACAGGTGCGGCGGCAGGAGGCCTTGCGGGTTATCGTCCTGCATGGCGAGCCAGCACAACGCCGCCTCGATCGCGGCCGCCGCGCCCAGCGTATGGCCGGTGAACGGCTTGGTGGAACTGACCGGCACTTCGAGGCCGAACAAGGCCGCGATCGTGGCCGACTCCATCGCGTCGTTCTGCCGCGTGGCCGTGCCGTGCATGTTGATGTAGTCGATTTGCGCCGCCGTGACGCCGGCGCGTTCCAGCGCCTGCGTCATCGCCAGCCGCGCGCCCACGCCTGCGGGGTCGGGCGCCGACATGTGATGGCCGTCCGACGATTCGCCCCAGCCCAGCAAAGCCACCGTGGCTGGTTCGCTGGTCATCAGGAACAGCGCCGCCCCTTCGCCGATGTTGATGCCGTCACGGTTGGCGCTCATCGGATTGCACTGCGCCGCGCTGACCGAATCCAGCGCGCCGAAGCCGGCCACCGTGAAGGCGCACAGCGAATCGGCGCCGCCGGTCAGCACGGCATCGCATAAACCCATCTTGATCAGGCGCGCCGCCCCGGCCATCGCCTTGGCGCTCGACGAGCATGCGCTGGAATGCACATAGGCCGGGCCGGTCAGACCCAATTCCCACGCCAGCATTTCGGCGGGCGATCCCATCTCCTGATGGCCGTAATAGAAGTCCGGCGGCAGCGCGCCATCGGCTATCTGGCGGGCGATGGCCAGCTCCGTCTCGCCTATGCCGGAGGTGCTGGTGCCGAGGACCACGCCGACGCGGTCGGCGCCATAGCGCGCGATGGCCGCATCCACGGCGGGACGGATCTGCGCCAACGCCGCCAGCGCCAGCGCGTTGTTGCGGCTGCGCTGCGACGGCGGCAGGTGCGCCACGGATGGCAGCTCGGTGCGCACGCGGCCCAGCGGCAGCTCGCGGCCGGGCGAACAACTGTCGGTCGCGGCCACGCCGGTCTCGCCCGCGTACAGGCGCGCCTTCACCTGCGCCGGGCTGTCACCCATCGCGCACACAATGCCGCAAGCGTTCAGATAAAAGTTCAGCATTCGTCGGTCTCAGTCGGTGGGCGCGGCAAACTGTATCGTCAATTTGTAGTGATACCGCAGATTATCCAGCACCACGGTGCCGCTCCAGCGCGGCGTGCCGCTGTAGGATATCTGCATGATCGGTTGCTCGTCCAGGAACAAGGTGCGATGGGCGCCCTGCTCGGCGATGCGCCAGCCCTGCGGCAGCGCGGCGGCGATCGCCTCGGCCGGCCACAGGGTCAGCTGCATGTCTTCCAATACGTCCTCGGCACGCACCTGCGACGGCAGCATCACATGCCGCCACGAGGTCAGCTCCTTGCCGTCGTAGTGCAACGTCAGCACGCGCTGGCTGAACGCAAGGCCGACGACGTCGATCGCGTCCGGCTCCACCTGCAGCGCGACGTCGAGATCATCGGTGCGGCCGTTGCGCTCCACCTTCAGGTGCTGCTGCACGCTGATCGACGTGCCCAGCGCCGCCGGCGCCAGCTTCAGGCCCAGGCGGGCCTGAGGTGGCGGCGTGGTGGCGCAGGCGGCCAGCAGCAGCCCCGCCAGCGTTGGCCCGATCCGGCGCATTACCCCTGCGCATACCGCCTCCAGCGCCGCCAGGCGACGCGGGGTCTCCTTGACGAAGGGATTGGTCAGGTCCCAGGCATAGCCGGCCAGGATCGCCGAAATCATGCGCCGCACTTCCGGCTGCTGCTTGTCATGGAAGATGATGGTCTGGAAACCGCCGGCGTACCACGACTCGACAAAGGCGCGGAAGGTGTCCACACCCTTGCGCAACGGCGCGCCGAAATCGGCCTGCCAATCCACCTTCTCGCCGGAGAACTGGCGTTGCAGCACCGCCGCGGCCAGGCTGGCCGACTTGAAGGCGATGGTCACGCCCGACGAGAACACCGGATCGAGGAACTCGCCCGCATTGCCCAGCAAGGCGTAGCCCTCGCCCCACAGCTTGTCGACGTTGGCCGAGTAGCCGACGATCTGGCGCGCCGGCGTATCCCACTTGGCGTTCGCCAGCAACGCCAACAGCGACGGCTCCTCCGCCACGATGGCTTGCAGGCGCTCGGTGTCGCTGCCCTGGTAGCGGTCGAGGAAACTGGTCTCCGCCACCACGCCCAGCGAGCAGCGGCCGCCGGCGAACGGGATGGTCCAGAACCACACGTTGCAGTGCTTGGGATGCACGGTCACGCGGATCTTGGTGCGATCGAAACCGCCGCCGTGGATGCCGTCTTCGATGTGCGTGAAGATCGCGCCGCGCACCGGGAAGTTGGACGGCGTTTCCAGCTTCAGGAGACGCGGCAGGATGCGGCCAAAACCGCTGGCGTCGAGAATGAAGCCGGCGCGGACCTGGTACTGCGTCCCATCCTCGCCCTTGACGGTGACCAGCGCGGGCGCGCCGTCCTTGCCCAATTCGATATCGAGCACTTCATGGCGATAGCGCACCTCGGCGCCGAAGCGCTCCGCCTCCTTGGCCAGCACATGATCGAAGACCGCGCGCTGCACCTGGTAGGTGGTGCCCCATCCGGCCGAGTGCTTGTCGCGAAAATCGAAATCGGTATAGCAGCCGTCGCGCATGAACGCCGCGCCGTTCTTGAACTGGAAGCCCGCTTCGACCACGGCCTGCAACATGCCGGCCTGCTCCAGGTAGGCCATACTTTGCGGCAGCAGGCTCTCGCCGATGGAGAAGCGCGGGAACTGCTCGCGCTCGATCACCAGCACCTGGCGTCCCTGCTGGCGCAGCAGCGCTGCCGCCACGGAACCCGCGGGACCGGCGCCGACGATCAGGATTTCAACGGCTTCGATGTTCATTGCATCAGTCATTGGAGCTTTCTTTAGTGGAGCCAAAACAAGGGACGATCAACCAGACCAGCGCGGTCCCCAGCAGCATCGTCAGGCCGAACGCCTGCAACGCCGGAGTGGAGCTCAGTCCCAGCAAACCAAAGGACAAAATCGTATTCGCCGCCGACATGCCGACCGCCAGCCACGGCGTGCGGTCGCGCCGGTCGGGATGCTCCTGCATGAAGATGCCGTAATCGACGCCGACGCCCAGCAGCAGCATCAGCGCCAGCACGTGGAACAGCTGGAGGTTCTGCGAAGCGAAGCCGAGCAAGGCCAGCGTGGCGATGCTGGCCAGCGCGGTCGGCGCCAGCACGCGCCAGGTCCGGCGCCGGTAGCGCGGGAACAGCAGCGCGAACACCACCGCATACGCGCCCAGCACCACCCAGCTCATATACTCGCGATAGCGGCCCAGCACCGACGAAATCTCGGCCACCTTGTCGACCCACTGCACGCCCTCCAATCCATCGGCGGCTAGCCGTACCTGCGGCACCGCGGTGCCGGACAGGCCGCGCAAGGCGACGATGCTGGCATAGACGCCGTTCACGTCGCCCAGCCACAGATGGCGCCACGGCTCGCTGGCCGGGGCCTTCAGGAAATCGTCCAGCGTCAGCGGCGCCGCGGCGGTGCGCAAGCCTGCGGCGGTGGCGGCGATCCACTGCGCGTCCTCACCTGTCTGCGCGGCGACGGCATGCAGCGGGCCGCCGGCGGCCAGCAGCTTGTCTTCGATCAGTTGGCGGCGCGCGGCCTGCGTGCGCGCGGACGGCACCCAGTTGGACATCGCCTGGTAACCGGCGATGCGTCCCGCCGCCGCCATCAGGTCCAGCCGCGCCTTCAACGCCTCTTCGCGCTGCAGCACCGTCTCGACGGAATCGCCGCGCACCAGGAAGTACTGCACCGGCGTCGGCGCATCCAGCAGCTTGCTCAATTTGAGCTGGTCGGCGATCAAATGCTTGGGCGGATTTTGCAGCAGGCGGATATCGTCGTTGGCGCCAAGGCGGCTGACGCCATAGCCCGCCGCCAGCGCGAACGCCACGGCGGCCAGCAGCGTGGCGCCGTTCATGCGCAGCAGCGGCCAGCGCTGAAGGGCCGCGCCATAGCCGCGCACCAGCGCCCCGCTCTTCAGCGTGCGGCCGCCGATCAGCGCAGGGAACCAGCACACCACCGTCAGCCACGCGAACACCAGGCCGAGCGCGGAGAACACCGCCATCTGGCGCAGGCCGGGGAACGGCGTCAGCGCCAATCCCATGTAGCCGATCACCGCCGCCAGCAGGGTCAGGCCCAGGCCAGGCAGCAGGCGTTTCAGCAGCGCCGGCGAGTCCAGCTTCTCGTCCGCCGCGAGGCGATTACAAAGGAAGTAGATGCCGTAGTCCTGCGCCACGCCGATCAGGCTCGCGCCGAACACCAATGTCATCAGGTGCACGCGGCCGAACAGCAGCCAGCATACCGACAGCGCGCCAAGGCAGCCGATGCCGATCGACAGCAGGATCAGCGAAATCGGCTTGAACGAATGGAAGGCGAACCACATCAGCAGCACGATGCCAAGCAGCGAGCCGATGCCGATGGTGGACACCTCGCCGCTGGCCTGGGCGCTGGCGTTTGCCGCGTGCAGGATCACGCCGGCCTGTATCAATTCCACTTGCGGCGTCGCCTTGCGGGCGGCGTCGCCGGCCTGCTTCAGCAACGGCAGCACGGTTTCCTGCGCCGTCATCGACAGCGCGGGCACCTTCAGCGTCAATGGCAGCAGTACATACTGGCGCTGGGCGTCGGCGACGAACAGGTGGCCGTCGCGCGGCCGCACCGGCGTTTCCTGCGCGCGCTCCTGCAGCCAGCCGGCGAACAAGCCGAAGGGATCGTCGCGCCACGCGCCGAGATTGGGACCGCCGAACGGGCTATACAGTTTGCTGAGCGCCGCCTCAAGCCAGAACCGCGCCGGCTGCGTGCGCAGTTGCGCCTCCTGCTGCGCCGTCAGCAGCACCAGCCGATGGCGCTGGAACAGCGACAGCCAGTCGCTCTGCGTTTGCTCGCCGATCGGCGTCGCCTCGAATATCTCCTTGCGGGACGCTAGCACCGCGCTATACGCGTCGGCCGCGCGCCTGGCATCCTGCCAGCCGGCCGCGCCGACCAGCACCACCACCCGCTGCTGCGCCGCGTCGACCATGTGGCTGAACGACTGCTGCAGCAGCGGATCGCGCTCCTGCACCGGCAGCAGCGCCATGATGTCGGTGTCCGGCACGATGCGCTGCACCAGCCACAGATAGGCGTTATGCCCCAGCAGCAGGCAGACGGCAAAAGCCCACAGCAGCGCGAATTGGCGGGTACGATTCAAAACAGCGCCGCCTCTTCCTTGCTCATCGCGGCATCGCCGGACTGGATCGCGGAGAACACGATGGTGGTGCGGTCGCCGCCGGCGTCGCCCATGACGATGGTCTTCACGTAGGCGCCGCCATCAAGCTTGATGGTGCCGATGGCCTTCTCCAGCGCCGGCTGGCGCGGCTTGAGCACCACATTCCAGCTGTTGGCGTCCACCGTGCCGTCCACCTCGAACAGCGTCTCCAACTGTGCCAGGTCGCCGGACAACAGCGAGAACAGGACGTTGTTGATCATGCGGACGGTCGGCTCGGTCTTGGCGTCCAGCCGCATCGCCACGCGGTCACCCTGGTAATTGACGATTTCGTCGCGCGTCAGGCGCAGCGTGCTGGGGAAAGGCTGCAAGGTGCGCCACAACACGCCCTTGCCGGCGACCACGCAAAAGCGGCCGTTGGCGGCCAGCGGTTTCTTCATGCCGGCCAGCTGCTTGCTCTGGTCGAAGCGGCCGCACATCACGGGCGGCTTGGCCAGCATGGCCTGGATCTTCGCCACCGGTACGGCGGCGTGGACTGGTCCCAACGCGGCCAGCGCGACCGCGAACAATATTGTCTTCATACAGGCTCTATCCCCAATTTTTCAAACAGCACAGGCGGCGACACGAAGCACATCTCCTTGGTGGCGATATCGACGGCGACCATGGTGGTGGTGGCGCGGTTCAGGCGCTTGCCGGTGGTGGCGTCGGTGATCAGGTAATCGATCTTCAGGCGGTTCTCCCACTCGACGATGTCGGCGCGCAGCTTGAGGGTCTGGCCGAAGGTGGCCGAGCCGATGTAGCGCAGCTGCATGTCGATCACTGGCCAGATGTAGCCGGACTCCTTCATCTGCGGGTAGTTGTAGCCGATCTTGTCCAGCAGCGCGCAGCGCACCACTTCCAGGTACTTGACGTAGCGGCCGTGCCAGACGATCTCCATCGGATCCAGGTCGAAGAACTGCACCTGCATCTCGATCTCCGCGAACCAGCGGCTTTCCTTGTTAGTTCGGCGCATACAGGTCCCATGCCTTGGTGCGGATGCGTTCCAGCAGCAGCCGCAGGTCCGGTTCCAGGCGGCGGTCTTCCTCCACCGGCTTGATGTCGGCGCCCAGCGTTTCCTGCATCGCCGCCAGCGCGGCTTGCGGCTGCAATTCCGGATTGACCTGGCAGCGCAGCCAGACGCCCTGGCGCACGGTGATCAGCAATGCCGCCACCACTTGCTCCGTCAGTTCCAGCACACGCAGGCAGTCGCGCGCGGCGATGGTGCCCATGCTGACCTTGTCCTGGTTGTGGCACTCGGTCGAGCGCGAGAACACCGAAGCCGGCATGGTCAGCTTGAGCGCTTCCGCCGTCCACGCCGAGGCGCTGATCTGCAAGGCCTTCAAGCCGTGGTTGATCGGCGCGCGCGCGCCGGTGGCGCCGGACAGGTTGGCCGGCAGGCCGTGGTTGTAGCGGCTATCGACCAGCAGCGCCATCTGGCGGTCCAGCAGGTCGGCCAGGTTGGCGACCGCGTTCTTCATGCCGTCCATGGCGAAGGCGATATGGCCACCGTAGAAATGGCCGCCGTGCAGCACGCGTTCGTTGTCGGCGTCGATCAGCGGATTGTCGTTGGCGCTATTGAGTTCATTTTCGATCGATGAACGGAAGAACGGCAGCGCATCGGCCAGCACGCCGATCACGTGCGGCGCGCAGCGGATCGAATAGCGGTCCTGCAGGCGCTTGCCGTTGCGTTCCCACTGGTCGGTCGGCAGGTCGCTGCGCAGCCACGCCGCCACCTGCTGCATGCCGCCGTGCGGCTTGACCGAGAACAGCACCTCGTCGAAGTGGTGTGCGTTGCCGTCCATCGCGAACGAGGCCATCGCCGTGATGCGGGTGGTCAGCCGGACCAGGTATTCGGCGCGGTCGTAGGCCATGCAGGCCAGCGCGGTCATGACGGCGGTACCGTTCATGATCGCCAGCCCCTCCTTCGGCCGCAGGCGCAGCGGCGCGATGCCGGCTTCATGCAAGGCCTGCGCGGCCGGCACCTGCACGCCGTCGCGCCACACTTCACGCTCGCCGCACAGCACCGCCGCCAGGTAGGACAGCGGCGTGAGGTCGCCGCTGGCGCCGACCGAACCCTCGGACGGAATCAGCGGCAGCAGGCCGGCGTCGAGCAGGCGCGTGATCTGCAGCAGCAGCTCGACGCTGACGCCGGAATAGCCCTTGCTCAGCGACGCCAGGCGCGAAGCCAGGATCGCCCGCGTCTGCGCCGGCGTGAAGCACTCGCCCAGGCCGACGCCGTGGTAGGTGTACAGGTGATGCGGCAGCTCGGCCACCAGCTCCGGCGGCACCACCACCGTGCAGGAATCGCCATAACCGGTGGTGACGCCGTAGACGGTGCCATCCTCGCGCAGCAGGCGGTCGAGGAAGTCGGCGCCGCGCGCGATGGCGGCGCGGAAGGCCGGATCGTCCGACAGTTCGGCGACAGCGCGGCCTTGCGCGATGTCGACGATGTCTTCGATCGTCAAGCGGTTCTGGTCGAAGCGTACGGCGCGCGGCGCGGTGCGGAGTTGGGCTATGTCAGCGAGATGCATCGGATCGTTCCAATTTGGGTAAGTGCCAGAAATCGTAAAAATTAAACCACTCCAGCGGCGCGCGCAGGCAGTAGTGCTCCAGGCGCCGCGCATAATCGTTCGCCAGTTGCTGGAACGCGGCTTCGCGGCCCTGGCGCGGAATGCGTACGACGTCGCGGAAAGCTTCGAAGTGCAGTGCGTAGCGGCGCCCCTGGCGGATCGAGAACAGCAGGAAGACCGGGCATTGCAGGATGTTGGCCAGCACATAGGGACCGACCGGGAATGGCGCCGGCTCGCCCAGGAAGTCGGCCAGCGCCACGCGCGGGTTATGCGACACCGGCACGCGGTCGCCGGCGATGACCACGAACTCGCCGCGCGCCACGCGCTCGGACAGCAGGATGGCGGTGGCCGGCGACATCTCCGTCACCTGCATCAGATTCAGCTGGCTCTCCGGATTGAGGCGGGCAAGCATGTCGTTGAAGGCCTTCGCGTGTTTGGTATGCACCAGCACCGTCATCTTGATGTCGGGGCGCTGGCGCGACAGCACGCGGCACAGCTCCAGGTTGCCCAGGTGGGCGCAGATCAGCAGTCCGCCGCGCCCTGCCGCCGCCGCGTCGGCGATCAATTCGCTGCCGTGCAGGTCGACCGTATCGAGCTTGAACAAGCCGCCCCACAGCAGCATCTTGTCGAGGATACTCTCGCCAAAAGCGGCGAAGTGGCGCAACACGCCCGGCATGGCGCTTGACGTGTAGCCGGCCACGCGGCGCAGATACGCCTGCGAGGCGCGGCGCGGCCGCGGCTTGCTCAACACATACCAGCCCAGCACCGGATACAGCACCACGCGGAACGGCCAGCGACCGAACACGCGGGCGATCCAGAACAACAGGCGCATGCCTCCGACGAAACTGATCTCGTTGATGGAGGCCCAGTGCAGGCTACGCGCGGTCATCGGACTTGCCTTTTGCGCGCCAGCAGGCGGGGAATGCGCGGCAGCATGCCAAAGAACAGCTTCGTATGCATCCACGAGATCCGCACATTGTCGCTCCAGACGCGGAAGTGCGATACGCCGTCCGACGGATAGCTGACGCGGGTCGGCAGGTTCACCACCCGCAGGCCATCCCAGAACAACCGCACCAGGATGTCGGTGTCGAAGTTCATGCGCGCGCCGATGGCACTGCGCGCCGCCAACGCATTGACCGGCGCCACCGGATAGACGCGGAAGCCGCACATCGAATCCTTGATGTCGAACGACAGGGTGTTGATCCAGACCCAGATGTGAGTGGCATAGCGGCCATACAGGCGCGCCTTCGGCACCGACTCGTCGTACACCGGATGGCCGGCGATGATGGCGTCCGGACAGGCGGCGGCTTGCGCCAGGAACTTCGGCACGTCGGCGGTTTCGTGCTGGCCGTCGGCGTCGATCTGCAGCACGTGGCTGTAGCCCAGTTCCGCCGCGCGGCGGAAGCCGCTCAGCACAGCGACTCCCTTGCCCTGGTTCTGCGCCAGCCGCACCAGCGTGACCGCGCCGGCGTGCTGCCGCGCCAGGTCGTCCAGCACGGCGGCGCAGGCGGCGTTGCTGCCGTCGTCGACCAGGATGCACGGCGCGCCGTGGCGCAGCAGCCCGCCCACCACCGCGCCGATCGCGTGTTCGTGGTTATAGACCGGCACCACGATGCAGGGTTTGAAATCACGCATCCGCGTCTCCCAGCATGACGCGGCCACTGGCGTGCTGTCCCGCCTCGGACAGGTAGCGGAACTGCAGGCAGCTCTTGGCCTCGTCGTGCAGCAGTTCCAGCCGCACCGGAGTCTCCGGCTGTATCACCTGCTGGAACTTGAGCGCGTTGATGCCCTTGAACTGCAAAGGCAAGCTGAAATACTGGCAGCCATAATGGATCGCCCAATCGACCTGCACCACGCCCGGCAGGATGGGCGCGACGTCGAAGTGGCCGTCGAAATACAGCAGGTCGGCCGGCGCGCTCACCTCCAGCAGCACGCGCAGCGGCTCCCGTTCCAGTTCGCGCAGCCGCGGCAAGCGTGGGCGGCGCGCGGCCGCGCCCTCGTCGCCGTCGAGCAACGCCAGCAAGGCGGCCAGCGTGGTCTTGCCTTGGGCGTTGACCGGCATCTGTTCCAGGTAGCGCCAGCGGCGCGGCAGCGCGACCGCGTCCACCACCGCCGCCAGCACGGCGCGCAGGCGCGCGTTGAATGCAGGCTTGCCTTCGACGTCCAGCAACGCGCGGCCCGCCGGCGTCGGCACGATGAACGCGGCCAGCCGCTGGCGTTCGCCGGCGCCCGGTTCGCACAGGACGATGCGGACCTCGGCGGCCATGCCGCACGCCAGCAGCGCCGCTTCCATCGCGCTCAGCGAGATGCGCTTTTCTTCAATCTTGACGATACGGTCGCTGCGGCCCAGCAGCAGGAAGCGCTGCTCGCCCACGCGCGCGGCGCGGTCGGCCAGCGCCAGCCAGTTGTCGTCGGCCAGATGCGGTGAGCGCACCTCCAGCGTGTCGTCCGCCGCGCCGAGGCGCCATGCCACGGTGGGGAATGGTTGCCAAGCGTCGTCGGTGATGCCGCTGCGCTGGCGCCAGGCCACGCCGCCCGTCTCCGAGCTGCCGTACACTTCCACCGGCACGCTGCCCAGCAAGCGTCCCGCGGCCAGCGCGGTATCCGCAGCCAGCGGGCCGCCGGACGAAAACACCGTCCGCAACATGCCGACCGCGCCGCGCCAGTCCAGGTGCTCCGGCAATCGCTTCAGGTGCGCCGGGCTGGCCACCAGCACGCACGGGCCGGCGGCCATGCCTGCCGCCAGTTCCTCGGGATAGGTGATGCTCAGCGCATGGATCGCACGGCCGGTACTGAGCGGCCACAGGACCTTGAACAACAGGCCGTAGATATGCTGGTGCGAGACGGTCGCCAGCACGGCGGCGTCGCCGGCGGTGGCGCCGAACAGCACATCGAGCGTTTCGACTTCGCTCGCCAGCTGCGACAGTTTTTTAGGAATGGCTTGCGCCGCGCCGGTGCTGCCGGACGTGAACACAACCAGCGCCGGCAAGTCGCCGGACAAGGCGCCGCCCATCGGCATCGCTGTGGATACCTGATCCGCCTCGGAGGGCTGCAGCGGCTGAAGCTCCGCCGGAAACTGGCCGAGGAAGCCGTCCACCGATGCGCGCAAGGCGGCGCAGCTGGCCTCCAGCGTGTCGGCGCTCAGCCAGACGGTTTTGCCGGCATGCCAGGCGCCCAGCAGGGCCGCGCTGAATTCGAGGCTATCGTCCAGGTACAGCGCGAAATCGCTGCCCTGCTGGCCGCGCAGCAGCGCATGCCATGCATGCGCGCGCGCCAGCCAATGCGCGTTGTCGATGGCCGCGCCGGCGCGCCAGCCGGCCAAGCCGTCGGCGGGCCGCGCCGCGACAGCCGCGTAAAGATTTTCGATCCGGTCAGACATGATGCAGACGCTTGAAACGCAGGCGCACCAGATACTCGCCGCCAAACAGCAACGCCATCAACCCGTACGAGATCACGCCGGTGTACAGCGACCACACGGCCTCCGACATCCACAGCGCGGTGGCGAGGGCGATCAAGCCGTTGACGACAAAGAAGCCGCACCACACCTGCGTCACCGTGCGCATATAGGCTTGCGCCACCGGCGGAAAGTCCTCGCCACGCAGGCGCGCCATGCGCTCGACCGCCGACATCGGCGTCGCCAGGCTGTAGCCGAAGCCCGCCAGCAACGCCGCGTTGACCAGCACCGGATACAGCTTCAAAGGCAGCAGCAGGTTGCTCCACACCGCGCACGCCATCAGCACCAGCGCGCCCGCCGCCGACCAGCGCGCGACGACGCTCAGCTTGAGCGCGGGCAGGCGCGTGGCCACGGCCAGCAACAGCAGGCCGGCCAGCCAGCGCGGCTCCACCTGTCCATGCCCGAACCAGATCGCCAATGGATACAGCAGCGTCACCGCCACCGTCAGGACAGTCATCGGCATCGCACTTACGCCGCCTGCTCCGTCATGCCTGCCAGCGCATCGACCACGTCGCCGATGGTGCGGATGGTCTTGAACACTTCCGGTTGCAAACGCTTGCCGGTCAGCTGCTTGAGCTTCACCGCCAGGTCGACCGCGTCGATGCTGTCGATGTCCAGGTCCGAATACAGGTTCGAGCCGGCGCTCAGGTCGGCCTTGTCGAGTTCAAACATCTCGGCCAGCAGATCGACTACCCAGATCTGCAACTGGTCTTTGCTCATGTCGTTCAAATCAATCATGTGCCGCTCCCTTATTTCTTTCTATGGCTATCGATCATCGCCGCCAGCGCCTGCACCGAGGCGAAATGGCGCCGGGTGTCCTCCGAATCGGCGGACAGCGAAATCCCGTACTTCTTCTGCAAGGCGACGCCCAGTTCCAGCGCGTCGATCGAATCCAGGCCCAGGCCTTCGACGAACAGCGGCGCCGCGCTATCGATATCGGCGGGCGTGATGTCCTCCAGCTGCAGCACATCGATGATCAGTTCTTTCACTTCCAGTTCAAGCATGGTTTTGGCACTTCCCGGTAAAATAGTTCTGTAAAAATTCGGTCAACTGGCGCGCCGCCATCACATCGCTGGCCGCGCCCTCGGTGAATGCTGCCACGGCCAGGTCATCCTGGACCTCGATGCTGATCGACACGCGGCGCGGCGGCACGCGCCACCATTTATCGCCCTTGCCCAGCGTGGCCGGCTCGCAGCGGATCAGCACCGGCGTCATGTCGCGCGCGCCGCGCACCGCGATGTTGGCCGCGCCGCGCTTCATGCTGATCACGCCATTGGCCGGCGTGCGCGTCCCTTCCGGGAACACGATCAAGTTATTGCCGCGCCGCAGAGAGGCGATGCAATCGTCCACCAGTTCCGCCCCGCCCTCGTTGTTGATGTAGCCCGCCGCGCGCACAGGTCCGCGCGTGAACGGGTTGTTCCACAGCGCGCCCTTGACGATGCAATCGGCGTTCTTCACGAAGGCCATCAGGAACACGGTGTCGATCAACGTCGGATGGTTGGCCAGTATCAGCAGGCCGCCCCGGTCCAGCTTCTCCACGCCGCGTATATCGTAGCGCAGCACGCCCAGCGCGCGCATCAAATCCACATAGCTGCGAAAGGCCCGCCGTATCACCGTGCGCGCCGCCGTCACGCGCCGCTCCGGCTGGCGCACCACCACGTTCAGCGCCGGGAACACCAGCACCCGCAACAGCAAACCGCCAACGCCGAACACCAGAAAACTCAAGCCTGTGGCGAACACGCGCCAGTACCGCGACAGCGTGGCCGGCAGCCCGTCACGCATCGCGGCTCCAGCTCCAGCGCAGGCGCCCGTCGCAACGCTCCAGCCGCCGTGCGCCGCGCAGCTGGAAGCGCGCCACTTCCAGGCCGCCCGGCATGCCGGCCGACGGCGGCTCGGCGCTCGCGGTCCAGTTCAACGATATCGCGTCGTCCGCCGCTGGCGTCAGCAGCCATGCCCACGCATACGGCTGTTCCTCGCAATCCTGGAACGGCGCGAACAACTCCGGCAATGGGCAATCGCAGGCCACCAGCAGCACCTCGGACGCGCCGTCCGCCAAAAGGCCGCAGGCTTCGATGACGGCATGCTCGATGGTGGCAGCGCCGGCGGCCAGCGCCAGTTGATTGGCGCGGTCGCCGCGGGCGATGCTCAGCAGCCCGGCGATGGCGTTATGCACCGACATGCTGAACGCCGTCGGCGACAACGGCTCGCCGCGCGCCAGATCGCTCAACAACTCCAGCGAACGCGCGACCTCGCCGTGGCGAGAGCAGAAGACCGTGGGGATATCGGTGCGGCCGTCGAGACATTGGTATGCCACTTCCAGCGCCATCTTACCGAGAAATCCGGCGCGCCGGCGCAGCATCGCCGGCATCGCCTTGACGCCCGGCTCCGCGCCCGCCTCGATCGCAAACGGCGCCTGCGCCCAGCGTTCCCAGGCTTCGGGGCCGGAAAGTCCCGGCGCCCACGCCGCGTGGCGGGAAATAGAAAAACTGACGCCGTTCGTACGCATGTTATCAAATAATCCAGAGCTTTGAGATTGAAAAAAGGTACGACCTCATGCTCACATGCCGCAGAAATGCCAGCCGACGTACTTTTCAAATTATAAACGACAGTTCTTGCCCCCTGTGCAAATAGATGGATCTGAAGCAACAATTTTATCTATTTCTCCCAACTTTTGTGCAATTGACAGGGTAGATTCTCTCCAAAGATCACTTTTTTTAGCAGAAGAAAGCGGAGACGATAGGAAGCGAAAATGCGGCTCCCAGCCCGGATGCCCGGGGCAACTTGCAGGATTTAGTATCAAACCGTATAATATTGCCCCCGTGAAACTGAACGGCCGGCGCATGCCAGTTGTTCCGTTTCGCATTTTAGCCACTTCAGGAACAAAAATAATGAAACAAATCACCGTATTCGCAATGATCGCCGCCCTAGCAGCTCCACTGGCAGTTCAGGCTGAAGGCTACTACGTCGGCGGCAACATCGGCCGTGCAGAACAAAAAGCGGACGTCGGTTCGGCATCGTTCAAGGAAAGCGCTACCGCATACAAGCTGGTAGGCGGTTTCAACTACAACAAAAACTTCGGCGCCGAAATCGGCTACGCAGACCTGCGCGAAGTGACGGTTTCCGGCAACGGCGCATCGATCAGCTCGAAGCCGTCGGCGTTCTACGTCGCAGCCACCGGCACCCTGCCACTGAACGAACAGTTCTCGTTGTTCGGCAAACTGGGTGTCGCAGCCGCCCACGAAAAACTGACCGCCACCTACGGCCGTTTCACCGACTCGGGCACCGACAACCGCACCACCCCGTACATCAGCGTTGGCGCAGCGTTCGTGCTGAACAAGCAAGTAAGCTTCGTGGCTGAATACGAAAACTTCGGCAAGGTCGCCAAAGACGGTTCGGCCAGCATCAAGGCCGACATGTTCTCGGCCGGCGTGCGTTACAGCTTCTAAGCACGCGCCAATACAAAAAGCCCCCAACGGCACTGGTGCCGTTGGGGGCTTTTTTCATTCAACGTCAGAATACCCAGAGTTTATCGGCCGGCATCTGCAGCCAGTACTTGCCCGCCTCCAGCTTGTACTTGGAGTAGGCGCGCAGGCTCATCTCCGGTCCATCCTCGCTCTTGAACAGGCATTCGAAGCGGTCGCCCAGGTACATGCAGGTCAGCAGCGGCAGCTCGATCGCATTCTCCACCGGCGTCGCGCTGATCTTCACCTCCTCCACGCGGATGATGGTCGACGGCTCGCCGCCGCCGGCGCCACGCGCGGTGCCACGCAATGGCGCGGAGCCCACAGTCAGCATCACGTTGGCGCCGTCGCGCTGCACCACCTTGGCCGGCAGGCGGTTGTTACTGCCCATGAATTCGGCGGTGAACAAGGTATCCGGCGTTTCGTACATGCTTTGCGGCGTGCCTTGCTGCTCGATCTTGCCGTTATTAAGCAGCAGGATGCGGTCCGAGATCGCCATCGCCTCGGCCTGGTCGTGTGTGACCATCAGCGCCGACAGGCCCAGTCGCACAATCAGCTCGCGCAGGAAGGCGCGCGCCTCTTCGCGCAGCTTGGCGTCCAGGTTGGACAGCGGCTCGTCCAGCAGGATCACCGGCGGGTTGTACACCAGCGCGCGGGCGATCGCCACCCGCTGCTGCTGGCCGCCCGACAGCTGGTGCGGGAAGCGCTCGGCCAGATGGCCCAGGCCCAGGTTCTTCAGCACGTCGCTGACCTTGTCCTTGATTTCGGTGGTCCCCATCTTGCGCAGCTTGAGGCCATAGGCGACGTTGTCGAACACCGTCTTGTGCGGCCACAGCGCGTAGGACTGGAACACCAGCCCCAGGTTGCGGTGCTCGGCCGCCATCTCGAAGTTTTTGGCACCGTCGAACACATTGCGGTCGCCGATGGAGATGGTGCCCTGCTTCGGGCTTTCCAGTCCCGCCACGGCGCGCAGCAGCGTGGTCTTGCCGCTGCCCGAAGGCCCCAGCAGCGCCACCACTTCACCTTTTTGCAGGTGCATGGACACACCCTTCAGAATCGGATTGGCGTGGGCGCCGGTGCCGTAGTCCAGGTGCAGGTCGTTGACGGTCAGTTCATTCATGATGAGGTCTCGTTTCATTTTATTTTGACTTAATTATGGACTCAGTTGTGTAACTTCACGCCAAAGCGCAGGGCCACGCCCAGGCCGATGGCCACCAGCGAAATATTGATGAACGATAGCGCCGCCACCAGGTCGGTGGAGCCGGTGGCCCACAGCGACACCAGCATCGCGCCTATCACCTCGGTGCCCGGCGACAGCAGGTACACGCCGGTCGAATACTCACGCTCGAAGATCAGGAACACCATCAACCACGCGCCCAGCAGGCCATACTTGACCAAGGGGACGGTGACGTCGCGCGTCACCTGGCCGCGCGATGCGCCGACCGCGCGCGCCGCCTCCTCCAGCTCCGGTCCCACCTGCAGCAGCGCGGTGGAGATCAAGCGCATGCCGTAGGCCAGCCACACCACCGAATACGCCAGCCACAAGGCGAAGATGGTCGAGCGCAGGGAGCGCAGCACCGGGATCGCATGCTCGCTCAGCCACAGGGCCGCGCCGTTGTCCATGCCCTTCAACATGCCATCGAGCCAGCTCGGGACGAACAGGAACACCCACAGGAAGGACAGGCCGGCCAGCAGGCCAGGAACGGCGCGCGGCACCAGCACGCTGTAGTCCAGGAAGCGGGTCACGCCGTCCGGCTTGCGGTGCATGGCCAGCGCGATGGCGCAGTAGCAGATCACCGCGAAGGCGCCGCCGATCACGCCGATCAAGACGGTGTTGAGGATGCCGCGCATCAGCGCCGGCTGTTCCATGATCTCGCGGAAGTGCTGCAGCGTCAGCACGTCGCGCAGGTTGACGCCCTCGCCCCAGTACTGCACGAAGGAACGCAGCACGATGCCCGACATCGGCATGATGATGGTGAACATCAGCCAGCCGAAGATCAGCGCGAAGGCCAGCCACTTCCATTTACCGAGCGGCATGGACTTCGAGCGCGCGCCCTTGCCCTTGATCGACACGAACTTGTTGGCCGACTTGAGCAGCCAGCGTTGGATCATCACCAGCGGCATCGTCACCATCACCAGGCAGACGGCGACGGCGGCCATCAGGTGGTAGGACGGCGTGCCCAGTTTGTTGGTCAGCTTGTACAGGTAGGTCGCCAGCACCAGGTGGCCCTCAGGATCGCCCAGCACCAGCACCAGGCCGAACACCTCGAAGCCGAGGAAGAACACCAGCACCGCCGCATACGCCAGCGCCGGGGTGATCATCGGCAGCGAGACGTTGAACATCACCTGCAGCGGCGAGGCGCCAGTCACGCGGGCCGCTTCCTCGACGTCGGAGCCCAGGCTTTTCAGCGCGGACGAGGCGTACAGGTAGACGTGCGGCACGTGCGTCAGGCCGGCGATCACCACGATGCTGGTGAAGGAGTAGATGTTCCACGGGATGAAGCCGAGGATGTCCTTGGCCCACAGCGAGTAGAAGCCCACGGGGCCCATCGAGACGACGTAGCCGAAGCCCATCACCATCGGCGAGACGAAGATCGGCACCAGCAGCATCGGCGCGATGAAGCCGCGGCCCGGCAGGTCGGTGCGTATCATCAGGAAGGCCAGCATGCCGCCCAGCGGCACGGCGATGGCGGTCAGGCCGGCGGCCAGCAGGAAGGCGTTCTTGAAGGCCACCGAGAAATCGGGATCCTCGAAGATGAAGCGGTACGCGTCCAGCCCCAGCTCCTTGGCGGGCATGAAGAACGGCGCGTTCAAAAAGCTTTGGTAGAAGATCAGCAGCAGCGGCAGGAAGATGGCGGTGGCGGCCAGCGTCACCACCACGCCGCGCGTCCAGTTGATGCCGCGCCGGCCGGAGCCGGAGAGAGTCAGAGTTTGCATAGGAATTCCGTTTTGTACGTACGCGTGCGGGCACCCGGCCCGCTGATCAGCGGGCGGGTTTTACGGCGGGTGAGACGTTGCTTACTTCTTGCCTGCGGTTTCTTTCCACTGCTTGAGGAAGGCCATGCGCTTGGCCGGCCCCAGGAATTGCAGCACGATAGGATGAACCGGCACCGGCTTGATGTTGTCCTTGCCGATCTGCTTGATCAGGTCCGCCGACGTGGTCTCGCCGGTGACGTCGGCGCGGATCGCGAACAGCTTGGAGTCGTTGGCGATGATGGTCTGGCCGCGGTGCGACAGCATGTAGTCCAGCCACAGCTTGGCGGCGTTGACGTTCTTGGCTGCCTTGTTGATGAAGAAGACGCGCGACAGCACCAGCGTGTAATCCTTCGGCAGCACCACGCCGATCGACGGATCGGTCTTGGCGCGCACCAGCGCGTAGGAGCCCAGCACGTTGTAGCCGATCAGGTTCTCGCCCGACGAGATACGCTCCATCATGGTGCCGGTGGACGACTGCACGCGCACCTTGGCTACGCCGAAGGCGTTTTCCAGGTCCAGGAACTTCGGATTCTCGCGCGCGTCCTGGGTCATGAACATGAAGCCGACGCCGGATTTTTCGATATCGTAGGTGGTGACCTTGTCCTTGAACTTCGGCTGCGTAATGAGCTTGGCGAAATCGGCGTGCGTCTGCGGCACTTCCTTGGCGTCCATCAGGCGCTTGTTGTAGACGATGGCGGCCGGCTCGAAGGTGGTGCCGTAGGCCTGGTCGTCCCACACCGCCCAGCCGGGGATCTTGGACGCCTCGACCGATTTGTATTTGAGCGCGTAGCCGTCGGAGGCCAGGCGCATTTGCAGGTCCATCGCGGACGACCACATGGCATCGGCGGTGTTGCCGCCGGCCGCCACTTCGGAGATGAAGCGGTTGTACACCTCGGTGGAGTTCATGTCGTTGTATTCGACGGTGATGCCGGGGTACAGCGCGTTGAAGTCCTTGATCAGCGGCTGGGTGGCCTTGCTGTCCGTGGCGCCGTAGATCACCAGCTTGCCCTCTTTCTTGGCGCCGTCGATAATCTTCTGGTAGTCGGCGGGATAACCGGCCGGCACCTGTGCGAAAGCGGCGCTTGCAAACAGGGTGGCGCATGCAGCGGCCAAAGTCGTTTTCAACATCATTTTTGTCTCCGTCGTTTTATAGGTATTGGTGTTCAGCGCACCAGACCGAGTTCGGCGGCGCGCCTGCCGTAATCGTCCACGGCCTTTTTTACATATGCTGCCAGCGCATCGCCGGTCAACCCAAACGGGAACAGACCCGACTCCGCGCGCATTTGCGCGAACTGCGGACTGGCCAGCACGCGGTCGAAACTCGCGACCCAGTGCCGATAATCCGCATCCGTCACTTGCGGCCCCATCCAGAGTCCACGGATGATGGGCCACACCACATCGATGCCCTGCTCGCGCGCCGTCGGCGCATTCGCCAACACGCCCGGCAGGCGGTGCTCCGCCAGGATCGCCAGCACCCTGGTATTGCCGCCGGCCGCGTACAGCCTCGCCTCGCTGGCATCGCCGGACACCACCTGCACCAGGTTGGCGTGCATCGCGGCGAAGGCCTCGCCGCCGCCCTCCAGCGCCACGAAACGCAGCACCTTCGGATCGACGCCGGCGGCCTTGACCACCATCGCCATCTTCAGCCAGTCCTGGCTGCCGATGGTGCCCGAGACGCCGATCAGCACCTTCTCCGGATGATCCTTCAGCGCCGTCACCAGCTGCCCCAAATTCTTGTAGGGCGAATCGGCGCGCACCGCGATCATGCCGTAGTCGGCGCCCAGCGCCGCCACCCAGCGTACATCGGACGACGTGGCCTTGCCGAACTTGCCCTGCGCCAGATTGAGCAGCGAGCCGCCCGAAAAAGCCACCAGCGTGTTCGGCTCCGCACGGCGCTGCGACACCAGCGAATGCCAGGCCACCGCGCCGATGCCGCCGGGCAGATAGCTGATGTGCATATCCGACGGCGGCGGCTTCGGCGTGCCGCTCAAGCCCTGCAAACCCTTTTGCGCCAGCTTGCAGGTGAGGTCCATCGCGCCGCCCGGCTTGGACGGTACGATGCACTCCAGGCCTGCCGCCTGCGCTGCAGCGCTTAGCAAGAGCGCGGCAATCAAAGCCAGCAAAACTTTAGTCATCTTGGTAGTTATCTTAGAACGGTGAAGCTTTCAAAGCGCTTTCAGAACGCGGCATTTTTGGAGAAAAATGCCGCGTTCTTTTCTTCGGCTTAGAAGCGGTGCTGCATGCCGACGACCAGGCCGTGCTGGTGCCGAAGCCGGCATCGTCGCGCGACAGGCCGGTCAGCTGGCCGTTCTTGGACTTGACGTAGGCCGCCGACACATGCAGGTCGGTGCGCTTGGACAGTGCGTAGCGATAGCGCACCACGTACATGGTTGGATCGGCGTCCTTGCCGGCGGCGACGTTCTTGACGTTGATGTGGTAGACCGCGCCGGTCAACGTGGTGACGGCATTGGCCTTGTAGGCGATACCGGCCCAGGTGGTGGTGGCGTCGACGTCGGCGGTCAGCGCCTTGCCGGCGACCAGTTTATAGTCGCGCACCACGCCAAACAGTTTCACCGGACCGTTCTCGTAGTTCGCGCCCAGGTGCCAGACCGTGCCCTTGTCACGATTGCCGGTCGCGGGAACCGTGTTGCCGTTGGCGCGCTCCCAGGTCGCCATCAGGTTCGCGGCGCCCAGATGGTAGGCGCCGGAGAAGGCGTATTTGGAGCTGTCCCGCGCGCCGGTGGTCTGCTCGCCGGCCCCGTAGGTGGCGCCGAACTTGAAGTCGCCAACCGTGCCGGCGTACTTGATCAGGTTATCGTAGGCCGTGGTGAAGCCGTATTTGCTAGGGCCGGTCGCGGGACCCGAAGTGGCCCACGAGTAGTAAGGCGCAAAGCCCATCGGATCGTAGGAGATCACGGTGTCGTACACGCTGGTGAACGAGCGGCCGATGACCACGCGGCCGAAGGCGCCTTCCAGGCCGACGTTGGCCTGGCGTTTGAACAGCGTACCGTCCTGCGCGCCGGTGTCCATCAGGATGCCGCCTTCCAGGTTGAAGACGGCTTTCAGGCCGCCGCCCAGGTCTTCGGTGCCACGCAGGCCCCAACGCGAAGTGTTCATGCCGCCCGAGATCACGCTGGTCTGGCTGCCGCCGGTTGCCGATTTGTTATTGGCCGATTCAACGCCCATGTCCAGCAGACCGTAGACCTGCACGTTCGATTGGGCGTGGGCGGCGCCGCCAGCGGCTGCCGCCAATGCCATGATAGCGAGGGTCAACGAGGTTTTCTTCATGTATGTCTCCAGAGGGATATAGTTATTTGTGAGGCCTGATCGATGCAATCAGGCTGTCACTATAGGAGTCACTTCCTTTCAATTACCTTTCACTGCTACTTCGGCAAGGATTCCTGTCGTCCATGCACCACAAATCAGGCGGGGACTTCCCTTTTGAGGCGGCTGCGCCCATGATTCTGGCCTTACACTGAACTTATTTCATATGGTTGGCAAGAATTTATGCGCATTCTGTTAGTTGAAGACCACACCGAGTTATCGCACTGGCTATCCAAAGCCCTGCGCGACGCCAACCTGACGGTCGAATGCGCGGACAACGGCGCCGACGCCGACGCCCTGCTGCACACGCAGGATTACGCACTGGTGATCCTCGACCTGACCTTGCCGCGCATGGACGGCCTGGAAGTGCTCAAGCGCCTGCGCGCGCGCGGCGGCCCGCGCGGCCAGACTCCCGTGCTGATACTGACCGCGCGCGGCGGACTGGAAGACCGCGTGCAGGGCCTGAACCTGGGCGCCGACGATTACCTGGCCAAGCCCTTCGAACTGGCCGAGCTGGAGGCGCGCGTGAAAGCGCTGCTGCGCCGCAGTGTCGGCAACGAGTCGCTGGTGCACAGCTGCGGCGCGCTCAGTTTCGACACCGTCACGCGCATGTTCACCTACGCCGGCACCCCGCTGGCGCTGACGCCGCGCGAACACGCGGTGCTGGAGACGCTGATCACGCGCTCCGGCCGCGCGGTCTCTAAGGAGAAGCTGTTCGACGAAGTGTTCGCGCTGGCGGACGACGCCAACCTCGATGCGATCGAGTTGTATATCCACCGCGTGCGCAAGAAGCTCGACATCGCCGCGCCGGATGCCGCCGTCATCACCACGCTGCGCGGCATCGGCTACCTGCTGCAGCCACGGCCCGCGCCCATCCCCGCGCCGGCCGGCGGCGCCAAGGGCGGCTGACGTTGACCAGGGCCGGCCTCCGCACGCCGTGGCTGTACCGGCTGGCGCGCCGCCTCGGGCCGGGCGCCCTGCCGGGCGCCCCAGCGCTGGGCAGCCTGCGCGGCCAGCTGCTGCGCTGGTTGCTGGGGCCCTTGCTGGTGCTGGTGGCGTTGAACACCCTGTCGGTCTACCACAACGCGCTGGACGCCGCCGATGTCGCCTACGACCGCTCGCTGCTGGCCTCCACGCGCGCGCTGGCGGAGCGCGTCTCGATCGTCGACGGCAAGGTGGTGGCGGACGTGCCCTACGTGGCTCTGGACAGCTTCGAGACCGATACGCTGGGCCGCATCTACTACAAGGTCACCGGCATCAACGGCGAGACCGTGTCCGGCTACGCCGACCTGCCGCCGGTGCCGGCCAACGTGCCGCGCTCGGAGGCCTATCCGGCGCTGGTGCGCTTCTATCACGCCAACTACAACGGCCAGCCGGTGCGCATCGCCGCGCTGCTGCAGCCGGTGTACGACAGCTCGATGCGCGGCATCGCGCTGATCCAGGTCGGCGAAACGCTGGAGGCGCGGCGCGGCCTGTCCAACCAGATCCTGTTCGACACGCTGGCATGGCAAGCCTTGCTGCTGCTGGCGGTGGCGCTGCTGGTGTGGTTCGCGGTGCGGCTGGTGCTGCAACCGTTGATGCGGCTGAAGATCGCGGTGGAGACGCGCAGCCTCAATGATCCGTCCGACGTCGATCCGACGCTGGTGCACAAGGAGGTGCGGCCGCTGGTGGCGGCGATGAACAGCTCCCGTTCGCGCCTGCACATCCTGATCAGCAGCCAGCGCCGCTTCATCGCCGACGCCTCGCACCAGCTGCGCACACCGCTGACGGTGCTGAAGACCCAGGCCGAACTGGCGCTGCGCGAATGCGACCGGCCCGGCGCCGACCCGCAGGCCACGCGCGCCGCGCTGCGCGAGATCGTCCACAGCATCGCCGCGACCACCGATTCGACGGTCAACCTGGCCAACCGGCTGCTGACGCTGGCCCGCATCGAACATGGCGGCGACGCCGACGGCGCGGTGGCCCAGTCGGAGCCTGTCTCGCTGCGCGACATCGCGCGCCAGGTGGGGCTGGAGATGGCGATGGCGGCGGTGGCCAAGCAAATCGACCTGGCGCTGGAGGCGGACAGCGAATGCGTGGTGCACGGGCAGGCCTTGCTGCTGCACGAGATGATCGCCAACCTGGTGGACAACGCCTTGCGCTACACGCCGCAGGGCGGCACGGTGACGCTGCGGGTACTGCCCTACATGAGCGGCGTGGTGCTGGAGGTGGAGGACAGCGGCCAGGGCATCGCGCCGGGCGAGCGCGAACGGGTGTTCGCGCCCTTCTACCGCGCCGCCGCCACGCTGGAGCGCAACCCCGGCGGCGCCGGCCTGGGCCTGGCCATCGTGCGCGACATCGCCACGCTGCACGGCGCCGCCATCGCGCTGGACGACGCCACCGGCGGCCAAGGCCTCAAAGTCACTGTAAGCTTCCCTTCAGGTCTATAACCCCTCCTGGGCTCAGGACACCGGATATCGAGTGGTCAAACCCAGCTGGCTAGTCTTCAGCACGTAAATCGATACTTTGAACGCAACTGCTTCGGGCGATGATCCGTAGTCGAAGCTGCGGCCATGCAGGCATTAAATGCAGATAGTCATACACTTCAGGCTCCGGCTCATCCGGGCTGACTTGAGTAAATGCTTCCCGCATAGGCGGTTGCACAGAAACCGGCAAATCAACGTGCAGCATGCTGGCGATCAGGCTCGGCGCCACGCACGCGCGTTTGCTGTCAATTTGCCACAGCGCATACGCGCCATGATCGGACTCTGTAGAGTCCGTCAGCGTGTAAAGCGAGGTCAGAGTCATGATCTGAGGCGACGTGCGGTTCGGATTGTAGAAATTGCAGTGCTTGTAGTGGCGTCGTGTCGTTGTACAGCCAACGGTGCTGGCTACCAGCGTCACATGACTTGCCGCGTTGGCAGCCGCCAACGTCAGTTGATCGGGATGCTTAGCAAAAAAAACTACAGCCTCGATCTGGGCAGCGATGTCACGTCGTTGTTCGGAACTTACCATTCCGCTGATCTGAGCTTCCAGCTCAACACTGTCGCGCCCCGATGCAGCGCCGACGCATGCCAGCATCAGAAATGCAATGGAATGAAATGTTCGTGCAATTCTAACGCTCTGATACATGCATACCCCGAGCAATGACGCCAACTTCAATGTTAAATATTTTACATGATCAACGACCCGCCATGTGCAGCGACCTGTGCTCGACTGGATCCATTGCCAAACGTCTTGCCGCTCGCCGCCTTCCTCAACACCTGCCCCGCCTCTCGCCGCTACGGTAAAATACGCCCAACAACGTTAGCGTCCGGGGCATATCATCCGCTGGCTGCAACGTCTGTCGAATTACCGGCGCGCGCTGGCATGTACCTATAACAAGGAAACCGCCGACGAAATCGCCAGCCTTATATTGGAGCACTACTTCGCGCTGTTTACCGCCTTCGAACGGAAAATGACGGAGCTCGCCGATGTCGCCTGAACTGGAACCGCTCGTATTCGGACTGAAGCCCAGTATGGTACATAGCATGGGCGCGGTCTTCTCGGCGCATCCCGAGGTCGAACAAGCGGTACTGTATGGTTCGCGAGCCAAAGGCAACTTCAAGCGAGGTTCGGACATAGACCTGTCCCTGACTGGCGCAGGCTTGACCATGCCGCTGCTGCTCAAGATAGAGAATGAATTGGACGACCTGCTGTTGCCGTACAAAATAGATTTGTCGATCCGCGACCGGATCGACAACCCGGAACTACTGGCCCATATCGAAAGAGTGGGCGTGTCGTTCTATCACCGCAAGAAGGAATAAGTACATGATCACCAAAGAAGACATGGTCGAGCTGTTTGCCGACATGAAGCAGAACGCGCCGTGGGATAGTTCCAAGCCGCTGTTGTGGGGCTATTTTTTCGCCGACCCGACCAAGAGCAAACTGGAAGGCGCGTCGGCACAGCTGAAGGCCAAGGGCTACCAGGTGGTCGGCATCTACGACTCCGAGCCGGAAGGCGAAACACCGGCGCTGTGGTGGCTGCACGTTGAAAAAGTCGAGAAGCACACGGCCGACACCCTGCACGCCCGCAACCAGGAGTTCTACAAGTTCGCCGAAGAGCACCAGCTCGAATCCTACGACGGCATGGACGTCGGTCCCGCCGCCTGATTACAGCAAGGCCGCCAGCGCCGGATGGTGTTTGGTGGCCGTGAATTCCGTCACATGATAGCTGGCGATCCCGTTCCGCGCGAACGGGTCCAGTGCCAGCAGGCCGTCCAGCTCCGCGCGGGACAGCTTTCCACTCGCCAGTATCACACCCCCGTCGCGCGGATTCCTGGGCCCCGAAGCCAGAAACATCTCGCGCGCATACTGCTCGTCGAGGAAGACGCGATGGGCGGCCAGATGCGCCTCTAGTTCAGCCAGCGGTTTCAGATAAGTCAGATTAACGATATACATGCTCAGGAAGCCTCATTGGGAAACCTGTGCATCTTATCACTGGAGCAGCGCCCGTCCGGCCCCCGCCAGGTTTTGCGGGTAGCATTCCATAAAAAAGATGGCGCGGCATGTCGATTCGGCGACGTGCCGTTCGTCGTCATCTCTGAGAAGGCCGGAATTCACCATCACAGGAGACCATCATGACCATCACGATTACCGCTTTTGAACGCTCGCCCGACGGCGGCATGGGGCTGGCCCGCGACACGCGCGTTCGCTGGGCGCTTGAGGAAGTGGGACTGCCCTACGAGGTGCGTCCGGTTTCGTTCACCGCGATGAAGGAGCCCGCGCACCTGGCGCTTCATCCCTTCGGCCAGATCCCGACCTATGAGGAAGGCGACCTGGCGCTGTTCGAATCCGGCGCCATCATCTTCCATATCGCCACACACCACGCGGGTTTGCTGCCGGACGAGGCCAACGCCCGGGCCCGCGCGGTGACGTGGATATTCGCCGCGCTCAACACGGTGGAGCCGCCGATCCTTGAACTGGTCACCGCCAGAATTCTGGAGGGAGACAAGCCATGGAGCAAGGAGCGCATGCCGCTGATCGTCGATCGCATCCGCCAACGGCTGGACCTGCTCTCCGCGCGCCTGGCGGATGCCGAATGGCTGGACGGTGCGTTCAGCGCGGGCGACCTGACCATGGTGTCGGTGCTGCTCAGGCTGCGGCCATCGGGTGTTCTGAACGGATTCCCCAGCCTGGCCGCGTATGTCGCACGCGGAGAAGCGCGCCCTGCCTATCAGCGCGCGTTCGCCGCCCAGTTGGCGTTTAATCGTGGGGGTTCGGACTGAGCTCGCCTCCGTGCTCACCGCACATCCACGCTGCCGGGCGGCGGCTTCATGAAGCCCTTGGGGATCAAGATTGCCTGCGCCTGAGGCGTCTTCAGGAATTGAATGAACCGATACGCCAAGGGAGTGTTCGCGCCGTGAACAGTCACGACGGCGGCGTGGCCAGGCAAGGCCTCCTTGTAGAAGCTCTCGGGGATCAGGTAATACTTCCCGATGCCTCTCATGGATGAAGCAAGGACGGTTTCATACGACAAGATCGCCACTTGCGCCTTGCCTGCCTGGACCATTCTTATCGCATCCTGCATGGAGCCGCTATCGGTCCTCAGCGACGCCGATCTGTCGAGCAGGCCAATCCTGTCGAATACCGCCAGGGTCGGCATCAGGTATGCGCTGCTTGCATTGACGGTGGCGATCTTCTTCACGGCGGGATCGGAAAGCAGGTTGAGGCCTTTTGCCACATCGAAGCGTTTGTCCGCGGTCCACAGCACCAGCCGGCCGGTCGCGTACATTGTCCAGCTGTTGTAGACCATCTTCCCATCCGACAGCATCTGGGCTTGGAGGCCCATGTGGGAAGACATGTAGACGTCGATCGGCTCACCCGCCCCGATTTTTTCATACAGGCTGGCACTTGGCGCAATGACGAAGCGCAGGCGGTCGCTCTTGTCGCCGGACAGGAAGGCCGACGACAGGGCTTCGACACAATCGGCCAGTTCCGAGGGAGCGCCAACCACCAGTTCGGCACAGTGAGCGGACGAACTCGCGACAGCCGCGACTGCAAGCAACGCTGAGAGTGAAGGAAGAAGTGGCATCTTGGTCGAATTTCGAGAATGAGGATCCGTGGCGATAGGAAAAGGCACAGCAGCGCCAGCTCGATCGGTTGCAATAAGTACAATCAATCGTATCACGACCATCTATTCCATGACGGCGTTACCCGACAAGCGAGCTATGCTCAATCGAACTTTGAATATTTTACTTTCGGGTGTCCTCGTAATTTCGTGCAACGTCGTCAGCGCACGCACGAAGCCCCAAAAGGACCCCGCTCCACCGAGCGGGGCATTTCCGCAGCTAATCCCTGTCAGCTTGCCGGGTTGCGTGCCGTGACGATCCACGCTGCGCCGTTGATCATTACCGATCGTTCTCCGGGGAGGTCCGCGAAGGCGACACGAACCGCGGCCGAGGCGCGCGCGCGGATGTCGTCAGGCTTATCAGCGAGTGATCGCGACAGCGGGCCAACCTCGAGCGTCATTTTCACCGCGTCGTCGAGCGCAGCGTCCCGCGTCCCTCCCTCGCCAAACGGAACGGAAGCATCGAACGGCGCGATAGCGATATCGGTGAAGCCGGCCATCGTCAGGATGCGTGCCACGCGCCCCTGGTCGCCAAACGAGAATGGACCGGGCGCATCGGGATCAGGCAGCACGCTCGGCGGGAGGATGCCTTTGATCGCCCCCATCGGCAGGCGCACCCAATCGTTCTCGGCCGCGCCGCGCCAGCAAACGAAAGCAACCCGTCCGCCCGGCCGCAGCGCGCGTCGCATATGGGCGAACGCCGCTGTCGGATCGTCGAAGAACATCACGCCGAAACGCGAGAACAGGATGTCGAACGCGCCCTCGGACAGATCGGCGTTGCTAGCGTCGTCCACCCGATAAAGCACTGGCGTATCCGGTGATGCAAGCGCGCGCGCTCTGCCGATCAGCGGCGCGGATATATCCACGCCTAGCACTTGCCCTCCCGCGCCGACGCGGGCGGCCAGAGCCAGACTCGACGCGCCGGCGCCGCATCCGACGTCCAGCACACGCTCGCCCGCCGCAGGAGCAGCGGCTTCGATCGCGGCCTCACCAAACACCGCCACTATGGCATCGAGCCGGGCTTGGTTGGCGACCCAGCGCTCGCCGCTTTGATCATTCCAATCGCCGACCTGATCAGCATTTTGCTTTGCCATGACATATCCTCGTTCTGATGATTCTTAACTAAGCTGTCGTCGCGCCTTGCCATATCTCCGGAGTCAGGCCGTGCAGAAGCCAGGGACGGCGAACTTCTGGAACAGGTGCGGGCTGGCCACGACGGATGAAGGATATGCTGGAAGTTTCGCGAGGAACTCGGGATCGGTGAAGGCGGCGCCGACCGCCTCGGTGGATTCCCACACAACATAGTTCAGGTAAGTCGGGCTATCGCCGATCGCTCGATGCAGTTGCATGAAAATGAAGCCCGGTTGCTTCGTTATGATCTCGGCAGCCCCCTTGAAAGCGTCAAGGAAGCCAGCTTCGTCGGCGGGATCGGCGACCGTGAAGAGGTTGATGAGCACGAGAGGCGCGGCCGCGATACCGAGTTGGCGGTCAAACGGAAATTTCTCGTCCAGAGGTTTGAATGGTTTTATAGCGGCCATGCTGGCGCTCCTGTCTATTGTGAAATTAAACTGGGGTGACCGAGGCTGCTTGCACTCAAGTGAGCATCGACTGCTGAGCGAAGATACCCGCCATAACGCCCTGCCACGTTGCCGTGGTGACCGAGGGGATGCCGGGGTTGGCAAGGTCACCGGCGGCGTAGATGCCTGGCATGCTGGTTTCGCGGCGCTCGTCGGTCTTGAGGGCGATGCCGGTTGGCGTATTGACCGTGGCGAGGCCGAGTGCGTCATGAAGGCTTGCGGACGGCCTGGTACGCGGATGCGCGAACAGGACATCGACTGCGACATCAGGGCCGGTATCGATCTTGATGGTGGCACCATGGCTCCCGCGACGTTCGATTTCGGTGATGCGACCATCAACGAGAGCTACCTGGCGCCCCGCCAGATCGGCCCGTATGTCGGGGGGAATGTCGTGACCATCGCCGAAGACAGTCAAGCTGTCGGTCCAATCGTGAAACAGCCTGACCTGATTCATCGACTGTGGGCCAGACCAGACGAGGCCCCAATGCTGGTCAGCAACTTCGAAGCCGTCACAATAAGGGCATGGGATGACGGATGTGCCCCAGTTCTCGGCAAAACCCGGAACGTCAGGCATTTTGTCAACAACGCCATAGCTCAGGATCAGGCGGCGTGCCTTTAGCTGTTCGTTATCGTCCGTGACGACGCAAAAATCGTCGATTGCGCCAGACACGCTCTCGGCGCCGGCATTGACCAGTCTGATCGTTGGATAGCGCGCCAGCTGCTTCCGCGCCTCATCCAGAATATCCAGCGGCGGCTTGTGATCATGGCCGAGCACGCCATGCGAATGGCCGGCAAAGCGGTTGCGCGGCCGGCAGGTATCGAGAACAACGACCTTGCGGCGGGCACGGCCAAGCTGCATGGCTGCGGCGAGGCCGGCAAAGCTGCCTCCGATAATGATGACGTCATTCATGGTAATGGGCTCCAAGTTGTGGATGAGGGCTGGGCTGCGGCTGGCTTGCGCATTTCCAGTACTAGATGGTATCATAATTTATGAATTTGAATACTGTCAAGTACTGGAATTATCATGACCAAAATTAGTCAGGGCCGGCGCGGTCGGCCCGCCAACGAGGCGCTTCGCCAAACGATAGTCGACGCCGCCTGCGAACTCTTTGTGGAATTGGGTTTTCAAGCGACGACCATGGACAAGGTCGCCCAGCAGGCGAAGATATCCAAGCTAAGCATCTATCGACACTTCGAGAACAAGGAAGCTCTGTTCAGCGCGGCCATGGTGGCCCACTGCCAACCGTTTGCATCACAGGTCCTTGTTGAAGGTGTCGACGGTTCGGCCGAAGATCAGCTCATGGCGGTGGGATCATCCCTGCTTCGTACGTTGTTGAGCCCGG
>Ga0308157_10001676_pt1 | contig 42521 bp, 34 predicted proteins | sample PhyBR1_FD_201035 | JGI IMG/M metagenome (GOLD analysis project Ga0308157, IMG submission 201035) | Phyllosphere microbial communities from UC Gill Tract Community Farm, Albany, California, United States - DLSLB.R1 | ecosystem: Host-associated > Plants > Phyllosphere > Unclassified | place: USA... | reverse complement strand
ACCGACTCTCTATTATATAAAGAATCCTTCGTATCTAAAGGGTTGTTTGCGTTTCAGTCTGTCGAAGAACTTTGCCTTGAATGCGGGTGCAAAAGTAGCAACCTTTTCCGCTTTTCCAAACTTTTAATCTATCTTTTTTTGCCTTTTTTCTTAAATTTATCTTAACTGTCTGATAAGACGACCGTTGTATATGAAAGTTTTTTTGGCTTTTTATTACTATCAGTATTGAAGGGCTGAATTGCCACAGGTCCTCACCCCAGCCCTCTCCAAAGGAGAGGGAGACGAGATGTGCCGAGAGAACCTACCTACTCTAATATAGTATAGAAAAGACCTCACCCCCGACCCCTCTCCAAAGGAGAGGGGAGGGTGATGTGCCGGGGAGAACAGGGTTACTCTATATGTGTAACCCGAAACTATAAACCAAAAGATGGCTGCTAGCCCTGACCAAAGCGGCATCCCCGTAGCGAAAGCAAGGGATAAAGCGCAGGGCGGGAATAGGGAGGACAAAAGAGCACTGTGTTTTCTGCTCCTTATATATACCTATATATAGTGTGGTAATTTTTCACGTACGGGGATTACGTTTACAAACAATTAAAACAACCGATAGGCTACAATTAAAAACCCTTTGTCAAGCGGCACTAAATACCCATTGTTGTGGAGGGCATATCCCGCCGGTTTAAATATATTTGTACATAACCAATACACTACTTATGAAAATAAAACAATTGCAATGGGCTGCTTGCGCGCTCCTTATTATTATTATGTCGGCATGCAAGGTCGACGTTAATGATACCGACCTGCTGGTTCAGGAATGGTCTTTTGACAAGGTTGTTCCGGAGGATATGAAAAATACTGTCGTGAAAACCCACGAGAAAACTTTTGAATACGAAGGCGACAAAGCCAGGGTGAGCATCGAGACGGTTACCGATGGCGAAAGGGGCTATATTAAAAAAGTGTCGCTGTTCCAGTCTACCGCTAAGAAAGTGACGGTTAAAAACGCGTCCGTCGGAAACCCTTTTAATGTTGGGACATCCGATAAGCCGCAGATGGCCTTGATCGGGCATTTTGAATTTGACCATTCGCTTGCGGGGAGTATTAATATCAAAGGAGAATCGTTTTATATAGACCCATCCGGAATTCATACTGATTGGGACAAAAACGCAACGGAAGCCAAAAAGGCTAATACTGCTGTGCAATAAACTGAAACCCGCCTAAAGTTTTGTAAATTAACACGATATTATGAGGCCAGCCGGAATAAAAGGCGCATCTTTACAGAAATCGGGGTTACGGCCCTGAATTCTCCGAGCAAAAAGAAAGCCATGCTTACTTCTCCCTTTTTGCCGGAAAGACACTTTACGAATTTTAATTTTTTACGGATTATGGCTAAAATGAATCACACACAGACAGTGAAAAATGGAAAAGGAGCTGCGTACAAGCCATCGAACTATGCCGCCACTGCCGCACACGAGGTTACCGACCACGGGCGTATTGCATGGGGTATTATCATCTCGCTGTCCGTTATCCTGTTTTTTGTCGCTGCCTTTGCTACAGATATAACCGCCGCGAAGGCCTGGTAAGCAAAGAAGAATATAGTTTAAGGAAACCGCTCAAGAAATTGGGCGGTTTTTTTATTTCCTTACGTTTACTTAAGTTGAAATTCCTTTCTCAATATCCTCAGTTTTTTTATTACTATCAATTTTTATGTCTTGTAATCTAATAGCTCTTTGAATTTTGACTTCTAAAGTCTTATTACCATTAGACTTAGTAAAATATGCAGATATAAATAATATCCTGTATTTTCGTACGCTATAATCTACTCTTAACCAACATACCATGAAAAAAATCACCCTGTTCCTGCTGTCATCACTCGTCCTTACGGCAATAACGGCTTTTTCCGTTGTAAAGTCACAAAACGGCACCATCCCTGAAAAATATTCAGCGAAATTCGAAACGACGAAAGGCGACTTCTTTGTGGAAGTGGAACGAAAATGGTCACCACACGCCGCCGATCGTCTTTACGAACTCATTGAGAGCGGCTATTTTAACAATGTAGCCTTTTACCGCGTTGTGCCCGATTTCGTGGCGCAGTTTGGCAGTACCGACCCCTACACCCTGGAAGCCTGGGCTAAAAAGATCGTTCCTGATGAAGAAGTAGTGCTCGGCAACAAAAGGGGTACTTTAAGCTTTGCCCGTCTTGGCAAAGACTCCCGCGGCACCGATGTTTTTATCAACCTGAAAGACAACACCCGCCTCGACACGCTCGACTATAACGGCGTTAAAGGCTTCCCGGCGTTTGGCAACGTGACTAAAGGCATGGATGTGGTAGACAAGCTTTACTCCGGTTACGAAGATACTACTATGGAGAGTTCACATATGTACACCAATACAAAGCTGTTCATGAAGGAATTCCCGAAACTCGACAGCATAAAGAAGGCATCGATAGTAAAAAAATAAGTTTGTCTTGCCGGAGCAGCCGGTTCCGGGCTTTTCAGCACAGGCCGGTCCCGTCCTCCGCTATATCTCCCGCGGGAAAGCGGGAGGATGCCGCTGTGGCCGGGGCTAAGGGCAAAGGAAAGTATTTTTTTGAGTTGTTCCGGTGCCGTTTCAGGTATCAAAATGACCCCTCTCAGGTCCCAAATCTGAAAAACCAAGCTATTTTTCGCAAGCACGCTGATAGTGTTGTTAGTGTTGCGCCAAACCCCTATATTTGCGTCCATTAATTTTTGTAAAAATGATAAATATTACATTGCCGGACGGTTCGGTGAAAAGCTTCGATGCGGGTGTAAGCCCCATGGATGTTGCCATGAGCATTAGTGAAGGATTGGCCAGGAACGTTATTTCTGCCTCCTTTAATGGTACAACTGTTGAAACCAAGACACCCCTGACGACGGACGGCTCTCTAATATTATATACCTGGAACGACAAAGAGGGAAAGAAAGCCTTCTGGCACTCGTCTTCGCACGTATTGGCGCAGGCGCTGCAGGAAATGTACCCGGGCATCAAACTGACTATCGGGCCCGCTATTGATAACGGCTTTTACTACGACGTAGACTTTGGCAGCCATGTGGTTACGGATAAGGACTTCAAGGCTATTGAAGACCGCTTCCTTGCTATTGCCCGCGAAAAATATGAATTTACAATGCGCGACGCCTCCAAGGCTGAAGCACTCGATTTCTACAAGAAAGAAGACAACCAATATAAGGTAGAGCTTATCGAGAACCTCGAAGACGGAACCATTACTTTCTGCGACCATGCTACCTTTACCGACCTTTGCCGCGGGGGACACATCCCTAACACCGGTATTATCAAGGCTATGAAGATCATGAGTGTTGCGGGAGCTTACTGGCGCGGTGACGAAAAGAACAAGCAGCTTACAAGGGTATACGGTATTTCTTTCCCAAAACAGAAGGACCTGACCGAATACCTTGAGCTACTCGAAGAAGCCAAACGTCGTGACCACAGGAAATTAGGTAAAGAACTCGACCTTTTTGCCTTCAGCAGCAAGGTCGGACAGGGCTTGCCGTTGTGGCTGCCAAAGGGTGCCGCACTACGCGACCGACTGGAGCAGTTCCTTAAAAAAGCACAGAAAAAAGCCGGTTATGAGCAGGTTGTAACACCGCACATCGGGCAGAAAGAATTATATGTAACTTCAGGGCACTACGCAAAATACGGCGCAGACAGCTTCCAACCCATCCATACTCCAAACGAAGGCGAGGAATTTCTGCTGAAGCCGATGAACTGCCCACACCATTGCGAGATTTACAATACCAAGCCATGGTCGTACAAAGACCTGCCGAAGCGTTATGCTGAATTTGGTACCGTATACCGCTATGAGCAAAGTGGCGAGCTACACGGGCTTACACGTGTTCGCGGATTTACCCAGGATGACGCGCACATTTTCTGTACACCGGACCAGTTGGATGCGGAGTTCAAGAACGTAATCGACCTGGTACTGTATGTATTCAGCTCGCTTGGTTTTGAAAACTTTAGCGCACAGATATCCCTTCGTGACCAGGAAAACCGTGAAAAATATATTGGTACCGACGAAAATTGGGAGAAGGCGGAGAACGCTATTATCAACGCGGCACGTGATAAAGGCCTTAATACTGTTGTAGAATACGGCGAGGCGGCCTTCTATGGCCCTAAGCTCGATTTCATGGTGAAAGATGCCCTTGGCCGCCAGTGGCAATTGGGTACCATCCAGGTAGATTACAACCTGCCGGAGCGCTTCGACCTGACCTACAAAGGCGCTGATAATGAGCTGCACAGGCCGGTAATGATACACCGTGCACCGTTCGGCTCCATGGAGCGTTTCATCGCGATTTTGCTCGAAAATACAGCCGGAAACTTCCCTCTTTGGCTGATGCCGGAGCAGGCTATCATATTGTCTCTTAGCGAGAAATATGAAAATTATGCCAAAAAAGTTTTAGAATTGCTGGAAAATCACGAAATTCGCGCCCTGATCGACAACCGAAACGAGACCATCGGCAAGAAAATACGCGAGGCAGAAGTGCAAAAAATGCCGTATATGCTGATAGTTGGTGAAGAAGAAGAGAAGAATGGCACGATTTCTGTCCGTCGTCACGGTGATGCCGGCAAGTCGAACCAGACCATGAAAGTCGAAGAATTTGCGGCACTTGTGCAGCAGGAGATAGACAAAACACTAAAAGCATTCTAGTTTAACTTTAAATTTTTAAAGCCATAGCAATCAGAAACAACAGGGGCCCAGCCCGCGTAGAAAAAAAAGATCCGCACAGGATCAACAACCACATCCGTGTACCTGAAGTAAGGCTCGTGGGTGAAAACATTGAGCCGGGAGTTTACAAGACTTCACAGGCTATGCAAATGGCCGAGCAGCAGGAACTTGACCTTGTGGAGATCTCTCCCAATGCCGAGCCGCCCGTATGTAAGATCATGGATTACAAAAAGTTTCTTTACGAGCAGAAGAAACGTGATAAAATGCTGAAGGCCAAGAGCGCGCAGATCACCGTAAAGGAGATTCGTTTCGGCCCTCAGACGGATGAGCACGACTATGAGTTCAAAAAGAAAAATGCCGAGAAATTCCTGAAGGAAGGCTCAAAGCTTAAGGCTTTCGTATTCTTTAAAGGACGTTCGATCATCTATAAGGAACAGGGACAGATCTTATTGCTAAGACTGGCTACCGACCTTGAAGAATGGGGCAAAGTAGAATCGATGCCGGTATTGGAAGGTAAGAGGATGATCATGTTCATCGCACCGAAAAAGAAAAAAGTATAAAGTCAAAAAGTTTCACGACAACTTTTGACCTGATGACATTTGACTTTAAGACTAAAGAATAGTAAGTAAGATAATTAAAATACAGGAAGAAAATGCCTAAAATGAAAACCAAATCCGGTGCCAAAAAGCGCTTTAAAGTGACTGGCTCCGGTAAGATCAAAAGGAAGCACGCTTTCAAGAGTCACATCCTGACTAAAAAATCGAAGAAGCGTAAGCTTGCACTTACTCACTCTGCACTGGTTCACCCAACAGATGAGAAGAGCGTTAAACAGCAATTAAGGCTTATCTAATACGCCGCTGTTTCGGTTAAAACAATTAATAACCCTGGAGTATGGCTTTTAAGTCCCTAAAAATTTAAAGGGCGCCTGCTACAAAACACATTTAAATTATGCCAAGATCAGTAAATTCAGTAGCTTCAAGAGCTCGTCGTAAGAGAGTATTGAAGCAAGCCAAAGGTTTCTTTGGACGTCGTAAAAACGTTTGGACAGTAGCCAAAAACGCGGTAGAAAAAGCAATGGTTTATGCTTACCGTGACAGAAAACAAAAGAAAAGAAACTTCCGCGCGTTGTGGATCATGCGTATCAACGCTGGTGCAAGGCTTCACGGAATGAGCTATTCTCAATTCATGGGCCAGGTTAAAAAAGCAGGTATCGAATTGAACCGTAAAGTTCTTGCCGACCTTGCAATGAACCACCCTGAAGCGTTTGCTGCTATAGTAAACCAGGTTAAATAAGAACGTTTTATAAACAATATATTTATCTTACTTACATAGAAAGATCCCGCTTCGGCGGGATTTTTTGTTTTATACGGTCTGTCATTCTTAGCGAAGTGAAACGGAGCCGAAGAATTTCTAATATGGAAATTTATTAATGCTGTAGACTAAATCGACTGTAGTACTGTTGTACGTAATAATCTCAACATGAAAAGAGCTCAAAAGTTTTTACACCTTTGAGCTCTTTGCTATTTTATGGATATGTCTTTTAAGCAATCATGCAAACACCTTTATATCCGTCCCATCGTAGCTTGCATACACCATGCTTGGGTGTGAATCCTGGTGATAAATATTCCCATCACGGTCGATAGCAATGGCACCGCAAAAACCATCGTAAGGCTTTAGCTCTTCAAAAGTTTTGGCAAATGCCGCCTTAATCGGCATGCCGTCGGTAACGCGGGTTACGATCTTGGCTGCGGTAGCATTGCTTACAATGTCTTCTCCCACTCCGGTACAGCTCACGCCGCAAAATTCATTGGCATAGTTTCCCCCCACGGTAGCCGAATCGGATATACGTCCGGGAATCTCGAAGCCTTTGCCGCCGGTAGATGTCGCTACGGCAATATTGCCTGCCGCATCCAGAGCCACACAGCCCACGGTACCTAATCCTTTCAATTCAAGCTTCGCTTCATATTCAGCGCGGCGTTGTGGTATCTCTGTTGAGAAAGCCTCAAAACCATTATAGCGTGCAAAATTGGTTGCCCCTCCCCCACCGAGTATCCTGTCGTCTACTTCCATTAGTTTTACCGCTACCTGCACAGGGTTTTTAACTTCTTCAATATTGATAACACCGCTCATTTTTTGGGTAGCGCCATCCATCAGGGCGGCACTCATACGTATCTTGCCATCACTCTGTATCTGCGACCCGGTACCCGCGTTAAAAAGCACGTCATCTTCAAGAAGGGTCACGGCATAGGCCACTGTTTCTACAGCAGTATGTTCTTTCAGGTAATCGTAAGAGGCCTTCGCAATGGCTTTCATGGCCTCCTGCTTGGCTAGTTTTGTTTCGGGATCGGTATGTGATTCGCTGAAAAATCCGCCGTGGATGATGATTTTCATGTTTTATTTTTCTTTTAAAGATACCAGATAGCGCATGTAGGAAATTATATTACCACACAAACAAATTACATTTACTCCATATCTTCGCTATCCGGTTGTGCCGGATCACCGTCTGCTTCTACAGGAATAACGAGTGCTGAAGAGTACTGTGAATTATGGATTTCGAGAGTGTGGGAGTTCAGGTCGTAAATATCATACATGCTCATTACGTGTACCGTAAGGCTATTTATGGAAATGGGTCTTCCCAATTCCACCTGAGTAAGGTTAGTATCCTTTATGTTGCGGCCATCTACCAGTATAACAAGTCCGGAGCCGATGGCTTCCATCTTGCCGTCACTTGTGATCAGCAGCCCTGTATCTTCGCCCAAACCGATTCCCAATACACGTGGATTGCCCACTACCGCCTGGAAAAGCCTGCCAATACGGCCACGGTGAACAAAGTGTGTATCGATAATCACGTTTTGTATCAGGCTAAGGCCACTGGTTATCTTTACCTCACCTTTCAGCAGGGCCTCGTGGCTGCTGCCCTGATAGATCATATTATTGGATGCTGCCGCAGCACCCGCGGAAGTACCGGCATAGATAAAATCTTCGTTCTTAAATTTATCCAGGATGATATCGTGCAGCTGCGTACCGCCTAATATTGATGTGAGCCTGAGCTGGTCGCCCCCGGTAAACATTACAACATCTGCGGCTTTGATGCGCCTTAGTATTTCAGGATCAGAACACTGCTCCCTGCGTTCAATATGCATCAGGCCAACATTTTTGGCTTTCAGGTATTCAAAAGCCTTTACATATTCCGGCCCTACTTCGCGCGGAATTACCGATGCCGTAGTAATCACTTCAATATGGGAATCCTCATTATGTTTCGATTCGCGGATGATCCTCCTTAATATCCCTGTTTCAAAAAAATTCAGGTTGTTGGCAACATTCTGGTCGAAAGAGGCTTCAGTAAAACTACCTTTATCTACCGCGCCGCCTATAATTATCAATTTTCCTTGTACATTCATATGCCAAAAGTAAGTATTTTTACAAAAACAGCAATTTTGGGGCCATTATTAGATAAAAAGAATTTATAAAAAAATCTTTATAAAGATAGATTTAAATTAATTTTTTAATTAAATTTCTGTCGATGAATCTAAAGTTCACACTATAAGTATTAAAAAACACAAAAACATCTATACTATCTTAAACTATCCTCCCTTCCAATTATGAAAATATTGAAGATACAGGCTCTGCGTGGACCTAACATCTGGAGCGTTTACCGCAAAAAGCTCATCCAGATGCGGCTTGACCTTGAAGAAACAGAACAAACCCCCACCAACCTTATTCCCGGCTTCCGTGAACGCATAGAAGCCCTGATTCCCAGCCTTCTGACACATCGCTGTTCTGAAGGTGTGGAAGGAGGTTTTTTCTCCCGCATCGAACGCGGTACCTGGATGGGACACGTAATTGAACACATTGCACTCGAGATACAGACCCTCGCGGGTATGGATACGGGCTTTGGGCGTACCCGCGAAACAAAGACTCCGGGAACCTACAATGTAGTATTCAGCTATATTGAGGAAAATGTGGGAATATTTGCCGCCGAGTCTTCTGTACGCATTGCCGAAGCATTGATTAAAGGCGAAGAATACGACCTTGACGCCGACATACAGAAAATGCGGCAGATACGAGAACGCGACCGCCTCGGGCCAAGTACAGGAAGTATCGTGGAAGAGGCAGTATCGCGCGACATACCCTGGATACGCCTCGGAAGCAACTCACTTGTACAGCTTGGTTACGGCGTAAACCAGATGCGTTTCCAGGCAACCATTACCAATAAGACCAGCCATATCGCTGTAGACATTGCCTGCAATAAGGAAGAAACAAAACGAATGCTGGAAGCTGCCTCTATACCCGTAGCGGGTGGCGGCATCTGCCGTACGGAAGAAGGTTTGGAAGAGATCATTAACAAGATTGGCTATCCCATCGTACTAAAACCATTAGCAGGCAATCATGGCAAGGGCGCTTCTATAAACGTTATGAATCTCGAAGATGCTAAGGCCGGCCTTGAGTTTGCGCAGAAATACGGCGAAAGGGTTATTGTAGAGAAATTCATTACCGGTTTCGACTTCCGTGTACTGGTAATCGACAATAAGGTAGTTGCGGCGGCACAACGGGTTCCCGCCCATGTGAAAGGCAACGGAAAAGACAATATTCAGCAGCTTATCGATACAGAAAACCTCGATCCTCGCAGGGGCTACGGCCATGAAAATGTGCTGACCGAAATTTCTGTAGACCGTGATACAACCGAATTACTTGCCAAACAAGATTATACACTCGAAACCATACCTGCTGATGGGGAGATCGTATACCTGAAATCAACAGCCAACCTGAGTACCGGTGGTACCTCTATAGATGTGACCGACATGATGCACCCCGAAAATATATTCCTCGCGGAAAGGATAGCAAGGGTTATCGGGCTGGACGTATGCGGTATCGATATCATGGCAGAAAACCTTACGCAGCCACTCAAAGAGAATGGTGGCGTGATCCTGGAGGTAAATGCCGCGCCGGGCTTTCGCATGCACCTTGCGCCAAGCGAGGGCCTTCCGCGAAACGTAGCCGCGCCGGTTATCGATATGCTGTATCCTCCGGGAAAACCAAGCCGCATCCCGATCTTCGCCATTACCGGGACAAATGGAAAAACCACCACTACAAGGCTATTGGCACATATTGTAAAGAACAATGGCTTTAAGGTAGGGTTTACCACTTCCGATGGTATTTATGTGCAGAACCATATGCTCGAAAAGGGCGACACTACAGGCCCTATGAGCGCCGAATACATCCTGAAAGACCCAACCGTAGAGTTTGCCGTACTGGAGACCGCACGCGGCGGTATACTGCGTTCAGGGCTTGGTTTTAGTCGCTGCGATATCGGTATTATTACCAATATACAGGAAGACCATCTTGGCCTGAATGACATCCATACGCTGGATGACCTCAGTAAAGTAAAGCGTGTGGTAGTTCGCAGCATAAAAAAAGATGGATGGGCCGTACTGAATGCCGATGATGCTGAATGCCGAAAGATCGCGAAGGAACTGGAATGCAATGTCGCTTATTTCAGTATGGACGAGGACAGCCGTTTTATAAAAGAGCTCGCTAAAGAAGGCCGTATCACCGCGGTATATGAAAACGGGTATATTACCGTGAAGCGGGGCGAATGGAAAATACGTATCGAAAAAGCTTCTCACGTGCCGCTTACTATGGGCGGAAGGGCGAAGTTTATGATACAAAACGTACTCGCGGCAACGCTTGCCTCGTACTTATGGGGCTTCAAAACAGACGATATCAGCCTCTCCCTGCAAACCTTTATACCGGGTGCAGCGCAGACACCGGGCCGCATGAATATTTTTGACTTCAGGAATTTCAAGGTACTTATCGATTTTGCACATAATCCTGCGGGCTACCGTGCCGTTGAAGATTACCTGTCTAACGTTGAGGCTACCCATAAGATCGGGATCATTGCCGGTGTGGGCGACAGGCGCGATGAAGATATCCGCGAGTGTGCTTCTATTGCCGCACGTATGTTCGACCATGTGATTATCCGCCAGGAAAAGCACCTGCGTGGCCGTACTGACGAAAATATCAACGGGCTGATACTGGAAGGCTTTGCACAAAGCGGAAATAAAGTTACACATGAGATCATTGCAAAAGAAACTGAAGCACTGAAACATGCCATGGACAATGCACCCGAAGGCAGCTTTATTACTGCATTAAGTGATGTCGTGACCAATGCTATCGACGTGGTTCAGTCGTATCTCGACAAAGAGAATGAAGAGATCATTGGGGAATAAACATAACCCTGTTCAAATAGAAATGCCCTGTAGCTAATGTTACAGGGCATTTGTTTTATATATCCTTGACTATTTACGCAAGTACCGATTTCAGGTCGCCGTTCATAGCCCTTACCGCATCGGCGCTCTTCGCGAACAACGCTTTTTCTTTTTCGTCAAGCTTGATATCAAGAATCTCTTCAAGGCCGTTCTTTCCGATAATGCACGGAACACCCATACAGATATCTTCCTGTCCGTACTCACCTTCAAGGAATACAGAACACGCAATCATTTTCTTCTGGTCGTTCAGGATGCTGTCTACAAGATATGCGACAGAAGCTCCCGGAGCATACCATGCCGATGTCCCCAAAAGGCCTGTAAGCGTAGCACCACCCACCATAGTGTCGGCGGCTACTTTATCCAGTACTTCCTGTGAAAGGAAATTAGATACGGGGCTACCGTTATACGAAGCAAGCCTTGTAAGCGGTATCATAGTCGTATCGCCGTGTCCGCCGATAACCATACCCTGCACATCGTTTGACGGTTTGTCAAGCGCTTTTGAAAGGTAATATTTGAAACGTGAGCTATCCAGCGCGCCACCCATACCAATGATCCTGTTCTTAGGAAGGCCTGTAGCTTTTAATGTAAGGTAGGTCATCGTATCCATTGGGTTGGAAACTACTACAATAATCGTATCCGGAGAATGCTTCAGTACGTTCTCTGCAACAGATTTTACGATACCCGCGTTGATGCCGATAAGCTCTTCGCGAGTCATACCCGGTTTCCTCGGGATACCCGAAGTGATTACTACAACATCGCTGTTGGCTGTTTTAGAATAATCGTTGGTTACGCCTGTCACTTTGGTATTGAAACCTGTAGTGGTAGCACACTGCATAATATCCATGGCCTTACCTTCTGCAAAACCTTCTTTGATGTCGAGCAAAACTACTTCACTGGCAATTCCCCTGTAAGAGATAACATCTGCACATGTAGCGCCGACATTACCGGCGCCCACTATTGTTACTTTCATAATCTAATCTGTTATTTGTGGTTTGTTGTTTTTATTATTAATAGTATACTGTAACGATATGTTCGTGTTTACAAATTTACCAAAAGCAACAATAGTTTGCACATCAAAATTGCCAATATTATACTTGATTGCCGCTTCTCCTATATAATTCACCCTGGTTTTATATATTCCCTCTAATCTTTTGTTGAGGATCTGCTGCAGCGGGAGCACGTCTTCTATACTACCCTTCTCCCCGCTTACCCTGTATTTTACATCACTGGTGTTTACAATAAAACTTCCCATAGCTTCCCACCGGCCAAATTCTTTGGAACCGTTAAGCTGAAATTGCCAGGTATCTACAAGGCCGGTAATTTTGTCAATGCCCAAACTGCCGAAATCGGTCTGCACATCCAGGAAATTCACAGAAATTTCTTCATTGGAATAGCCCGCCATCACCGAAAGGTGTACTTTATTCTCCTCAAGCTTTTTGAAATAACGGCTTATGGTATGCTTCAGCCCCACCCCATATACCTGGTAGTTGCTTTTTTTGAGCTTTACGCGTGTGGAATATTTTGCGATAAGCTCGGTGTCAAACCAAAGCCCGACACTCCCCTGCAGGTAGGGGTAAGCCACCGTTTGCATATCAATGCCTTCCGGAGTTTCCAGGCGCACTGGGCTGTCACCCAATGTACCGACAAGATATACCTGATGATCGTTGCCCAAAGCAGTGGGAACAGTTGCTTCTGTACCCTGTTCCAGTTGAAAAAAAGAAAAATCGCTGTTTTGAATTTTAAACTTCCTGTCACTTTGGGGCGTGAAGAATACATTGGCATGGAGGCCGAATGACACTTCAAACAATCCCTTGGCTTTAGGACTCCTCACCCAGGCGGATGAAGACTGGTATATCGCGGCATCAGTAGCCGGAGTTATATACTTATCCGAAAAAAACAGGGCATCGTCTAACAGATGCCCTATTTGTGTTATCGCAGTTTCAGGGTCTGTCTGCGCAATTGCCCTGCCCGGAAGCAGAAACAAGCCCAACAAACCTATAAAGAGCTGCTTACGCGTCGATTTTCGCATAAGCGGCGTTCTTTTCTATAAATTCCCTACGTGGCGGAACCTCGTCACCCATAAGCATCGAGAAGATCCTGTCCGCTTCAGCAAGGCTGTCAATGTTTACCTGGCGCAGAGTACGGTATTCCGGATCAAGAGTGGTTTCCCAAAGCTGCTCCGCATTCATCTCTCCAAGACCTTTGTAACGCTGAATCGTAGACCCGTTACCCATCCTTTCAGAAGCAACATCACGCTGCGTATCAGTCCAGGCATACTCTTTCTTATTACCTTTTTTCACCATGTAAAGCGGCGGAGTGGCAATGTATACGTGGCCGTTCTCGATAAGTTCCTTCATGAAACGGAAGAAGAACGTCAGGATCAGGGTTGCGATGTGCGAACCGTCAACGTCGGCATCACACATGATCACTACCTTGTGGTAACGCAGCTTCTCCAGGTTAAGTGCTTTACTGTCCTCGGCTGTACCGATGGTTACACCCAGCGCTGTGAATATATTGCGTATCTCCTCGTTCTCAAACACTTTATGGTGCATGGCTTTTTCGACGTTAAGGATCTTACCCCTTAGCGGCAATATCGCCTGGAATCCCCTGTCACGACCTTGTTTCGCGGTACCACCCGCAGAATCACCCTCTACAAGAAATATCTCGCACTTTTCAGGATCCTGCTCGGAGCAATCGGAAAGCTTACCCGGAAGTCCGCCGCCACCCATAACGGTTTTACGCTGTACCATTTCGCGGGCTTTTTTAGCCGCATGGCGCGCCTGTGCCGCAAGGATAACCTTCTGCACTATGGTACGGGCATCGTTCGGGTTTTCTTCAAGATAGTTTTCAAGCATTTCGCTTACTGCCTGGCTTACAGGCGCCACTACCTCGCGGTTACCGAGCTTGGTTTTGGTCTGCCCTTCAAACTGCGGCTCCTGTACTTTAACCGAAATAATCGCGGTAAGACCCTCACGGAAGTCATCTCCCGAAATCTCGAACTTCAGTTTTTCAAGCAGGCCGGAGTTATCGGCATACTTCTTCAGCGTATTGGTCAATCCGCGACGGAACCCCGAAAGGTGGGTACCCCCCTCGTGGGTATTGATATTATTTACATAAGAAAAAATGTTCTCGCTGTAGCTGGTATTGTAAATCAGTGCCACCTCAACCGGCACTTCGCCCTTATCGGTCTCCATGCTGATCACGCTGGCAATAATAGGCTCACGATTCCCGTCAAGGAACTTAACGAATTCTTTAAGGCCTTCCTGAGAATGGAAGGTTTCGCCCACAAATTCGCCTTTATCGTCTTTTTCCCTTTTGTCAGTCAGCGTTATGGTAATGCCTTTGTTCAGGAACGAAAGTTCACGCATACGTGCCGCAAGGGTATCATACGAATACTCGATCGTCTGGGTAAATATCGTGGTGTCGGGCTTAAAGGTTACGGTTGTACCTCTCTTTTCGGTAGTACCGATCTGCTTTACAGGGTATAGCGACTTCCCTCGCTCATATTCCTGTTCGTATATTTTTCCGTCACGGAATACGGTCGCCCTCAGGTGATCGGAAAGCGCGTTTACACACGACACACCCACACCGTGAAGTCCCCCGGAAACCTTGTAGGAATCCTTGTCAAATTTACCACCGGCACCAATTTTGGTCATTACTACCTCAAGAGCCGATACGCCTTCTTTTTTATGTATATCTACCGGTATACCACGGCCATTATCCTCAACGGTAACGGAATTATCCTCATTAATAGCAACAAAAATAGTATCACAATGCCCGGCCAGCGCTTCGTCTATCGAGTTATCAACAACCTCGTATACCAGGTGGTGAAGCCCTCTCGTACCCACATCGCCAATATACATCGAAGGGCGCATCCTAACGTGCTCCATCCCCTCAAGGGCCTGAATACTATCTGCCGAATAATTGTTTTTCTTTATTTCTTCACTCATAAAATTAGGTTCTTAAACAGATTTTAAGTTTAACGAACAAATATAAGTAAACAGCAGGGATTATGCCACAAAACGGGTTGTTTTGGGAACTAAGTTATTAACAATTTATTAAAACTTCCCTGTCGGTAACGATACCGTAAAACTTAGGCTATCTAATTAAAAAATAGGTATTATTGCATATAAAAACTTACAAACATGATGGGAAGCATTATCACATACATTCCGGAATTGCCGGAGGACAAATCAGATCTTTTTGAAAGGATAATAGACAATGAAGAATTTGAAATGATCGAGCTGGACTACCTGACCAGCCTCGATTTCGCCATCATCAATACTACTGCCGGCACTAAATGGGAAAGCAAAAACAATCCCGTGGTATATGATGAAGAAAGCGGGCTTGTAATTTTACATCTTGCTAAAGAAGGGCTGCAGTCTGTTATTGCATTTGAAGGCGAACTGGATAATGCGGATAAGGAAACCCTACAGGCAGATATTGTACAGATAAAGGCATTCGCCGAAAAGTATGGCTTTGACGACTTATACGAAGTGGTAACATTTTAAGACATGGCTAAAAAAAGAAAAACATTACCAAAAGACTTTGCCGAGATCCTCAAGAGAGGAGATACAGAGGAGATCATCGCGGTATTCGACAAATGCGAGCTGGATGCCTATGGTGGATATGGCAGGCATACAGCATTGGGCTTTACCGAGTGCCCTCCTGAGTTTGACAAGTGGATTGTCGGACAGGGACTGGATATGGAAGCCGTAAACGATTACGGATACACCGCGCTGCAGCACCGTGCAGAATACAGGACAGCCAACATCAGGAGCCTTCTTGAGCTTGGCGCTAAGGTTGACACCAACAATAAAAACGGCACCGCCCTGCATTGTGCGGCAAAAAGCAATGTAGTTGAACATGTGAAAACGCTGCTGCAGCATGGCGCTGAAGTTGATGCTTTGGCCCCCGAACCTTTTTCGTACGGAGCTGAACAAGCTACCTCAACGCCTTTGGAATACAGCCTCACTTTTTGCAGGAACATCGACATAGTGAACACTGTTGAAACCGCTAAGATCTTAATGGCTGCCGGTGCGCAAAATACAGAGAAGATGAAAGGACTTGTCACGAAGATCGGGATACAGTTTGAGCACCATCGCCCCGGCTTCAACAAAGATTCCGTGCAGCAATACAGCGATGCCCTGAGTGAGCTTTACAAACTATTTGATATACCACCTGTACCAAGTCGCGAACTGCATGACGGGAAGTCAGAAATAACCGTAAAAGCCGGTGACTGGAAAAAGCAATTCAATGAATTGTGGGAACTTTTAATCCCATCAAGCGGTGCGGCACAAACCATGCAGGGCGAAGTGATCCGCATTGCGGGACGTATATCCGATGAGCTGGCACGCAACGGTGGCATCAACTGGGACGATGACTATAAAGTAATGGCTGATACCTTTTTAGATTTTATACAGCAGGGAGAACCATTATCGCCCGGAGAAATCAATCAGGCTTCCGAAATTATTAAAGAGGTTAAACGAAAAAATGATAATAATACCGACCGGCTGGCGGAACTCGCGGTAAAATGGATAGCGGGCAATCCTACACCTGTACGTACGCCTGCAGTAAAGTATGACCGGTAACGGATGCTTTAATTGTCAGTTCTTAACAACATACTTCTCCATCATCGTTTCGCAGTCGCATTCATACCCTTCAAGGTAGGATTTGTGGTCATTGTACACGGCATAGGCGCCATCGGGCGAGCCGTTCACCAACTGTATGGCGGCAACCATCGTCAATGCCTTACATACCTCATCCTGGCTGCTTATCTGTGCCATGGCTTTTTGAAGGTACTTTTCTGCCGAAAGGCCATAATTGCGCTTAAAGCTAATGTATGCCAGCATACTGTTGGCGGCAAAGCTGTCTTCAAGTTCCAGGGCCGACTGTGCCTGGGCTTCAGCCTGCGCCAGGTTACCCTGTGAAATGAATATTCCGGCGATGCCAATGTGCGCATCCTTTTTTATTATTGCCGACAGGTTATTAAGGCTGAGCTTCTTTGTAAGCGCATCTATGGTTTTATCATACTGTTTATTGAGGTAGTACACCCCAGCCATATTATCATATATTTCGGCCGTGTTGAACTGGAAGCCCTCCTTACCTTTGGGGAAAGCCTGAAGCGCCATTCCGAAATAATCCAGGGCTTCAGGGAACTTCTTCTGCGCATAGCTAAGGATCCCGAGGCTAAAGTATGCCCCGTAAATATTGGCGTTCTTATCCTTCAGCACCCTTTTAAAGAACTCCTCTTTTGCCTGCATATAGGCTGTGTCTTCTTTCGATGGTGTAAATACACCGCCCGGCTCCAGGCCCTGCGAGTATTTAAAAATACCATTGAATATTCCAAGCATCTGCTTAGCCCGAACAAGTTTGGTGTTTTTGGCATCCATGTATTGGTCAAAAGCATCAAGGTCAATCAACTTTGAAATATCCTGTTTAAGGAATTTATCCTTATCCGCATCCTTCATACCCATAAAAGATGAGGAAACACCGTACATCTCAATAATTCCAAGCATCAGGTAGCTGAAGTCCTTCATTTTATTATCCTTATCATTAAGCGCATCAATTACTACCGACTTCGCTTTCCTAAAATCATTCCTGCCTGCAAGAACAAGTGGGTAAAGCACCACTGCCAGCGAATCGGATTTATTGATCGCAACTGCCCGTTCCATATCCGCTATCCCTTCCTGGCCCATGTCCATTTTCAAAACTGCCCGGAACGAATAATAGGTAGCCGAATCTGCCGCTTTTGGCAACAACTTATGGTTCTCGAGTGCTTTGGTATAATAGTCCTTAGCATTCGCGTGGTCACCCTTATTCTGGTAATAATTGGCAATATTATTATAAATAACGGCATTGCCGGGGTATTTCTTAAGGTGGTTTTGTTGTTCTTCCAGATAGCCCGGCTGGTAACTTTTATCCACCGGAATATCCTTATACGACAGTAAGTGATTGTGCGAAACATTGAAGCTTATATTCGGCAGGTAATAAAATAACGAATCGGCGCTTTTCAGCAATTCTTTTTGCTGCGTTTCGCCAAAATCGCCTTTATATTTATAGGCTGTCTGGGCAATTGCACCGGATATAAAAAGGATAAATACAATGGTAAAAAGCTTTTTCATAGAAGGCGGTTATTTAGGCGAAATATAGGAATTAAATCACAACAAAAAACGCCCCGGCTCGTCGGGGCGTTTTTCTACAAACAAACAAACTAAATTCCAAAAACCTGAAATTATACTTCAATTTTTACCTGAGCTATGGCGGTATCGGCATTTACGTGTGCCGCATTCGCCCTGCCACTCGGGTCTGTATTTTCCTGCCACTTCGGTATCCATTTCCTAACCGTTTGCGCCGCGCTCACTTGCGGGAAATGCTTATGGAAAACAGACCTGTAATAATACGCTTCCTTCGTAGCGGGAGTATTGTAAGGAAAACGCTCCTGTGCGTTCTCCATCTCATAATCGGTAACTTGTGCGGAGCAGAATTCGATCAGGGTATCGATCCAGTTGTAGCCTACCCCATCGCTAAACTGCTCCTTCTGCCTCCACAGCACCTCATCCGGAAGATAAGGCTGCTCCGGCGTATCAAAGGCTTTTCGCAGTATATATTTTTCTATGCCGTCGTATGTTTTCGGCTGTTTTTCTTCCGGATGGATCTTTATGGCCAGCTCCAGAAACTGCTTATCAAGAAATGGTACCCGTGCCTCAAGACCGTGTGCCATGGTGCTTTTATCTGCCCTTAACAGGTCGGCCGTAAACAGCTTCTGCACCCTTTCAATGGTTTCTTTTTGGAAATCTGTTGCCGATGGCGCGTTGCGGAAGTACAGGTACCCACCGAAGATCTCATCGGCACCTTCACCGGACAATACTACTTTTACACCCATGTCTGTAATGGCTTTAGACAGGAAGTACATCGGTGTACTCGCCCTTACCGAAGTTACATCATAGGTTTCAAGATGCCATATCAGCTTATCCAGTATTTCGATCCCCTGCTCTATCGTAAAGTGTATTTCATGATGGTCTGTCCCGAGAAACGCTGCTACTTTCCTTGCAGCGGTGGCATCCGGTGCCATAGCATCAAGGCCGATAGCGAACGAATGCAGTTTCTTACCGGCATCCTTCATCAGCCTGGCCGCGATAGACGATGTGAGTGAAGAATCCAGCCCGCCCGAAAGCAGTACGCCTACCGGCACATCGCTCATAAGCCTTTTTTCAACAGCCTGCGTAAGTGTCTCCCGGATAGCGGCATAATCAACCGCCTCAATAGCCTTTGCGGCATCCTCCCATTGCGGCCTGTAGTATTTTACGAAGCCGGTCTGTGGCGTATAATAATGTCCCGGAGGGAAAGTTGAAAACGTTTGGCACTGGTCGGAAATCGACTTCATCTCTGAAGAAAAATAGATCCGGCCCCTTTCATCAAGCCCATAATATAGCGGCTTTACGCCTAGTGGGTCACGTCCGGCAATATAGTCGTCGCCATCAATTACAACAAATGCAAACATACCGTCGAGGTGGTTGCAGAAATCGTAACCGAACTCTTCATACAAGTGGACAATAACCTCCGAATCAGATGTTGTACGGAATGTGTGGTGCTTCAGGAGGGTATCACGAAGCTTCTGGTGGTTATATATCTCCCCGTTGTGCACCATCCAGGCATTCTTCGTTCCCTGTATAGGCTGCCTGCCCGTATGGAGGTCGATAATGGATAAGCGCTCATGACTGAGTATATGACCTTTTTCGGTGACATGCAGATCGCTTTCGTCAGGACCGCGATGCGACATTCTTTTGGAAAGCTGTTTTACCAGTGCTTCATCTTTTCCCCGTCCTATTATTGCTAAAATTCCACACATAAGCTATCCCTGTTTTAAATTGAAGTCAAAAACAAATGTTTTACTGTTATCAACAAGACAAAATTGTGCTTTTAGTTTAAATTTTAAAATACAAAGTCATTTTATGATTTAAAATTTAAACATAAATAAGAGATAAAAGACCAAATTGTAAGATAGAGACCAATTTTAGTCAGAAGGAGGTTACAAATCATAAAAAAACCATCCCTGGAGGATGGTTCATTATTAGTGTATTTCTTCTATTACATATTTTGTTGTACCGACCTCGAATTCACCGCCGGCTTCCATACCCAGCATTTTCATACCGAGAGGCGATTGTGGCGACAGCGCAATTACAGTAGTACCATCTACAATTATCTTAGGCAGTGCGGCACTTACAAACAGGTACATGGCATTCGCCTTTACCAGACTTCCAAGTACTACTTTTGGGGCTGTTGCTTCAGGATTGATCTTATCCAATATTGCTTTCTGATCAAGGAACTCCTTTAACTTATGATTGAGCTTTTCCTGTTCCAGGTGCATCATGGAAAGCGCTGTTTCGTGCTTATCTCCGGCTGAGCCTTTGGCATCGTTGGAGGCATCTTCCGTAAGCGCTGCGATCATATCGCGAAAGGCATCAATACGATCCCCGGTTTGCTGTTTGTAATAAGCCAGTACTTTTTGTTTGAGAAGATTCAAAATTGAAAGATTTAAAAAATTGAAAGATTTAAAAATCGGGCGTGCCTAATCTTTAAATCTTCCAATTTTAAATTTTTAAATGACTAAAAATTAAACTTATACGATGCGCCCAGAAGGAACTGGAAACCCTGCACCGGGTAGTTAACCCAACGCTGGTAGTCCTGCCCTGTAATATTGTTCAGCTTCAGGAAGCCGGTAAGGCGCTCGTTGTATTTGTAGCCCGCATGCGCGTTCAGGTCAAAGAAGCTTTTCAGGGTAACGGTTTCCATATTGCCTGAAACAGGCATCACAACATCTTTTCTGACACCTGTAAAAAAGACATTTGTTCCGGCATACCACTTTTCTGTAATGTCTACATCAAGGCTTGCCCCAACTTTGATCTGGGGAAGGTTGAATGCTTCCTCCAGGTCGTCTGTAGAATAGCTGTAGTATGTACCATTGATTCCAAAATGTATCTTCTGTGAGAAATCCGCCTTCAGTTCCCCAAAGAAGCTGATAGTCTGCAGCCTGTCATACACCAGGCCAAATGAGTTACCATATCCGTAACCCTCATCAACCGGAATAGTGCTGATTGCGGCGTTGTTCATGAAGAATGCCCTGTTATCCTCATTCATGTACGAGCCCCGGATGTTATAAGCTACCGTGCTCGCTAGCTTTCCTTTCAATCCAAAATAAATATCATATTGCTGGTCGGTAGGCGCAACGAATAATGTTGGGGATACAAATGGGTTCTGGCTTACAAAATCCGCGTACGAATTCTGGCGCAGCATACCTTCTGCACCAGCGTAAGCTACCATAAGGTCGCCCACCACTTTGTACGAGGCCTTTACCTGAGGGTAAACAAAGAACTTGTTATCGGTCTCATCGTTCATTTTGCCCATGCTGTAGAAAATTCCGGCACCCAATTGCACCGACAGGTCTTCTTTCTGGTACAATATGCTTGGCTGTATCCCGAGGTTGAAGTGGCTGTAGCTAAGGTCGGTAACATCATTGATGTCCTTTTCAAAAGTACCTCCTACATAATCGGCGATGAAATCTACCTTAAACTTCTGCTCCATCACATCAATATCAAGAGACGGCTTTATAAAGAAGCGGTTCTCTGCCGATCCGAAACCATCCCAAAAGCGCTTGAACTGGGCCGATGCATCACGGAAGAAGCTGTCCTCTGCCGCGATCTTACCACCAATGTAAAACGTGTGATAGGTCTGTTGTGGGTCGATCTCCGCTATTGTTTCCGTTGGAATGTCTCTATACTCCAATGGGAGCCCGTACCAGTTATATACCTGATTCTGATAGCCGAGATCGGTACTCCAGTTGTATTTCTGCTGGCGGCTGCCATACGTCAGGTCCAGCGATGTATTGTAGTATTTATCATCAAGCTTTACACCGTCAATTCCTCCCTGCGATGAAAGATGGCGCAGCATACCGCCCATATAGTCGGTATCGCTAACGTTCTCGGTTACGAACAATTCCGCGTTAATGGTTCCGTAGTTACCTACACCAAGGGTTGCGTAATTGTTGAATAGTTTTTCGCGGGTTTCTTTATCTACAGCAGCGGCACGGCCTTTTGCAGGGGCGAATGTAGAAGCTACCGGAAAGGAAAAAATATTGTATTTAATCTCTTCCTTCTGCTTTTCCTGCTCGTCCTCGATAACGGGTGTCTCCTTTACCTTAAAAGCGTCTGATATCGTCGGCGTATAAGGCTTAACAACGTTTACCACCTCTGTACCGAGGTCTTTATCATCTTTTTGCGCAAACGCCTCCTGTATCCCGGCAAATGCTATGGCTATGGCTATATATCTGAATCTGGTCTTCATGGCGTTCATTTAGTTTTGGATGGATGAGTTACGTTTGGATTCTTCATTTTTAATGAGGTCGAGTTCTGCCTGGGCTTCCTGCACCACATCGGCATAGGCAGTGAAGTTTTTAACAACACTCTCCAGTATGTAAGTTGCCTGGTAGCTGTCCTTCAGTCCGTAATAATTCTTCGCCATCACCACGAGGCCTTTGGCTCCGAAGTACTTGTATCCTGAAAAATCCTTTGAAAGCTTTTGCACTGCTGTGTTTGAAGCATCGAATTTCCCTTCCTTATTTTTAAAGTAAGCATCGTAATACAACGCTTCGGCGGCAAGTTCGCCTTTGGCAATGGTAAGCAGTTTGGCATAGGCCGCTTTTGCTTTCACCTCATCATTGGCCTTGATAGCCGAACGGGCCACAATAATCTGCGCGTCACTCTTCACCCTGTCGTCCGTTTTGGTGTTGGCTAATACCTTATCGGCATAAATTACCGCATTCGCGTAATCCTTACCTTCGTAGTACGCCTTCATCAGGTTGGATTGGGCAAACGTTACATTCTGCGGGAAATCGGCTTCCGTTTCCAGCCTCTTTAACACAGGTAAGGCCTTGGCATAATCATTCTTTTTCAGGTGCATCTCCGACAGCCTTGCCAGCGATTGCTCGGTATATTCGCTTCTCGATTTCGATATTACATATTCGTAGTGCGGAATAGCATTAGTCTCCAAACCATCAGCATAATAGGACTGTGCCAGATAGAAATTAGCCTTGAGTGCAGAGATACCGTTCGGGAATTTCGACACATAGCTGCTAAGTGAAGCAATTGCCTGCTTGGTATTGTTTTGCAGGTATTGTTTTTCAGCAGCTTCAAAAGCGGTATTGTCGAGGTCGGAATCGCTAATGTCAACAAACGTGAGCGTTTTCACCCATGCGGCATATTCATCGGTACGCCCGTTGTCCACATAAATCACGCGCGCTGTTTCTACAGCCTCCATGGCTTCCGGGGTATTTGGGAAATCTGCCACTACCCTTTTGAATTTGGCAAGAGCCTGGTCGTCTTTCTCCGCATTGTAGTAAATCTGTGCCTGGCGCATCATGGCCTTAGACACATACGTACTCCCTTTATAATCGTTGATAAGCCTGTCGTAAGACTGTATCGCTTTGTCGGTCTGTTTTTCAGTCACATAGGTATTACCCAGTTCAAACAGCGCGTCGTCAGCATATTTCGATTTCGGGTATGCCTGTACAAATTTGGTCAGGTCTTCGATTTTTTTCTCGTTCCTGCCTACAAAACCATAACTGATGCCTTTTTGGAAGAACGCATAATCGGCATCAATGCCTTTCATGTCGATAGCTTTATTATAAGCTTCCATCGCAGGCCAGTATTTACCCGACACAAAATAGCTGTCTCCCTGGCGGATCAATGCATCATTCAGTCGGATTTTGTCGTCTTTGGCCGTAGCGGTATAGTCGGTAAAATGTTTGGCTGCCTGCTCGTATTCTTTCAGCTTAAAGTACGTGTAGCCCACATTATAATTGATATTCTTATATTCCGGCGTAGTCTTGCCTTCCGGATAACCAAGGAACTGCTTGTAGCTGATAAGCGCTTCGCTAAACTGGCTCAGATTGTATTCGGTTTCGGCCTTCCAATAGGTAGCCCTTGCAGTGAAGCGGGGATCACGCTGCTCAGAAAGCGATTTTTTGAACAATGCCAGCGCTTCCTGATAATTGCCATTGTCATAAAGCTCGGTACCGCGGTAAAACGTTACCTTCTGGTACGCGGCCCTGTTCTCCGGCGATTTATTTTTCTCAAGAAGTACTAACGCTTCCTTGTAATTCTTGGAAGTGATATACGAGTTTACCAACAGGTTCTGTATTTCCTGCTTAAACGGGGTGGCCGGATACTTTTCAAGGAAAGCGCCCAATACTTCCGGTACGCTTTGGTACGGGTTACCAATGTCGTAGCTTAGCTTGGCATAGTTCAGCCAGGCATCTTCCTGTATTTTCAGGTCGAATTCCATTTCCGAAGCATTTTTAAATGCGTTCAGTGCCTGTTGCTTACGGTTGGTCTTCAGGTAGCTTTCGCCAAGATGGTAGTAGGCATTTTGTGCCACGCTGTCTTTACCCCCAATGATCTTGTTGAACTCCGTTATGGCATTTTCGAAATCGCCCTGCTTGTAGTACGCATAGCCCAACTGATAAAAGTCGGTATTGTTCCACTTGCCCTGCTTGCCCCGGTAGTTTTTAAGGTAGGGTATCGCTTTGTCGTACTGACCAAGGTTAAAATAACTCTCGCCAATGATCTTGGAAAGTTCCGATTTCTCATTGGCATCGCTTTTTGGCAATTGCGGGACGCCCAGCTCAATAGCTTTTTTGAAGTCGCCTTCTTTAAAAGCCATATCTGCCTGAAAGTACGACATCTTATCGCTGTACTTTTCTTTTTCCTCTACCTGTTCGAAGTACTGGCTGGCCTTTTTGTAATCATCACCTTCATAGGCCATGAAACCAAGGTAGTACTTAGCCTGTGAGCCGTATTGTTTTGAATCTTTTACTTTTACAAGATATTTGTCGGCGTTTTTCTTATCGCCGGCGCTAAAGTAGCTGTACCCTTTCTGGAAATTATAACGATCCCTGTCGTTATCGCCAAGGCTGTTCTCATCTACTTTGTCATACCATTCGAGCGCGTCTTTGTACCTGCCCTGGTTAAAGTGCAGCGATGCTGCCTCTACCATGGCCTGGTTCTGCCTTGTACTGGTCGGATAATCTTCAATAAAGTTTTCCATCAGCTCATCGGCATTCTTCTGGTTGAGCCTTGCCGCGCTTGTAGCAATATAATACGCACAGTCGGCCTGCACTTCAGCTTCCTTGTTTTCCGTCTTTGTCTTTTCGAAAAGTATCTGGGCCGCCTGGTACTGCTTGTCGTTATACAACGCCACAGCCTTATCATAATCCTTAAGCTCGTGGGTGTAAATAGCAGACTGCTGTGCCGCCGCCGTAAGCCCCATAAGTGAGGCGGAAAGCAGCAATGACCTGTTTAGTATGCGCATAGTTCGTGTTTTGTTTGTGGTAGCCAAAAGATACCAATTCGTACTTTTAAATAAACGGGGAGTACCCGGTGTTTAGTATAATACCCGCACTTCTGAGACAGAAGAAACAGACCGTCAAACATACAATTTAGTATGGGTGCAAAAAGGGTTTTTAAAATTTTATTAACGACGATTTATTAACATTCTATTGTGGAAAACATAGCGAACCGGGATTGCCGAAATAAAATTTTGAATACCGCCGTTATCTTATTACTTTTACCAAAACAAACATATTCAGCTTTATGTCGCAACCCGTGCTTTCATTACAGGATGTTACCATTTTCCAGGATAACAATGCCGTATTATCAGACATTAACCTCGAGGTAAACCATGGTGAGTTCATCTACATCATCGGGAAAACCGGTTCGGGCAAGAGCAGTTTTATGAAAGTGCTGTATGCCGACCTGAAACTGACAGAGGGTAACGGTACGTTTGTGGATTACGACCTGAGGAAACTCCGTGAAAAAGATATCCCTTACCTGCGCCGCAAGATCGGAATCGTGTTTCAGGACTTTAAGTTGCTGCCGGACAGGAATATCTTTGATAATTTACAATTTGTCCTGAAAGCAACCGGCTGGAATGAGAAGGAAGAAATGCGCGTAAAAATCGACCAGGTACTCGATAAAGTAGGTATGAAGAACTCTGCCCACAAAATGCCGCACCAGATATCGGGTGGCGAAATGCAGCGTGTAGCCGTGGCACGCGCCCTGCTGAACGACCCCGAAGTAATCCTGGCGGATGAGCCTACAGGTAACCTCGACCCGCAGACGAGCGTTGAGGTAATGCAGCTCCTGCGCGAGATCAACCAGAACGGCAAAACCATCATTATGGCAACGCACGATTATGCCCTGCTAATGAAGTTTCCCTCCAAAACACTGAAGTGCGATAACGGGACATTATTTGAGGTAGTACAGCGAACGGTTTAACGACTCACTATAAAAATAAAACCCTGCCAAATAGCAGGGTTTTGTGTTATAATAATATTACAAACCAAGTTTCTTACATTTGCACCTATGCTTTCGATTCTTATCCCTACATATAATTATAGTGTTGCCGCCCTGGTGCAGGAATTACACCGGCAGGCACAAAATGCAGGGATTGTTTTTGAGATAATGGTGTATGATGATGCGTCACCTGACACTAAAACTGTACAGGAAAATACCAAGATCAATGGCATACCCAACTGTCGTTATAAAATGTTGCCTTCTAACATTGGGAGGAGCGCTATCCGCAACCTGCTGGCTGATAACGCGCAGTACGATTGGCTGCTGTTCCTCGATGCGGACACAATCCCTGTTAATGATGATTTTATCAGTAATTACCTGCCGCACTTCAACAACGAAGAAAAAGTAATTTACGGGAGCATTAAATACCAGCCGCCACGTCCGCCTGAAAATCAATTGTTACGTTGGGTTTATGGCAATGAACGGGAAGCGCTGTCTGTAGAGATACGGAAAAAGGAGCCCTACCTGTCGCTGCTCACATTGAACTTTGCCATCCGTAAATCTGTTTTTGCAAAAGTGCGTTTCAATGAGGAGATACCTAACCTGCGTTATGAAGACACCCTCTTTTCGTATGACCTTATGAAAGCCGGGATAAAAGTGGAACATATTTCCAATGAAGTGTATCACTTAGGCCTCGAGACCAGTGAAAAATTTATTACTAAATCTGAAGAAGCCACAGAGGGACTGTATTACCTCATTAACAATAAGCTTATAGACCCAGAATACATCAAAATTTCGCGGGTGTACCGAAAAATTGCAAAAGCCGGATTAAAGCCGTTGGCCGCTCATTTTCATGCTGCTACGAAAAAAGTATTTTGCAACCATCTGTTGAGCAGTAATCCTTCGCTTTTTATTTTCGATTTATACCGATTAGGCTATCTTTGTTCCTTAAAGAAGTGATATGCCTTTTTTTTCAGTCGTAATACCGCTCTATAACAAAGAGAACTATATAACAGAGACACTGCAAAGTGTAATCGCGCAGACTTTTACCGATTTTGAAGTTATCGTAGTAAACGATGTTTCTACCGATAACAGCTCAGGCAAGGCTGAACAAATTAAAGATAAAAGAATACGTATTATAAACCATGAGATAAACTGTGGCCTTTCCCCATCAAGAAATACAGGGATAATAAATGCGAAAGCTGATTATATTGCCTTTCTGGATGCAGATGACCTCTGGAAACCCGAATTTTTGGAAACCATCAGGTCGCTCATATTACGATATGGTGAAGCCGCACTTTTTGCAACAAAATATACTGAAATCTATTACGGCAAAATACCTATTGAACCTTCTTTCGGGGCGCGAACAGGCATCATTGATAATTTCTTTATGGATAATCTCAATAAGCCTATTTACTGCCCGTCATCCCTATGTGTAAAGAAAACCGTCTTTGAAGCCGAAGGTCTTTACAAAAATGTTTATCTGGGAGAGGATACCGATTTCAATATCAGGGCAAATCTAAAATACAGGCTGGCTTACAGCGCGGAACCTCTGGTGCTATACAGAATGCACTCCGAAAACCAGATTACCCATAATAAACTTGCGGGCAGAACAATAGTTGATTTTGATTTTTACCAACGTCAAAATCCTGATAGGGCTGACCTGAGGCAGTTTCTGGATTTTCAACGCTACATGTGGGCAAAGCGTTATAAAATGGAAGGAAGTATCAATGAATACAGAGAATTGGCAAAGGTTATTAACCCTAGCAGCCTTAACTATAAGCAGCGCGTTCTACTCAAACTGCCACCGTTTGCCTTGCAGCTTATCAGGAGATTAAAAGCCATACTTCACAGAAAAGGATTAAACCCTACAAGTTATTAGTTTTAAGATAGCTGATATATTCTTTATAATCCCTGATGTAATCTGCTTCATCATATATATCAGATGCGAGTACCATACACACTGCCCCTGTTGAAAAGTGCTCCAGTTCGCTCCATATCCCATTTTTAATCAACAAACCTTGCGCGGGGTTATTAAGGGTAACCCTTTCCTCATCGTTCCCGTTCTTCAATACAACATCAAAACTGCCTGAAATAGCAATGATGAACTGCATGAGCTCTTTATGCGCATGACGGCCACGCGGTGCTCCGTCGGCAATATCATAAAGATAAAATACCCTTTTTATCTCAAATGGCAAGACATTTTTTTCTATAATGCCAACGTTTCCGGTATGGTCTTCTACTTTCGGTATGTCAATTATCCTGATATCCATCTATTTAATTTTAAGGTAATCCAGCCAGGCCTGACCAACATTCTCAACTGAAAATTTTTCTATGCCTGCAGTTGCATTTGCTTTGCACAAACTGTATAAATCATTGTCCAGATACATTCTATTAATCCCTACAGTAAGTTCTTCAAAATCCTGGTCTATTATCAGCAATCCATTAATGCCATCTTCAATAATTTCCGAAGGACCTGTAAAACAATCGAATGCAACAGCTGGAGTTCCGCATGCCATAGATTCCATTACTACCATAGGCATCCCTTCGAATTTACTTGACAACACATAAAAAAGAGCATGCCGCATGTAGATGTAAGGGTTTTCCTTGAATCCGGCAATAATAATTTTATCCTGTAGATTCTTCTCAAAGACCAATTGTTCCAGCCTTTCTTTCTGTACACCTTCACCCAGAATCATAAGCTTAACATCATTTTCAGGAAGCACAGAAACACCATAGGCTTCGATCAGCTTATCAAACTGTTTCACATTGTCTTCGCTAAGTCTTCCCGCAGCTACTATATATTCAAATGCGGGCATGGAGGTATAATCATTATTAAGTCTTTCTTGTATATACGGAATATCAATGGGATTATAAATTACCGCTACATTTTTAAGGCCGTGTCGCTGTTCGACATACTCTTTCATGGAATGATTCAGGGCTGCCACCCCATAGCTTCTGCCATAAATAGCCCTGGTAAGCCAGGATTGTTTGGGCATATACCAATCGAGATTAGAACTATGTATTGTATAAATTGTGGGTGCTGTAAACACATATTTTGTTATTAACCAGTCCTGTAAAGGCTTCCTACGAATACGAAAGTCAATAATAAAATTGAAACGGTTATTATTAATATACCTTCGTAAAATGCGAAACCTTTTTAATTTGTTAAAGAATCCATTGCCGGTATCCTTTTCCAAACCAAGATTAAGCAATTTCCCGGAATAGCTATAGGTAATTATGTCCTGTACTATTACGTTATGCACTTCAATCCCCATACCTTCGAAATATCTTGATAATGCGGCATGAGCTTTTTCGGCACCTCCTCCTGAGAGCATGTCACCAACAAGGCAGATTTTTATTCGTGAGGTTTGTTGCATCAACTATATTCGGTACTTTCGTACAAATATAGAAATTCTTATGAAGATATTACTCTTGGGTGAATACAGCAGGTTTCATAATTCACTGAAAGAAGGGCTTACCGAACTGGGGCATGAAGTAACACTGGTAAGCGATAATGATTTTAAAAATTACCCGGCTGATATTTACCTTTATGCTTATTGGTTTAAAGATAGTTATATTTTAAATAAAATAAGGCAGGTCATCTTCAGGGTATTTAAGACTGACCTAGCACAATGGGAAGTGGCATTCCGGTTTTACCTTAAACGTAAAAAATTCACAGGATTCGATATCGTACAACTTGTAAATGAATATCCCATACAAAGCACACCCCGCCTAGAAATAAGGATGCTCGACTACATATTCAAAAACAATAAGAAAGTATTTCTCTCTTCATCGGGGGATGATTTTATCTGCGTAAGCTATATGCTGAGTGGCAGGCCAAAATATTCTGTACTGACCCCTTGTCAAATTAATCCAAAAGCGTGGCATTGTAAACATACACTTAGGTATGTCACGAAACCCTTTAAGAAGCTTCATGATTTTGTATTTAAACATATAAGGGCTGTAATACCCGGTGACATGGATTATTCCCTTCCTATGGAGGGACATCCAAAATCTACAGGCCTTGTCCCCTTCCCTATAAATACTGAAAAGATCAAGGTCGTTGATGTATCCTCTCCTATAGATTCGAAAATCAGAATATTTCATGGAATCAATATCTACAATTATTATAAAAAAGGAAATGACTTTTTTGAAAAAGCGCTTGAAATTGTCGAGAAAAAATATGGTGACCGGATAGAGATTATTACTACGCGATCCATCCCTTATGATAAGTACATAACGCTATACAATAGCTGCCACATACTGCTGGATCAGATCTATGGCTATGACCAGGGATACAATGCCCTTGAAGCCATGGCTAAAGGAAAAGCAGTTTTTTCGGGAGCTGAAGATGAATTTATGGAGCATTTCGGCCTTACACAGGAGCAGAGGGTGGTTGTAAATGCCATACCAGATGTAGATGCAATTGTAAAAGAATTATCCTTCCTTATAGAAAATCCTGAAGAGATCGTAGCAATGGGCGAACGGGCAAGGGCTTTTATAGAAAAGGAGCATAACCACATCATGATCGCGAAAAAGTACCTAGAAAAGTGGGAGCTTTAAAAGAGATAGATTATAACTTCTTCCAAGAATACACGGCAAGTACAAATAGATAAACAACATGTGTAAACGCATGTGCCATAACAGCTCCTTCTATTCCGTATTTCCCGATTAAGAAATGGCTGGAGAAATACAGAATCGTAAAGGAAAGTATCTCTGTTACGATAAACACAGAAGTTTTCTTTTTAGCGATGACTTCATAACCGAGAATGAGAGAGCAGACCTTAAAAAAATCACCCACCATCTGCCAGAAGAATAGCTTTTCCATGGGTATAAAATCTTCAGATAGGAGTATTTTTATCATGAAAACCCTGAGCAGGTAAATAACAAGAAGGCCAAGCGCAAAAATAGGTATTATACCTGTGTAGTAGCTGCGAAATACTTTCTTTGTAGCCGCAGAGTCTCCGGCAGTAGAGAGGCGGGGCAGGAAGTGTACCGTAAGCAGCGTTGAAATAAACATCAGGTAATAAGTAGCGATACGGTTGACCGATTCCCAATAACCTGCTTCATCAGCGCCAATTTGTTCTATAATAGTATTTCTTACCGATATGTATACTATTGGAGCCAGAAGCGCAGTTACCAGACTCATAAGGCTGAATGAAAACAACCCATGCAGCAGGGAACTGTCATAATACTTTTTCTTCAGGAAAGGAAAGCGCGGAAAGCCTTTATATACCCAATAGAATGACATCAGGAAAATAAGTGCAGGATTTAATAACAGGCCAAAAAAAGCACCTGTTACGCCAAACTGCCATATCAGTACCGCCGACAGCAGCACGCCTACAATATTACTCCAGATATTTACGCCTATTACCTGCCCGTACCTGCCGAGGCCATTGAGTATCGCCATGAAAAGAAGATTGCCGGCATACCACGGCATTGAGAACGCCAACAGCCTGAAAATCCACGCATACTCTCCGGTACCAAATATCCATTCGCCCCACAGTTCCGCCAGAGTGAAGAGAATAATCGAAAGTACCGCAACCGTTGCCAGGATAAGATAAAAAACAGTAGCCAGTACACGGTACAGCTTTTGGGTATCTTTTTCGTGTTCTGCGGTGTATTTGATAATACCATTTTGCAAGCCCAAAACACTGAAATAATCGAGTGATGCAAGGAAATTCCGGAAATTACCGACCAGTGCCATTCCGGATGGCCCCACAAATAGTGCCAGCATTTTAGAAGCAAGCAAACCGCCAAAAATACGGACAACAACACTTACCGAGTTAAGTGATGTAACCCGGAACAGAGGGGTTTTGTATATCTTTTTTATATAATCCAAAGTACTATTTTGCCTGTCTAAAATTACGTCAAAAATCCCATGAGAAGGCTATAGTTTGCCGTCTCCACCTCATAGAAATCCTGTACTATTGTTTGTGCCCCGAAGCTTTCCTTCCAATAGCTCAGGCCGCCGTTGAGTTTTCTTCCCTGCTGTTCGTTCGATATTCCGAAATCAAAGTATTTCTTATCGGCGAATACCTTCGTTATAAGATGATGGTATAGAAAATCCAGGCTTCCTGTCTCGTTCTTCCCTTCTACTGCAGAGGTATATTGGGAATGCGCAACCGTATCTGTTACAAAAAAAGTTGTGCCTGCTACGATCTCGTCTTCCCTGTAAACATTAAACTGCCTGATATTATTGGGAAATTTTTCATGAAGCAGCGCCATTTCTTGTACTGTATGAACAGGTACAGCATTATGCTTAGTGCTGAGGTTTGGTATAAGCGCCTTCTCCCAGAATACTTCGAAGTTAGCTTCTTCAACTATCCTGAGATTATTTTTAACCCCTCTTTTTACACCATCCCGCCTGTCCTTGGATATCGTACCGGGATTATCCAGATTAATGACCGAAAGGCTATCTCTTCTTACCAGTTTAGCGTTAGCAAGAAAGAGTGCATAATTGATCTCTTCAGATGGCATCACAGCATATATTGAAGGGATTAACTTAATATAAAATTTTGCTATCCCATGTTCCAGAGCAAACCGTAACAGGGCGCACATAATTTCCACTACTTTAGCAAGCTTCAGGGTATGTCCGTATACAAGTCCCCCGTACGTGAGTCCCTGGTGCGAATGTATTTCGTCCCCCTGCCTGTTAGCCGGAAATACCGCTACAAGCTTTGCATCGTCAAAAACCATGAGGGAAAAATCTTCAAAGCGGTCACTGTGATATTCCATAAAATCACGATGGAACAGGAAAGTACCATTCTTCGATTTTATGATAAAATCATTCCATAATGCAGCATCGGCGCTGTTATAATTCCTTATGCTGTATGCCATCATCAGTTAATGTTTTTCGCGAACAATGTTGCCATTTTCATCTATAAGCTTATAGACATCATCAAAAGTATCTCCCAGACGTATGTTATAGCTCTCATTTTTCTCCAAATGGTTAAGGTACGAAGTATTTTCTGCAAGGCAGGAAAATAATACCCGAAAGAGGTTCACATTGCTTTTCAGGTTCCCATCGTAACGCTTATGGTCAAGGCCGCTCCATCGAATCGCGGCAAGATTGCCAAATGTAGAATAGATCAGGCTCTTATCTTTGGTACTGTACATTTCATTGTAACTATCAATCCCCACCCATCCACCGTGGTCAGCAAGAATAATAATTACGGCATCTTTACTTTTAGCTTCTATTGTATCAATAGTTTCTTTCAGCCACGTATTGGCAAGTTGTACCTTTTCAATATATAGGTCTCTTTTTGCGATTTTGCCCTCATCGCCGTAAAGCGGCACATGATGCGGAAGTACTCTCTCGATAAAAACAAATTTTGGTTTTTCTTTATCAGTACCGGGTACTTTTTCCAGGTCCGCCGAAACATCCCTCGTAAGCTGCGGATGCGGCACAATAAAGGGTACATCTTCTTTCTTAATATTATAATGGTCATATATCCCTCTTCTCTTATTTTGCTGGAAGTATTCGTCCTGTGCCAGCAAAAAAGTTTCATATCCATTGTTCTTCAAAATCCTGAGTACATCATTATTAAGGATTACTTCCCTCGCATTAGGCACTTCTTCAGAAGGAAATAAAACCGCATCGAAGTAGTGGTGCTTCATTGCAAACATCGAAGCATTTGAGGCTAAGCTCGCGGGATAATTGCTCCTGAAACTATCATATATTTCAAAGCCATTGCCCTCCAGCCAGTCAAAAAAATCATTATTATAAGAATAGGGCGGCTTTTCCATTGTTTCCTTCCCTGCATAGCCATCCGGCTGAATAATGTAAATATCGGGCCTGTGCCTGAGTTTTACATTTACTATATCATCCGGCTGCTTAGTCCAATGCATAGGCCTTATATCTTCATAAAGATGCACCGTTACACGAAACAAAGGCATGAGGCTCATAACGATGATGAGTACCAACAGACGCTTATAGTGTTGCGATAATTTTAAGGACAATAGCAGGAGTAGTAGCAATATCCCCAGCAATATCTTTTTTTTGAACGTAAAGAACATCCCGTACGATAACTGCGAACACATTATAATTACAGGCAGCACAAACAATAAATGCTTACGATATGGCCTGAGTTTTTGATGAAGGCCAAAGAGCTTATATGTCAGAAATGTAATCACTACACTGGACCCAACATATAAAAGGAAAAAGAAGCCGGCATGTTTCCAGGAACTGGCCGATGTATAATTATTACTGTAAAAAAACAGGAATGGGTAAAGGCCGCAAATAAAGCCGGCAAGTAAAGGCACGTCTTTGTCCGATTCTATAAATGCCAAAAGCCTTTTACGTAGTTTCTCCAGCATACTATTTTCTTTTTAAAAGATACATGGTCCGATGCGTATTGGGTAGCTGCTCTTTTTGGACAACCTCAAAATAAGCAGCATAATCATTCTCAAAATTCTCCCTGTTGTAATAATCGAAATACGAAGCAAACTCACGCTTGCTCTTTAGCAGGAAATCTACCCACGAATCTTCCCTGTCGGGAAACTCTATAATAAGATAAGGCGTAAGGGACGCAAACATTTCTGCTGACATGGCAAAGGGTACATTGCCGGTAAGTGATATATGGTGAATGAGCGCCAGTGCAAGCGACACATCATAATTGCTTTTGCGAATCCTTTCCTGCAATGGCAGCCGCTCAGTATTATTAAAGCCTATACCCGGCGCGGGATTGAGCAGGTCACTTACCAACGGAATGATGTTGCTTTCTTTGTTTTGAAGCACCTGCAGGTAATTATGATTCACAGCGTTCGGGTCGATGTCAGCCACCAAAAGCTCCTCCGCTATATCCTCTAACACACGAGAAAAAGTCCCGTCATTACCTCCGAGGTCTACCGCCTTTTTGGCGTTAATGGACTCAAACCATTTACGTACGAGGCCTTTTTTATAATCAAAAGCTTGCGTGTCATAGTTCGTTATCGCGTAGTAATCTTTCCATTCTGTGTTCTCCTTCAGTTCCAGCCCATTAATATAACTGTACAAGGAATCGAGTATTTTCTCCTGTGACTGCTTTGAGAGCTTTATTGATTTACTGTTTTCAGGCTTTTCATTGCTGAATTTGGCGTCGTACTTTGCGGTAAGAAAGATGTTGGTGTACACTACCGGATTAAACCTGGCAGTAAATGGCAACAGTTTCGCGGCTTTTTGCAGCGGAATGCCATCAATATATTGCTGCAGCAGCTTTAGCATATCGTTTCCGTAATATTTTGCCAGCACCAAAGGTGCAAGAAAATGCATAAGAAACTGCTTGTAAGCCCTCCAGGGTTCGCCTTCGGTATAAACGTCGAATGAAAGGCTGTCTGCAAATAGGGGCTTCCCTTTATGAAAAGTAATATTGAATGCCGTGGCATCCTTAAGGGTATACCCATTCTTCAGGCAGTATTTTTGTAATTTAAGCGTATGAAGTGCCGCATGTTTATACTGGCTGAAACTCCACTCGTATGGATAAGAAAAAAAAGGTATGCACTCCGGCTGAAGTACTATCGAATCTTTTGAAGCGGAAACCTCGTTATGGGTTACCAGCAGCCCCGCATCAAACAGCTTTTTGTAAAAACCGGTATCCGTAAGCGAACGGTATTGTTGAAAGTAAACCGGATTTACCTGCCGCAGTAACACATCATCCTCCAAAAATATAAACCCTGAAGGATCCCTGAAAGATGAAGAGTGCCTATTTGTTGTTTCCTTCATCCTTATTTTCTTCAATATCGATATCGCCCATAAGCCCTTCATCCTGCTTTTTACCAAAAAACGACTGTAGGCCATACTTTATCCTTTTGTAAAAAAGCAGGACTCCTGCCCCAACTGCCGCCAGTGCCTGCGCTACCAGTGCACCGGTACCGGGATCGAAATATAATGGTAGTATACTCATAACAATTTTATATGGGTAAAAATAGAAAATATTCGACAGATGTCGCTACAATTTCCAATTATACATCGCACCAATAATACCGCTTTACGTTAAAATATTGGGTTTTAGCAAATAATTGTTAATTTTAAGCAAAAAGAAAATTGCAGTGAAACAAATTTTACTCTGCCTGTTACTGGCATTCACTTATATAACCAACGGCCAGGATATCAGCCTCTACCAACAATTTAACGGGCGGTATGATTTTACGTTTGTGGGTAATACGCTCAACGAATCTGAAAATAACCTAACATCTACCTGTACTATACTCACTTCTTCTTCGGAAAGCTTAGACCTGGCTGCCGGCGATAATATTATTGCGGCATACTTATATTGGGCCGGTTCCGGCACAGGGGATTTTGACATACTTTTAAACGGCCAACCCGTAACAGCACAGCGTAATTTCCCACTCCTTACCAATCTCGATGCGACGCAACGGCCTTACTTTAGCGCTTTTGCGGATGTTACTGCCCAGGTACAGGCTACAGGTAATGCGGAATATACGGTTTCTGAGCTCGACCTTACCGCAGTAGTGGGCACACCCATGTATTGCGGAAACAAAACGAATTTTGGAGGTTGGGCCATTGTAGTGATCTATGAAAATCCCAATCTCCCCCTCAATCAGCTCAATTTGTATGATGGCCTTGAATATGTGCCTACTGCTATCAACATTACGCTGCCCAGCCTTAATGTTATCGATAATGTCGGAGCAAAAATAGGTTTTATCGCATGGGAAGGTGATAGAGACCTTGCTTATGGCGAAAGTCTATTTATTAACGGCAATCTGTTGAGCAATGAGCTAAATCCGGCGAATAACGCTTTTAACGGAACCAATACTGTTACAGATTCCATTACACTTTACAACATGGATCTTGATATTTATGATATCCAGAATAACATAAATATTGGTGATGAAACAGCAGATATAAGATTACAGTCCGATAGGGATTTTGTAATGATCAATACCATTATCACTAAACTCAACAGCCAGCTCCCTGATGCTACTGTTGTGGTGGACAATATCGCCAAAACGTGTGATTCCCGCGTAATAAATGTTGATTATACCGTACGAAACGTAAACAGCACCGATACCCTTCCTGCGGGCACTACAATAGGTTTCTACATCAACGGCAACCTTGTAGCTACTGCATTAACCACTACAGAACTGCCGATCGGAGGTTCGGAGAGCGGTACAATAAATATCACCATACCCAATACATCTCCCATTGATTTTGAACTGATGCTTATTGTCGACCATCTGGGCGCTATTACCGAAACCAACGAGGCCAACAACAGTTTTTTAATTAATGACTCTTTGTGGATCCTGCCCGTCCCGAATCCCGCAGATATAACAATTTGCGAAGATCCCGGTACGCCTGACACAGGAGTTGCCGATTTTTCCGGTTATGCCGAATCACTTAAAAACGAACCTTCCGATACCGTTACCTTTTTCCCAACCCTAGAGGCAGCACAAGAAAATACCGGGCATATTACAAATCCTGAAGCTTATACCATACCGGCTGACCCTACAGAGATCTTCGTTCGGGTTCAGAGTGCCGAAGGCTGTATAGCCATTGGCTCGTTCCTTGTTTTTGTAGAGGAATGTTTTTTCCCCGATGCAAGGATAACAATCGACAACATTGCACAGACGTGCGATTCGCGAACGATCACAATCCAATTTACCGTAAGCAACACCAACAGCCTCAACACACTCCCGTCCGGGACTACTGTAGCTGTATACGCTAACAACACGCTGATAGGCACTACGGCAACAGTTGCAGCAATACCCATTGGCGGTTCACAAGCAGGAACCATCACCGTAGCAATACCGGCAGGCATTCCACTCACCTTCAACCTTACACTTCGCGTAGACCATCTAAACGTGATACCGGAAATCAACGAGACCAACAATAGCGACGCAGAACAGGTAAAACTTTGGATATCGCCGGTATTACAGCAACCTGCAGACATTACAGGTTGCGAAACCTTCAATGGTTCGGGTATCGGGCAATTTAATTTTTCAGCCTATCTGCAGTCGTTAAAGAACAATCCCACCAATGTGGTTACCTTCCACCCTACACAAAACGACGCAACCAACAATACAGCGCCGATCTTAAATCCCGAAGCACATCAGGCAGCGCATAATACAGAAATTTTTGTAAGGCTGACAGACATAAACGGATGTTTTGATACTGCTTCGTTCCGCCTGCTGATCGTTGATTGTTACTTTCCTGATGGAATAGTAGTAATTAACAATATTGTACAATCATGTGATTCAAGGGACATTACGGTCAATTATACCGTAAGCAATCCAGGAGGCCAGGACGTGTTGCCTTCCGGTACATTGGTGGCTATCTATGCCAATACAACCCTGCTCACCACAACGTCCACAGCAACGGCAATTTCGGCTAACGGCAGCCTGAATGCTACCATCACACTTAGCATTCCGGCAGCAATACCACTAAACTTCAACCTTGTATTCGTAGTGGATGATAACGGCACCGGAACAGGAAGCATAGAAGAGATCAACGAGAACAATAACTCATTTACGCTGCCTGTAAGGCTTTGGCTTTCGCCTATACTACAGGAACCTGCTGACCTTACAGCATGTGAAACATTCAACAACTCAGGCGTAGGGCAGTTTGACTTTTCGGGCTACCTCCAATCGCTGAAGAACAACCCTACTGATACAATTACCTTTCACAGCACGCAGGACGATGCCAACACGGGAGCTAACGATATTACAACTGCGGAAGCTTATATTTCCAACGGATTGATACAGGAGATTTACGTGCGCCTTGAGGATGAAAACGGCTGTTTTGATACTGCTTCCTTTACGCTCACGTCCGTAGACTGCTATTTTCCCGATGCTACAATAACCATTGATGATGTATACAAACAATGTAACTCGCGAATTATACACGTACATTATACGGTTTACAATTTAGGCAGTTCCGATATTCTCCCCGAAGGAACCCCTGTAAGTATTTACGTGAACGGCCAGTTCCTGGAGTATACCGAAACGCTTGAAGACATTGCTATAGGAGAAAGCGAAAGCAATTTTATATTGCTGACGATACCTGTTGGCATCCCTCTGGATTTCGACCTGACTTTTGTTGCAGATGATATCGGTGATGGCACGGGAATTATTGTAGAATCTGATGAGACCAATAATGCCTATACACTCCCCACCATGTTGGTGCTTTCACCCGTGTTACAGCAGCCGGACGATATCATTAATTGTGATAAAGGCTTCGGGTTATCCTCTTTTGACTTTTCAGCTTACGCGGAATCACTCAGAAATTATCCGAATGAAACCGTAACTTTCTACCTAACTCAGCAAAATGCCGACCAGGATCTCGACCGCATCTACAACACAACGCAGTTTTTTACTACCGAAAATCCGCAACGCATTTATGTAAGGCTTTTTAATGGTACCTGCCATACCACTGCATCTTTCCTGCTACGGACTAAAAAGTGCCCACCTGTTACCTACAATTATGTGACACCGAACAATGACGGCTATAATGACTATTTCTTTGTGGATGGCCTTCGCAACATCTTCCTGAACTTTAAGATGAGCATCTACAACCGCTGGGGCAACCTCGTATGGACGGGCGACCACAGCAAGGCCGACTGGGATGGTATTGCTACCGTAGAAAAGGTTGGCGCAGAAGGCACTTCGGTTCCTGTAGGGACATACTACTTTGTACTGGAACTCAACGACCCCGATTTTCCGGAGCCTATAGTAGGATGGGTGTACGTTTCAAAATAACGTTGGTTTTGGTTTCGAGCAAAACGGTTTCCGATCTTGAGTCAAAACCTCTTGTATAAATTAGAGTCCACGGCATTCCAAACTTTGTAGACTTATTTTGTCCGGATTATGCCTATATAGTCTGTCTTCTATAGCATTAGTCTGACCAACGTAAAAACGTAATTTGGATGCACTATAAAGAATGTAGGCTGTATACATAGTAAAATATAAATAAAAAAAGCTGAACATTGCTGTTCAGCTTTTTAGTCGGGGTGGCAGGACGACTCCTAACCGCCACAAATACTTTTATATCAATAAATTATAGACTGAACTTGAAAAACACTCACCGTTTTACTCACATAGCTTTGTAACGGTAATATTTACAAATTTAGGGAATATTTTTTACAAAGCATCATTGATGAATTTTATACTTTTAATTTTTTGCATAAAATGAGTTGCTGAATACAAGTCGTAGCATGAGGGAGAAGATCGGAGTCGAACCCCCTCCCTGAAACCCTTATAAATGCTGGGTTTCAAATATTTTAAGTTTCATTTGCCATGATTTTGCTACAATTTTTACCTGCTATCATTTTGATTTAAAGAACGGTATAATTTTTTTACAATCGGCCGGAGATTCCTCCAGAATCGACCCTTCGAAAATGCGACGCTTTAGTGCTGTATCAATTTCTTTAATTATGACAGAAAGCCAAGAATTAGTTGAAAGCCTCTCCAAGATAGTCTATGCGAATCTCACCATAATATTGCCGCATAAGGTTTTCCATATCGATTTTCTTTTGGCTTTTTAATTCGCCTTCAGGCATACGGCTATATTCTTTTGCATAGTCGTCAAGTATTATACGCATATACTCAGCTGCATGATTAATCCTTCCATTTACTACATCATATAATTCAAAGAATTTATAATACTCTCCGACACCTTTTAATTTTGAAAAATAATGAAAAATTTCATCATTCGATAAATTATGCGTCTGTCTCAATCCTGACGCTATCGTCATCAAATACTTTTCGCTAGGTTTAGTGAAGCTTTCAATTGTCCTTTCTTCTGTCAATGTAAAAACTGGTATATTTTCTACATGGCCTAAAAACAATACAAGCCCATACCAAGAAGGTCTTTTAAAGACTGTTCTGCCTTCATTTTCCGCTTCTTTAAAGTCGATATTTACTAGTCCTGGAGTTTGCGTTTCCTGCTTAGCTAAATGATTAAATTGCGTTTTAGAGATCAAATACAATTTGGCCAAAGTATTAATTTCATTGTCTTGTACATTATCAATAAATGCTATCCCACCACTCCATGAATCAGCATGACGAGCGAAAAACAGTTCAAAATTAAGCTCGTAGGGACGAGTTTCTCTTGGTGGTATTATATCATTGCATGGTGTGTAGTTCCGTGTCGTTCCGACCGGTGTGCCGCCATTTATATAATATAAAAATCTTTCCTCTGAGAGGTTTGAGCCGTAAGCGGCATACCAAATTAAATCTTCCGATATCATAATATCGTTAATTAGTGGGAAATGAAAATGCCATTATCTCTATTTGAACTTCTCTATCCGGGTGGTCTTTATGTCTAAAAATATAAGAAAAGCTTGTTTCCTCTCTATCTCTTACATGCTGTACAAAATAAGCACTCTTGCTTGCTTCTTCTTTGATCTTCACCAAAATGCTGCTAAAATCTGCATTTGGGACAAAAAATATCAAAGTAGATTTTGTATCTCTCCACGTTAAGTAACCAAATAATTGGTCGATAGCTTGATGAAACTGCCCAGCGCCATGCCATACCTTACATTCGGCCACGAACAGGTTACTTCCATCGTCACCCTTTAGAATTATATCCGTTTTACCTTCCTTATTAAAAGCTTCACCGGCTGCCACTGCGCCTACATATCTAGATTCTAGAAATGCCAATCCATAGTCTCTTAAGTCTTCTTCTCCTTTTCCTTTAAATATTGAGGTCTTTTGTTCCGCACCACGATAAGACTTATAAATAGTATCAAGAACATCATTATAAAATTCAACAGGAAGGTCCTTACTTGGAATTTCACGTTTTTTAATAATAGTTTCCGTTGTGCCAAACAAACTTTTTAAATCTTCTAATTCGTCCGGTACTTTTTTCTCCAAGTCTTTAATAATTGACTCAAAAAACTCTAATTTCAAATCCTCTGACATTTCATCGATCACATCAAAAAAGAAATCTTTTCTGCTTTGACTCTTATCGGCAGATTTCCTTGCTTCAATATAAACTTTATAGCTAGGGATTGAGTCGTCAACTTCACGAGCAATGTCTAAAAATGCAGAACCAGTCATATAAGCTGAGCCATTTATAATTTTAAATAATCTATTATAGGCTCTTACCCAATTTATTTTTCCCATTTTAATATTTTCTTCTATTTTAAATAAACCTATTGTCGATTTGTTGCTCATAACGTAATCCATCCCAATGTCACTGATAAAATATTCACATTGACCATTCGGCGTGGTATTATCTCGCCCTCTAATAAGTTCTACTAATTT
>Ga0308157_10001674_pt1 | contig 42536 bp, 37 predicted proteins | sample PhyBR1_FD_201035 | JGI IMG/M metagenome (GOLD analysis project Ga0308157, IMG submission 201035) | Phyllosphere microbial communities from UC Gill Tract Community Farm, Albany, California, United States - DLSLB.R1 | ecosystem: Host-associated > Plants > Phyllosphere > Unclassified | place: USA... | reverse complement strand
AAGCCTGCCGCTAGCGTTCATCCTGAGCCAGGATCAAACTCTTCATCGTATATTTTAATATTATATAATCGATGCTCTTTCTATCGGTTCTTTTCGAATCTTCCGATTCTACTGCTCTTATTCTTTTGTTCTGAAATCTCTTTCAGAACGGCTGTCAATTCAATATGTCTACGAACGTAATTTCTTTGTCTTTCGCTTATCTCTCAAAGCGGGTGCAAAACTAAAACTTCTTTTTGTTTCCTGCAAGAAAAATTTAAAGTTTTTTTTTGAGATTTTTTCAATCCCCTTTTCTCCAATTTTCCTCCCAGCCTCCCAATGAACTTTCCGTGTTTTGCGGGGTGCAAAGATAGAGCCTTTATTTAGATTTCCAAGCATTCTGAATGAGTTTTTTTCTAACTTTTCCCAAACTTTTTCCTAACTCATTGATAACACAATATTTAAATTTAAAAATCTCTTTACACAAATAAAGCTTTTTCTTACCTCCAAGCTTTTTAAGCAAATATAGCACCTGATAAAATCCGTTTTTATTGAATCCACAGCTTAAAAAAAGCTATTTTCTTTGTCTTTTCAGAAAATAACTTTCCTGCAACTATTATAAATTCATTATTAAATCGCTTCAATACGCCGCGCAAGCAACACTCAACTCGCATAAATAAAAAAGCCTGAGAAATTCTCAAGCTGTTTTAAACAATATAGTGAAGTAATTATTATTTACTGAAATCGTAACTAAGTACAGCGCCAAGTCCAAATTGAAATGTTGATGCATAATCAGTAACTGCTACTGGCCCCCAATAGTAGTCCCAATAATAATCATATCCTACTGCAGCCGACATTGATTGCAGATAAGCATTTAGATTAATTGATAATGGTGAATTCGTTTTTACTTTTACACCAGCCTTAATTTCCCATGCAAAATAAGTTCCGCTACCGCTCTTTGGCGTTTCTAAAATCGCAACTCCTAAACCTGCTCCTAGAAACGGAAGTGCCTTTTGGGAGCTTGAACCAAAATAATAAGTATAATCAGCTAATATATAATTGATGGCACCTTTGTCATCTCCCGCATTTAGCTGAGTTCCTGCAGGAATAGTGTTAGCCCCATTAATTATAGCAACCTTTGTGTACAAAGGCATATTTGTATCAAGTCTGTTATACTTTAATTCTACTGAAGCATTATCCATTATAAAATATTCCAAACCTATACCATATTCAAAACCATCTTCTACTTTTGCGTAAGAGGAATCAAAGTCTACCCTATCAGAAAAGGTATACCCTCCATACAAATTAAGTAAAAATGACTGGGCGCTTTGTGCTGACATTCCCAGCGAAAAGAAAAAAACGACAACTAACAAATGATACTTTTTCATAATTTCAAGATTTAATTTATAATTATTGTTTGCATGGCAGCTACATTCTGGGATTTTTCATGATGTAGCACTTGTAATCTTAATAATCCATTAACTCGTTTCAAAGTTATCCTACAAAAACATTTTAACATAATAAAACAAGTTTTATCATGTTGCAAATTATAAAATGAAACCATTTTTTTTAACTCACTTTTCCTAAACTAGGACTCAACCGCTGCCACAAAGCATAAGCATTCTATAATTAATCGAATAATATTCTGCTTACCTTACTTTATAAACAAGATATGTATTCATAAAAAAAAGAAACAGATTATAGCACAACTACAATCTGTTTCTTTTTTTTTAAATCTTTCCTCAATTCTATCTATTCATATATAATGGAAAATCTTTTCAGCGGGGATTCCTTACTTTACTGCTTAGCTATTCAATTAAATCTCTTTCAAGTTCACCTCTTTTTTATCGCCATCCTTATCTATAGTTACCCTTTTCTCAATATTGGCTTTATCAGAATAGGATTGTTTTGCTGTACCATAATTTGTTGTAGAACCTTGATAACCATAATAATTGTAGTAGTTTGTATATCCAGATACGTATGAATAATTATAGGAGTTGGTAAAATCAAAGCTAACCATAACAATATAAGTGCCCGGCATTAAATCCATAAACTCGAAATGTCCTTGATCGTCATATACTTTAGTTTTTTTGATAGAATAGCCGAAATCACTGTTCAAAGGCACTTCTGGCATTTTATTTTGCTTGCGAATTTTCTTGTTGACCTCTGCCCATTCTTCATAATAAGCTGAACTTGGAAAAAGTGTAATTTCTGTACCTCTTGGCGCATATTGTTTCTTAGCAGTATTCACCAACCCGCCCAATCTCTTACCTGAGTCAGATCTTGCATAGGCCGTACCAATTATAACACTATTACCATTGGAGATTTGCTTTGCAACTTCTTCCTTGTTAAATTTGTTTTTAATAGGCTGATAATCTAATTCTTCGTTAACTGTAATTTCCCACATTCCATTAGCCATAGACATTTCGCGTTGCCATAGGCGATGATCTTTTTTGTCTATAGCATAATTATAAGTAGCGTTAGTGCTCTCTTCCAAAACTGAAACAAGCCATGTCTCGTGCTTACCTGTTCTCGGAGAATTGTAGACAAAACTTTTTACTTCTTTAATAGTATAATATTCAACAAGCACATCTGACCCATCATTATAATAAAACTGCGGGAAACGTGCTTTATACCCTACATCTAATGGTAAAGTCGTAATTAAATGATCGGACCAATTGAAGTCAAAATATTCTTCTTTAGGCTGAAGCTTTAATTTTTTGTCTTTTTTAGTTTTCTTAGAATAGTAATTACCCGTAATGATTTCAGCAAAGTTCAGATTTAATTTTGCGTTCTTAGTCTCATCAGCATAACTTATAGCTCTAAGCGTTTGCGCATCTGCTGTACTAATACGTGTTGTAGGAGCTCCGTTCTCTTTTGGGGTAAAAGTATTATTCAACGTCAGTTGGTTATTAGCCAAAGTAATGTCATAAGTTAATGCTCCCATATTCTTCCACTCTGTGCCTTTAACATAATAAACAGTGTAGAGTGATTTTTCTGGCTTGATATACTTTGTATTGATGTCCTTACCGCCAGGAACAAGTGCTTTTTGTCCAACTGCCATAAATGGAAGCAGAAACAGTACATAAAAAAGCTGTTTTAACAAACTGGCTTTCTCATTTTTAAAAAAAACACCTTTTTTTGATGTAATACTATTTGGAATATTGGCTTTCATTGTAATTATTTTGATTGGGAACAAATTTACACACATCATCTAAAAAATGAAATACCTGATTTCATGGTAATTTTCTATAGGAAGCACATTTAATTTTACTCTAATATCTAATTCTTATAATATCTTCAGATCAAAACAAAACAATAATTTAACGCAACATTATTGCATTAAATTTTAAAATGTCTTTATTTTACCTTTCACTAAATTTATCTTAATGAACAGACGCAGATTTTTAAAAGGCTCCTCAGCACTAGCAGGGCTATTCACCCTTGGCCCTTCCGTTATCCTAGCAAACGATGTGGAGGCCATAAGTAAGAAAACAAAAAAAGCAAAGAACATCATTTTCCTGATCAGCGACGGAATGAGCTGTGGAACACTCCAAATGGCAGATCTCTACTCTCAACATATTTTAGGCAAAAATACAGAGTGGATCAATCTTTATAAAGAGAATAAAGTCTCAAGAGCTTTAATGGACACAGCATCTGCCAGTTCTCCAATTACAGATTCTGCGGCGGCGAGCTCTTCTTTTGGAGGCGGGCATCGCGTTAGAAATGGCGTGTTGAATATTGGTCCAAATGGCGAAAAATATCTTCCGATCTGGCAAAAGTTTAAAAATGCAGGAAAAAAAGCGGGTTGCGTCACTACGGTTACCATTACTCATGCCACTCCGGCAGGGTTCTGTGTGAACTCGGACAGCAGAAATGCCGAAAATGAAATTGCCGAAATGTACGCCGAACTTGGATTTGATGTTATGATGGGCGGAGGCGACGAATTCTTCAATCCATCAAAAAGAAAAGATAAAAAAGATCTCTATAAAATCTATGAAGAAAAAGGCTATCAGGTACTAAAAGAGAAATCGGATCTAGAAAACAGTAAAAAAGGAGGAAAAACTTTAGGTGTTTTCGCTACTGGAGCTCTTCCCTACACGATCGATCAAAACAATATACCAGAATTACAAAAAACACCTACACTTGCCCAAATGAGTGCTGCGGCAATTGACCAGATGAAAGACCATAAAAATGGTTTTGTATTACTGATTGAAGGGGGGAAAGTAGATTGGGCTGCGCATGCCAATGATATCTCTGCGCTGATTCATGACCAGCTCGCTTTTGACGAGGCGGTTAAAACAGCTATAGATTTTGCCGAAAAAGACAAAGAAACTCTTGTAATCATTACAACCGATCACGGAAATGCAAATCCGGGACTTATCTATGGCGCTAATGCAAAAGAAAACTTTGACAGCATTGCAGACTATAAATACACCAACGAATACATTTTAAATTCTATTCATGCCGATTTCCATCTGCAGCAGATTAAGGATTGGATTAAAGAAACCAATAAAATTAGCCTGACAGATGATGAAGCAAAGCATCTAAAGGATTTCTATTCTGGCCTCGAAAAGCAGGAAGATGGTCTGTATAATTATAAAAAGTTACCTTTTAAAGCCTATTCAGAAATTCAGAAAAAGCATAATAATGTAGGATGGATCAGTATGGATCATTCTGGAGATTATGTTGAATTGGCCATGTATGGTCCTGGAAGCGAACTGCTGAAGCCCTTTGTACAGAATAAAGATCTTCATTATCTAATGCTTCAAGCTTCTATTGAAAAGGAATCTTAAATAGAAAATTCAAAGTATTGTTGGACACAAGACCTATTAAATAAAGAATTTTAGAAACAAAAAAGCCTCAAATTTCTATGAAGCTTTTTTGTTTTTTAAGATTTAATAGTACATTTTATTCTTATTCCATAAAAGGATTTGCTGCTTCATCAATTATAAATCTCTTTTCAATTGCTTCCTCTAAAACATCCGAAGGTCTGCCGAATTTTTCTATGGCAAGATTTAGTACTCTTTCGATCGTCTTTCCTTCTGTAGCCCAACATTCAATAATTTCAGTCGGTCCGCTATCTGCACAGTAAACAATCATTTTCGAACCTAAAAACTTAGCGAGTGCCTTACTGTAATTAAATATGAATTTCCTATTGGGTTTATATTTTAAATTGGCATATTTATGTTCGGGCAAATATAATATTTCAACAGTCTTCCTATTAAAATATAGTATTCCAAAATACGTAGTCAGCGAATGCGCTATAAAACCGTTTTCATCAACCAATTGCAGATTTTCATTGTTTTCCCAGGAATTTAGCAGGTCTTTTTCTGTAATGTTTTCCCAACGGAGTTCTTTATCAAGACTAGCTAATGCCTGTTCGCGAGAAATATTGAATTCTAATTTACTCTGAATTTCTTTAGTAAAAACTTCTTTAAGTTCTGTGTTTCTGTCTAACAGATAAGGAAATTCCATAATATCCTTCAATGTCAGGTTATGCCCAATTATAACTCTTAAGTCAACTCCCATTTAATTTTGTTTAACATTACAATCTTTTACAAATGCCATCAAAAATTAATTTTCAGCAATATCTTCCAGATGATTTTCCAAATGTTTTATAGTTTTAAAACGTCACCGATTACTCTAACAAAACCATGTTCTTCAAAACTATTCCAGAGAATCGGTACTGTCAGATTGTATTCTTTCCCCTTTGCCTATATAAGTCTGTATCCGCTGTCTTCCATATAAATACAACCATAATCTGCTTCTGTAGCTCTGCAAAACTCTTTAAAGTATTTGTCAATTGATTTTGATTTAGCAAAAAGACGACTCATATCACTAGTGACAGCCCAAAATTGAAGTTCGATACAATCCTCTATTTTTGAAGAATAGTCATTAATGTAAATTTCAACATTACCTATCCACCATTTACCCTCTGCGCCTTTGTAAAAATCAATAAAGTCAGATTCATCAGCAGAATCGGGTGTATAATTTTGAGTCAAATCATACAGATAATACTCTATTATCATCTGATCCTCTTCTACTAAAATACAAGTATCTACCCTTTGGTTTATCCCTAAGCTTTCAAGTACGGTTTTGGATATTTCTCCATTAGCATAGCGGTCAATTTTGTACAGCTGATTGTTGCTTATTTCAAATGATGCTCTCTCTTTTTCTGAATGCTCATAAATGAATTGTAAAGCTCTATTAAGCCTTTCTCTCTTGATGTATATTCTATAATCGTAATCTAGTCCCATTTTTATAATTCGAATAAAATCAAATGTATTGCTTTTAACTTAAAAAAATCTAACTTTAATTAATATTGAAGGATGAAAGACCTTACGTACATTAAGCTTAGCTTCAACAAATGTTAAATATTAGTAAAGCCCTGCAAAGTCTGATCTTTTTGCTTATTTTTGTTAGAAGCTCTTCAGAAAAAAGATTTAAAATCTCCTTTTAGTCGCTGATCAGATATTTATCTCCAGCTATTACAAAAGCAAGAGAACTTTATAATCAATTTTAAAAGAGCCAAAAAAAATACCATTACAAATAGCCCCAAGACTATGAAAAAAATTACTCTAATGATCTGTCTGCTACTTGCCGCAGGCGTGAACGCACAGCAGGAAAAGGGAATTATCGGATATGCGAACTGGCTGGACAACTGGACAGAATTCAAACCGCAGAAAACGGAGTCTAAAGATGCCAACCAAATACTGGCTGGAAATATCACACAGAACACCAAACTGATGAAAAAAAACGTGTACATTCTTCAAGGAAATGTATATGTAACAAATAACGCCATTCTGACTATTGATCCAGGTACGGTAATTATTGGTGATGCTGCAAGCAAAGGAACTCTTATTATAACAAAAGGAGCCAAAATTATGGCAGAGGGACAGGAAACTGATCCTATCATCTTCACTTCAAACGCTAGCATGAAAAAAGCGGGTGACTGGGGTGGTGTTGTAGTCTTAGGAGATGCACCTATCAATAAATTTGGTGGAGCTGGATCTTATACCATGGATCTTGACCCTTCTCTTACTGCATATGGAGGAGACAATGCAGCTAGCAGCTCTGGAGTATTAAAATTTATTCGTATTGAATTTGCAGGCCGAAAAGTAAAAGGAGCAGATAGTTTTAATGGACTAACTGTTGCAGGAGCTGGAAATAAAACGGTTTTAGAGAATATTATGGTGAGCTTCTCAGGAGGCGATTCATTTGCTTTTTATGGAGGAGATCTTAATGCTTCTCAATTGGTTTCATATAAATCTATAAACGATGATTTTAAAATGACGCAAGGAACGCAATGTCGTCTTTATAATTCATTGGCAGTTAGATCTTCTTATTTGTCAAGTAACAGAGATGGTTCTAGATGTTTAGAAGTAAAAGCGTATGAAAAGAAAAGCGAAACAGACTTTACAAGAAAATCTACTTTCGTTTCTGCATCAAACCTTACTCTTATAAATGATAGTGAAAATATCAAAGCTGACGTTCAGGCTGGTCTTATAAAAGAAGCTGTTTACGTAGCTGACAACGCTGCTCTAGAGCTTAAAAGAAGTGTAATTTCTGGTTTTAATCCAGCGGTTTTACTAGATAGCCAGACAATAATAAATGGTGAGAACTTAAAGAAAATCAAAATTGAAGAAATGTTTTTCAACCAGTGTACAGGTAATATCTTTACAGAAAATAAAGCCGACAACTCTGATTTAGAAAACTGGTATGGCAATACTATATTTTCAAATGTGTACTCACAAACTGATAATAAAGAAACTTTTGTTGACATTTACAATGCAAAAAGACCTGACTTTAGACTTCAACTAGGAAAGATTACTGCATCGAGTGGCAAATAATTTTTTAAAGACATATTAAAAATTAAAAGGAAACATCTATTAAGCTGTTTCCTTTTTTTTTGCGCCTAAAAAACTTCCATTGCTTACAAAAATTTTAAAAACAGGTAGAAATACTGTACTGTAAATCAAATTCTTGTGATAACTTTAGTATATATTCTCAATAGAAGCAATACTAAAAAGATAAAAGTATGAAAATAGGAATTATTGGCATTGGAAGCCTTACACTAGAACTGGCACAGAGAGCCTCATCTGCAGATTATGAAATTCTTATTAATCATCCGCGCGGCAACTCTTTCATACAGCAAACGACCGAAAGCATAAGAAATGCTAAGTCAGTTTCACTTCAGGAAGCTGCTATGGGAGATGTTATCATACTTTTTGTTCCCAGAGAAGATCTCGAGAAAACTATTGGAATGTTGCCGGACATGACGGGCAAAATCATCGTTCATACCAGCGGACTGATTTTTAATCCAAAACTTCTCGTATCAAGCATTACTAGTGCCCTTACTTTTCAGATTACAGCTTCATTGCTGCCTAAGGCTTATGTGGTAAAACTTTTCAGTCCAGTAATGCTACAGCCTCAAAAAACGTCGCTCGTAACCAAAAGCAAAGATGAAATCTATTTTGCAGGCGACCATACACCTTCAAAAAATACTGTCAAAACTTTTTTAAAAGATCTCGGGTTTGATCCTTTTGACCTATCTTCAAGATTAAAATCCCAAAAAACTGTCCTCCTTCATAAGAAGAACAGTTTACTGAATGTCTGGTATCAGCATCATTATAAATCAAATTGATTTTTCCGTACCAAACTTATTAAGCAAAATGAATAATTGTCCTACGGATTTTCACCATTTGAATGTGATGTGTTCAAAGAATCTTTTTCTCTAGGCCTGCGGCGTTCTGGACGCAAATTTTTCAGCTCACTCTCTTCTGCAAAAGTTGCGTCTTCTTTAAACTTACCGGTCGAAATTTCGAAATCATCTGCCGTTCCGGTAATTTTCATCGGTATATTTATAAGTCCCATTGGTGGCAACCCTACGCGAAATCCGACATTTATTTTGCCATCCATAGTAACTTGCCCTTCTAGCTTCGCCCTAAAACCAGCCATTTTCATGGTTGTTGGCGTTATGGTCATTACATTATTCTTTATGGCCGAATGAATGGCAATTTTATTAAAAGTTGCTTTCTCCAAATCTGCAGCATCTGCTTTTTTGGCTACGTGGTTTAAAATCTTGAAATTTTTAAATTTAATATCCTCTAAGGTCAATGTTCCTTCGCCTTCAATAGATTTAAAGTCAATATCCATATTCTGATCGATACTTCCTCCTAGCTGGTAATCAACCGATACCAATCCATATGCATCTTTAGCCATACTTACCAATTCGGCAAAAATCGGAATCTCAGCATAAGCGCGTTGGATATCAAAATTGCTAGCTTTAAAATTTGCATTGTACTTCGCTAAACGACGATGCTGGGCTTTATAATCACCGGTCATGGCTATTTTAGTTCCTGCCATATTAAAAGCGGCTTCTGTTACCTGAACTTTACGATCATTAACCACTAGAGTTCCAACAAAATCTTTAATCTTATAAGTATCAAATTGAAGATTATTGACTTTTGCTGCGATTTTTAGATCGGCGCTACTAGGAATTCTAATTACGTAGTTTTTATTCTTTGCATTGCTGTTTTTAGCAACTGCATTTACAGGTATAGAATCTGTTTTTTGAGCTACTTCTTCCTCGGCTTTCTGGTCTGTATACTTTGCAATCATATCAAAAAACTCGTTTGCATCAATCTGATTGCTCGATAGATTAATATCTGCTTTGAGCTTTTCGTTAGACTCGCGTAGATATTTTCTATTAAAAACATACCTTAAAATATTATGGATGTATCCATTTAATACAATATCAGATTTACCATAAGTAACATTAAATTCTTCAAAGCGCATCTTATCTTTAAAAAACTTAAATGTTCCTTTAGAAATCTCAAAAGGCTCAGGAAACATAGTGCTTTTAATCACCAAATTGCGTGCTTCTAGCTTGCCTCCATTTTTAATATTCTCATAATTTTTCGCATCTATATCTTTTTTAGATCCTTTAGCAATAAGATTGGTCTGGATAACTCCCGAAATGCTCAAATCTTTAATGGGGAATATCTGAGTTAATTTACCAACATCCAATGTCCCCTGAGTTTTTATATTGTAAACCAAATCGTAAAGATTACTAACCTCTCCCTGTACTTTAAAAGGCGATCCTGCCAGAACAAATTCTGCTTGCTGCAATTTCACATTTAAATCTTCTCCAGTGCCTCTATCACTTGCTATCGCAGCATTTAGATTTATATTTTCAACTGGCATATTAGGAAATTTGAGTGATTTCAAATACCCATTCTTAATACTTGCCACTGCTTTTGAGGATGGATATTTTTTCTGTTTGCGGTTTAAAATCCCATGCATGCTTACCTTTAAATTTAAATCTCCTTCAACTTCTAAACTATCTAGAGGATAAAATTTGTGCACTTCTGCCAGATTGATTTTAGATTCCAATTCGGTATCTACAGTAAAAGGATATAACTTATGGAGTTCGAAGCGTCCTCGAACAAAATTGCCAAGAGCTTCCGCATTCAAATTCTCTATTTTAGCCGAAACGTTTCTTAAAATACTGTCTTTTGCTGTCACCGTTAGATTTAGGTGAATATTTTTTACTGCATCTTTTTTCTTTATGTTTTGAAGATATCCATTTTTTAGGCTAAGATTTAGCTGAAATTTAGGAATGCTTTTAATGATCGTATCTACTTTATTTAAACGCGGACTAAAACCTAAATCTCTTAAAAAAATACCGTTGGCTTTTAAATCCAAAGCAATATCTCCACGAATATCATTCTGATTAAGATTTAAGGCTTCTTTTAATTTTGCCAAATCTAAATCGGCTTTTACAGCCGTTTTAATTTTTAGCTTTTTAAAACCTTCAGAATGGAAATTAACTGTCGTTTTCTTTTTATCCAGATTAAATGACAAATTATCTAAATCAAACTTTAATTTATTAATGTCTAACTCTTTAACCTCTGCTTTGGCTGATATATTAATATCTTTTACTGGATCTTTTATTCTTTTATAAGCAATTGTACCGTTGTTAATTTGTAAATCAGCAGAAACAATTGGCTTTTCTGAAAGGTCTTGCATATACCTTCCGCGTGCAAAAATCCTAAAATCAATATTACCGCTAATGGTCATCTCTTCACGCCACTTATCGTAAGCTGGAGGCACAAGGGACAGCATTTCTTCTAACGTAGAATTTTTCGATTGCATACGCAAATCAAAGTCATATCCTCCTTTTATAAATGCAAAATGTCCATTAAATGAGAACGGAAAATTTTTAATGCGGATAACATTACGCTCAAATTTAAACTTAAGTGCTTTAGCATCTATGTAAGTGATTATTTCAGCATTGATAGGTTTATTTCGCACATAATCGACACCGTTTAAGCTAAAATCGAATGATTTAATTTTTACATTAGAATCAAGATCAAATAAATCTGCACTTAAATCACCTTTGCCTTTATAGTTCAAATCCTGAACCTTAAATTTTAAAAGTGCGCTTCTGTCATTGTATGATATATTAGTTTGCTTTATAACAACCTTTTTAATATTGAATTCTGTCTTTGCTGTATCTACAGATTTAGAAGGTTTGACAATATTAAAATTGGCGTTTCCTTTAGAATCTATTTCAAGATTTAAATCTGCTTCATCAAGATATACGGCATCTAAAACAATCTTTCCCTTCAATAAACTGTAAAAATTCAGACCCGCAGACACTCTTCCTGCTTTTACAATGCTTACAGCTTCAAACTGTTTCTTTTTGCTTAATACGCTCACATTTTTAGCATAAATGGTCAATGCCGGAAAATGTTTAAAAACGGAAAGACCTATCTGATCAAAACGTACTTCGGCATCTAGTTTCTCATTGGCTATACTTTCTAATTTCGCCGTTATTTCGTCTTTAAAGACATACGGAACAATTGTAAGCACAATTATTAAAAGTAGAAATAATGTCGCAATACTTATTGCCGTTTTCTTTAAGAACTTCTTAGTCATTTTTTTTGGGGTATCGTTTTAAGATTTTAAAAATATAGATTTAGCTGTCAAGAAAAAACCTTGATTGAGATATTAACTCAAAAATAACAATTAAAAATTTTATTGATTCCTCAGGCAGGCTTTCAAAAGAAGATTTCGTTAAATTAATTATTCTCACAGATTAAGTTCTAGATTTCAACGACTCATTTTGCCTGTTTACCTAAAATCATATCCTCCACAGGCATTTTCTGATGACCTTTACATTATAAAACAAAGCTGCAGAGCTTATAACTTAAAAACTTACGATTATGAAAGCAACCATTGGTATTACAGAAAAAAACACAAACGCTGTTTCTAACGAATTAGCAAAACTGTTAGCAGATGAATTTGTACTTTACACTAAAACCAGAAACGCACACTGGAATGTTACAGGCGATAATTTTCATGCGAATCACATCTTCTTTGAAAATCAGTACAAACAACTAGATGAAATTATTGACAGCGTTGCTGAACGTATGCGCAAAATTGGCCACTACGCACCAGCAACCTTAAAATCTTATCTTGAATTGACGCATCTTACAGAATACAGTGAAAGAACAAACGATGGTTTAGGTTTTATGAAAGATCTATTGCAAGACCATGAAAGCATCATTGAATTTATTCGTGGCAACATTACTCCTTTTGCCGATGATTACAAAGATTATGGTTCAAGCGATTTTATTACTGGTTTAATAGAAATTCATGAAGAAATGGCATGGATGATACGCTCTTACTTTAGATAAAATAACAAGGAATAAGTATATTTGTCTAAACCAAAAACGAAATACCATGAAAGCGTTAATTGTTGATGACAATGATATTGCAAGAACTACTTTATCTCATTTGGCAAAACAAATTCCGAATCTTACTGTTGTAAATGAATATTCTAATGCCATTGAAGCGTATCATCATTTACAGGAAAATCAGGTAGATTTAATTTTTTTGGATATTGAAATGCCCGAGATGACAGGAATTGAGCTGACAAAAAATCTCGCAGGGAAAGATATCATCATCATTTTTACCTCTTCTAAAAAGGAATACGCGCTCGAGGCATTTGAATTGAATATTGCAGATTATATTCTAAAACCAGTTACTCCTGCCCGATTTTTACAGGCAGTAAGTAAAGCACAGTCTATCATTGAGAGCAGAAAAGAAAATATACAATTTGGTAAAGAAGAATTTTTATTCGTTAGAGATTCTAATATTACAAGACGACTAAAACTAGATGATATATTTTATGCTGAAGCAATGGGAGATTATGTAAAGTTTTACACCAAAGAAAAAATGTTTGCCATTCACGGCAAAATGAAAACTGCCGAAGAACGTCTGCCAAAAGATGATTTCATTAGAGTACATCGTTCTTATATTGTTTCTATTGGTAAAATTGACACTTTACAAGACGGAGGCATTATGATTAACAAAAAATTTATTCCTGTTGCAGATGCTTACAGAAAAGCGCTTAATACTAGGATGAATGTATTCTAAATATAATTTTATTTTTTCTGCTGCGTAAACTAGAATGCTATCTTATTGAATTAAGATCATACAATTTCATTTACACTTATTTATATGATAAATACGTCTACCGTAATGGGTAACAAACGCTTTAGTTATTTTATAATCAGCAGTTTTATTTTATGCAGTATATTATTGATTGCTGTACAAATTAATTCGGCTCAAAATACTAAAGAACTCATACGAAATAATAATACCCTTTTAAACGAATTGCGTTCCAGCAATCATTTAAGAGAAATTGACCGCGATATTTTGGGTGTCGAAAGCAGAATTCGAGCTTCTATTGCAACCAATGACACTACACATTTAGAAGGAATCGATCAAAAGATCAGGCAGATTAGAAATTTTCTCGATTCGCTTTCTGTAGATAATGCCGATCCTGAAGAGGAAAGATTAATCCAAAGACTCGGAGTTTTGGCTCAGGATAAAATGGTCACAAAAGGAAAACTCCTGCATCGTTTTGATTCTTTAGGAAATATGGATGATGATAGCTCTATTGCTAATCCTAGAGCCAGAATAATTTCCAATGAGATTACCGATATCACAGCAAAGATATACCGTAAGCGTCAATTGCGTATGGTTGAACTGCGAAATCTAAGTCTGGAAATGGGTCAAAGAGCAAAACTTTACGACATCTCCTTATTAGTTTTACTAGTTTTGAGTGGTGCCGTTATAGGGTATCATATTATGCGCCAATTTAGAAGACAACATTTTCTGATCAAAGAATTGGATATTGCAGAAAAAAAAGCATCGGTTGCTGCTCAGACCAAAGAAAATTTTCTTGCTAATATGAGTCATGAAATCAGAACGCCGCTTAGTGGTATTTTAGGATTTACCAATTTATTACAGAAAAGACCTTTGGATGAAACTTCCGCAGAATTTGTGAGTTCTATTCAGCGTTCGGGCGAAAATTTAATGACCATTATTAATGACATACTCGATTTATCTAAAATCGAGGCTGGAATGATGCGCATTACGCCTGGAATATTCAGCATTAACGGATTATTGGATTCGGTTGAAACGCTTTTTTCAGAACGGGTAAAAGAAAAAAAACTAACCATTTCCAGTAAAGTCGATAATTCGATTCCTGATACTTTAATTGGTGATGCCACCAGATTGACTCAAATATTGGTCAACCTAATTGGAAATGCCATAAAATTTACGCATCAGGGATCTGTAAGCATTGAGGTCTATAACAAACTCCAACATGACGATAAGATTGTTGTGGGCTTTAAAATTACGGACACGGGAATTGGAATTGATAAAGAAAAACTAAATGAAGTCTTTGAAAGATTCAATCAAGGTGAAGACTCTACAACTCGAAATTACGGTGGGACTGGCCTAGGATTATCAATAGTAAAAAAGCTGATTTTATTGCAAAACGGCGATATTGAAGTAAAAAGTGAACAAGGAAAAGGAACCACTTTTAGTTTTTATATTCCGTATGATATTGCTAAAGAACAGCTCAATTCTAAACCTATTGCCAATATTAACCACTTTAAAGATATCTCAAATACCGCTTTGAGGGTTTTAGTTGTAGATGACAACGCGATCAATCAGAGTTTGATGAAACATTTGCTTTCACAATGGAATGTTGATTTTGAGATGGCTTCTAACGGTTTGGAAGCAGTGGAATATCTAAGAAATAAGGATTGTGATCTGGTATTAATGGATTTACAAATGCCTCAAATGGATGGATATACGGCTGTGCAGCAAATTAGAGAAATCTTAAAACTAGATATTCCTATAATTGCTATGACGGCGCATGCGCTTCCTGGCGAAAGAGAAAGATGTTTGAGCCGCGGAATGAACGAATACATCTCAAAACCTATAAAAGAAGAAGAACTTTTTAAACTGATTGCGACTTTTGGATTGAAAGAATCAAATTTGGAAGAAACTAAGATTCTACGATCTGACCCTGTTTTTCAACATATTGATCTTTCGTATATGCAATCGGTAAGCGGCGGTAATAAAGCGTTTGAACAAACTGTGACCAAACAGTTTATTGACAATGTGCCACTACATTTGGAACAGCTTATGACGGCTTATCAAAATCAAGATTTTAAAATGGTGAAACTTAGAGCACATGACTTACAATCAAGTGCTGCTATAATGGGACTATTGCCTCTTTTAGAAGAAAAACTTGATATTCTTGAATTGGCTACAGAACAAAATGCAACTTTACAGCAAATTTTAAATGATGTCGAAAAGATTTTGAACTCGTCTCTCTTAGAAGCTAAAGTTTTTTTAGAATCACTGCGAAATAAATAAGACAAGAGCTCGTTTTAAATTCAAGAAAAACCATCTTACTATATATTATTCAATTGAAAGACTGTCTGTAAAAGGCGGTCTTTTTTGTTTTTTTTCATTTTAAAATATAGCTGTATAAAATGCCCATTTAAATAATCATACATTAATGATTGCAGGCGTAATTATCGTTGTGTCCCAGTGGTTGAAACCACTGGGTATGTTTTCTCAGATTGAGATATTTTTATTGTCTTCATTCCAAACTTCAGAACAACAAACGATTGATTTCGCTATTTAAACGAGTGTTTTTGCCCATTCGATGAATAGTGGAATGCTATACGAATGTAAGGCAGTAAATTTACTTCAGTTAAACATTTAAAACCAAGAAATCATGGAAATCATCCAAACCAAAGAAAACGCATTATCACATTCAGCAGTAACTGCAGTTATTAATGCTCCTATTGAAAAAGTAAATATTGCAGACTGGCTTTTAAACCTTCCTGATGCAGAATACCAACGTTGCTCAACTCAGCATATTGGTGCAGGAATTACCAGCACCTATGAAGGTGAACCCATGTCTATTAATGTAGAAACAATTGGCGATGCTTTAATGGTACAGCATTATGTGGCAACAGTTCATCGTCCAGATTATTGCCGTATGCTGTCTATTTCAGATTCTATAACTAAAAACGGACGTACTAAAGTTCAGGTTTTATGGGAACTTAAAGTAACCAAAATTGATGAAAATACTTGCCTTTACACCAATGAGATTCATGCAACTGCAACACCAGAAATGTTTGAATACTTAAAAGAACATGGAGTAGATCTAGCTGGCGCTGCTGCTTCAAGACAAGCTGCTTCTGATGCACACAATCATGAAGAAACTCCTAACTTTGCTAAAAGCATAGAAAACAAAGCATTAACTGGAAAATACAATCAGCCTTTTTAATAGTATAGAAATCGAGCGCACCAATGTGCGCTCTTATTATTTTGAGTATTATGAAAAATAACTTGTTTGAAATACTAATCGGCTCTTGGACATTAGTTGAATTGATTGAAGTACCTTTAGGGGACGGAAAAATTACAAATCCGATGGGAACCAAACCAAAAGGCATTATTATTTATAACAGCGACGGCTATATGTCGGCACAAATAATGAATACTGATTTTGAACATTCTGATACCAAAGACAGTCCCCCTTATCTCGCCTATTCTGGTCCCTTCAAAACTGATGATGAAAAACAAATAGTCAGCCATATTATGTCTGTTTCACTTTTTGAAAATTGGAGAAATGAGACACAAAGCAGAAAAGTTCTTTTTAAAGATGGATTGCTTCATTTAGAAACAGAGAAACCATTTATAAGCAATTCACGTTGGGTCATTCATAAACTTACTTGGAAAAGAATAGAACAATTAAACAAAAAATATTAATCGCAAACCAAATGAAAGCAATAGTTATAACTCAATTTGGAGCTCCAGATGTACTGAAACTGCAGGAATATCCAACTCCAGAAGTAAGTGGAGACAAAGTGTTAATAGAAGTTAAAGCAGCAGGTTTAAACCGCTCTGATATCTTCCAGCGTGAAGGCAATTATCCTGCACCTGCTGGAGTTTCATCTGAAATTCCTGGTTTGGAAGTTTCTGGAATTGTAATCGAATGCGGACCAGATGTTACCGATTTAAAAATTGGTGATCAAGTCTGTGCTATTCTCGCTGGCAGTGGTTATGCAGAATATGTAAGCGTTCGGGAAGGTCAATGTCTGCCAATTCCAGCTGGACTGACTTTTGCTGAAGCAGCAAGTTTACCTGAAACAGTTTTTACAGTGTGGTCAAATGTTTTTCAGAGAGGAAACCTAAAATCTGGAGAAACTCTTTTGATTCACGGCGGTAATAGTGGCATTGGCATTACAGGAATCCAAATTGCCAATTCTCTTGGCATTCATGTAATTGTAACAGTAGGATCTGATGAAAAAGGCCAAAAATGTCTCGATCTTGGCGCTGCATCTTATATCAATTACAAAACCCAAGATTTCGAAACCGTTTTGCAGGAAGAAGGAGTCGATGTCATCTTAGATATGATTGGCGGTAATTACTTGAGTAAAAATGTAAATATCCTAAAACCCGAAGGCAGATTAGTTCATATTAATACGGTAAGCGGCAGCCATGTAGATCTTGATATTTGGAAAGTAATGATTAAACGTTTAATAATTACTGGAAGCACCTTAAGAAGCCGAGACTATGATTTTAAAAAACAGCTAGCCAAAGAAGTGCAGAAAAACGTTTGGCCATTAATCGAGTCAAAACAATTCAAACCGATTATTTTTAAAACCTTTCCTTTCACCGAAGCTCCTGATGCACATCGATTATTAGAAGATGGCAGTCATACGGGTAAAATTATTTTAGTTCGATAATTAGTCCGAATAAAACTTAAACCTCAACCAAAAATAAATAGTAATATGGAAAATCAAGGCGCATCTGTTGTTATTACGCACCATATTTTGGATGGAAAAGAACAGGAATATGAAAAATGGCTGGATGAAATTGTTCCCATTACCAAACACTCCAATGGTTTTATCGATTTGCAGATCGTACGGCCAATTCCGCATTTGACGTTTGTTTACACAGTTATTATCCGATTTGACACTATTGAAAACCTTAAATACCGGATGGAATCGGAAGACCGCAAAATGCTCATTAAAAAAGCAAATCCATTATTCAGAAAAAATGACAACTACCAGATAAAATCAGGTTTGGATTTTCTTTTTAATGCAGAAAACGAAGGAAACAAAGTTCCTGTTCGCTGGAAACAATTTCTTGTAACATGGTCTGCTATTTATCCATTGTCCCTTTTAATTCCTTTATTGGCACTCCCCTTTTTGAGATTTTTGAAAGTACCGTCAAATCATTATTTTGATGGATTAATAATTTCGGGCATCATAGTCTTTTTAATGGTATTTGTTGTAATGCCCAATTATACCAAACTGATCAAAAAATGGCTTTATAAATAATTAAAACTTCCCTCATTATAAAATCAAAAATCACTGTAGTTTGCAGTGATTTTTTTGGTTTAAACTCTAAAGAAACAAATTCTCTACAATCAGAAAGCTTCAAATTATTCCTAAAGTTTCTCTTACTAAATTCAACGACTCATTTTGCCCATTTAACGAATTCAAACTATACTCAGCATATATCTTCAATAGCTTTACAATAGAATTAAAAACCAATACAATTAATCATCAAAAAGCTATTATTATGACTACCGAATTATTAAGTTTCAAATACGAACTAGAAAAAAAAGAACCACGCACCAATGACGGCGGTACAACAAGAGGAGCTTCTGTTAAGGATTTTCCCGCTTCTATTGGTATTGCAGGAGTTTCCATGCGACTACAGCCAGGAAGTATGCGCGAATTACACTGGCACGCAAATGCAGCAGAATGGGCTTATGTTATTTCTGGAACTGTGCGCACAACAATTATTCATCCAAATGGCAAAAGCTACACTGATAATTTTGAACCAGGCGATGTTTGGTATTTTCCAAAAGGATATGGGCATTCAATCCAAGCAACAGGAACAGAAGAATGCCATTTTATTTTAATCTTTGATAATGGTAATTTTTCCGAAGATCACACTTTCAGCGTTACCGATTTTGTATCCTGCATGCCACCAGAAATTGTTGCTCAAAACTTGGGAATTACTTTGGAAGAAGTGGCCGCATTACCTCAAAAAGAAGCCTATTTTGCAGCCGGGATTGTTCCTGACGAATTATCCTTTACTGCCACTCCCCGACCTGAAGAATCAGATATTGAGTTAACCAATTTACATCGTTATCCCTTGCATTCTCAACAACCTAGAATAATTCCAGGTGGCGGTTTGCAAAGATTGGTAACAAGCAAAGAATTCCCTATCAGCACAACAATGGCGGGATCTATTATAGAATTACAGCCAGGCGCTTTAAGAGAAATGCATTGGCATCCCAATGCTGATGAATGGCAATATTATATTTCTGGTCAAGCCGAAATGTCTGTTTTCTTAGCAGAAAGCACAGTCGTTACCGAACAATTCAACGCTGGAGATGTCGGTTATGTACCAATGGGTGCTGGACATTACATTAAAAATACTGGAAATACAGTTTGTAAAATCTTAATTGGATTTAATAGTGGCACCTATCAATCTATTGATTTAAGCGAATGGCTTGCAGGAAATCCAAAAGATGTCGTGGTAACCAATTTTGGTTTGGAAGAAGGCGAAATTGAAAAATTCCCTAAAAGCAAACTGTTTATTCAACCGTAATCATAAGTATTGTGGATGCCAAAACACAGTTCATAGATTCGTCTGAACAAACTAGATCGCAGGAGAAACTAGCCATATTTTTAGCCTTTATTGCAGGCTTTCTTGATGCTGCCGGTTTCCTGAAATGGAAAGTATATGTCTCTTTTATAAGCGGAAACAGCACACAATTGGGAATCGCATTATCCAGCGGTAAACTCAATGTACTTCTTTCGTCTTTAACGGTAATTGGTTGTTTTGTCTTCGGAATATATGCTGGAACCTGTATTTCGTTGTGGAGAGAATCCAAAATTCAGACCCTGCCATTTTATATCGTTTCAGGCATATTGATTGTTTATACAATGGCATCCAATTATTATACGATAAACAACGGATTGTCGATACCTATCATTCTTTTTTCAACTGGTGTTATGAATACCATTGTAACGTCTGTTGGAAGTCAAAAAATAAATACCGATTTTGTGACAGGAACGTTGAATAGTCTGGCTAGAAATACAGCCATGTTAAGTCTAGCTCGCAATAAAAACAGTCGAAAGTTTTATAAACTCAATGCTCTTCGACTTTTACTATTATGGATTGGCTTTTTGCTAGGGGCTTCTGTCGTACCAATTATACTTCCGTTATTCAAAAATTGGACACTTATTTTACCTGCTGCATTACTACTTGCTTGTGCATTGTTACTGCCAATTACTGACTTTAACCTTAAAAATAAATCTTATGCTGAAGAAAAATGACGTTGCGCCAGATTTTACCTTATTTGCAACACCCGATCAAAAAATCACTTTATCAGAATTTAAAGGAAAAAACGTGATTTTAGCTTTTTATCCTGCCGACTGGAGTCCAGTTTGCAGCGACCAAATGGCACTTTACAACGAAATGCTGAAATACTTTAAGAAATATGATGCCACAATTTTCGGTATTTCTGTAGACAGCAAATGGTGCCACATGGCCTTTTCTCAATCTAGAAATCTGCATTTTCCTTTACTGGCCGATTTCGAACCAAAAGGAGACACTTCAAAAAAATATGGCGTATACAATGAGATAGAAGGCGAATGCAATCGTGCCCTTTTTGTAATTGACAAAGAAGGAATTATACAATGGAGTTATCTCTCGCCAATGGCTGTAAACCCAGGTGCTGATGGGATTCTTGAAGCTTTAGAAAAACTATAAAACCAATTAATTATGTCACTAAAACCAACGGTCAGTAAAACTGATCATATACTAGGAAAAAAAGATGCTAGTATAGTAATCGTAGAATATGGAGATTATCAATGCCCCTATTGTGGTGCAGCTTATCCTATTCTTAAAGAAATGATGCAGAATTACGGCAAACAGATAAAATTTGTTTTTAGAAATTTTCCTTTATCAGAAATGCATCAATACGCCCGTCCTGCAGCAATAGTGGCAGAAGCCGCAGCATTGCAGGGAAAGTTCTGGGAAATGCATGATGCAATCTACGAAAATCAGAGACTTCTAAGCGAACCTTTTTTATTAGAATTAGTAGAGAAATTGGAGCTAGACCCGCATCAATTTAATGTTGATATTAAAAAATCTGAACTTGCCACAAAAGTAGATTCTGATTTTGAAAGCGGCATTTTAAGCGGTGTAAATGGCACACCTTCTTTTTTTGTTAACGGTAGAAAATTTAACGCAGGCGCAGAAGATCTCCTACAACTGATGAGTGAAATCGTGAAATAAATAGGTCGAAAATTAAATATAAAAATCGAATAGTATGCTCTCAATTAATGAATGAAAGTATATTTTTTGAACCTATTTTTAATTAAATTTACGTAACAACTTCAATTACAATATCATGGAAATAAATTATACGGAATTAGTTTCCATCAAACACGTAAGTGTTCAAAGAATAGAAAACAACGGAACCTCATCGTTTTTAGACACGCTTTCTGTTGAAGAACCTCTTGAAATCAGGCTTTCTTACGGTTCTCATTCAGAGAGAATTCAAAAGAATATTTCGGTTACTATGCGAACACCAGGTAATGATATTGATTTGGCAATTGGTTTTCTGTTTACAGAAGGAATTATTACTTCTTTTGAAGATATTCAAGATGCTTTTGCAATAAAAATGAATTGCTTGTCACAAAAACAAAACATTGTTCAGGTTGATCTTAAAGAAGATTTCAGGCCAAATTTGATGCAGACAGATCGAAATTTCTATACGACTTCAAGTTGTGGCGTGTGCGGAAAAAGTTCGATTCAATCTATAAAAACGGTAAGCCCATTTGGAAATTTAATGAGACCGCAGATCCAGATTCATGCATCTGTTTTTTATCAATTACCCGAAAAATTAAGAATTGCTCAAAGCGATTTTGAATCCACTGGCGGTCTTCATGCATCAGGGCTTTTTAATATTCAAGGCGATTTGATTCTTTTAACTGAAGATGTTGGAAGGCATAATGCTTTGGATAAATTAATTGGCAGATCTCTCGCAGATCAATCACTGCCATTAAATGAACATATTTTGCTTCTAAGCGGAAGAGCAAGTTTTGAGTTAATTCAAAAAGCAACAATGGCGGGAATTTCTATTATTGCTTCTATTGGCGCTCCATCCAGTTTGGCCGTAGATCTTGCGGCAGAGTTTAATATTACACTTTTAGGGTTTTTAAAAGAAAACCGATTAAATATATACCATTCATCAGAACAAACCGTAATCATCACACAATAGCCATTAAACCACAATACAATGAAGAAAGATCCTCAACAAAAAACAGATGATTTAGCCCATAAATTACCTGAAGCAGAAAATCCGTATCACCTTTCGAAACTTAAACTAACAAAAGTAGAAAAATGGGCTGCTGGCGTTCCTGCGGTTATGGCCGCGGTAAGCGATCTTATAGAAGATAAAACAGTGCTAAGAGGCGGAAAGGCTTTGTTCAAAATGAATCAAATGGGAGGTTTTGACTGTTCCAGCTGCGCATGGCCAGATCCTGATGACGATCGATCTCCATTGGGCGAATATTGTGAAAACGGAGCAAAAGCCTTGGCTGAAGAAGCTACAACCAAAAAAGTTGATGCTGCTTTCTTTAAAGAAAACTCTGTTTACAGTCTTTCAAAATTAGACGATTACCAAATTGGAAAAATGGGAAGATTGACCGAACCGATGTATTTACCCGTTGATGGCACGCATTATCAGCCCATAAGTTGGAATGAGGCTTTTACAAAAATTGCCTCGCATTTAAATACGCTTGAATCTCCAAATGAAGCGGCCTTTTATACTTCGGGAAGAACCAGTAATGAAGCTTCCTTTCTTTATCAGCTATTTGCAAAAGAATTTGGAACCAACAATATGCCAGATTGTTCTAATATGTGCCACGAAACCTCTGGAACCGCTTTGAAAACTACAATCGGAATTGGAAAAGGAACGGTTACTTTAGAAGATTTTTATGATACCGATGTGATTGTGATAATCGGACAGAATCCTGGAACGAATGCTCCGAGAATGCTGAGCGCTTTAGAAAAAGGCAAAAACAATGGTGCAAAAATTATTGCGGTTAATCCGTTACCCGAGGCTGGCTTAATGGGATTCCATAATCCACAGGCTATAAAAGGGATAATTGGATCAGGCGGAAAACTTACAGATCTTTTTCTTCCTATAAAAATAAATGGTGATATGGCACTTTTAAAAGCTATTGAACTTTTGCTAATTGAATTGGAAAAGAAAAATCCAGGTGAAGTTTTTGATCATGAATTTATCAAAGACAAAACAACTGGTTTTGAAAATTTTGAGAAACAATTTGAAAATTTAGACTTAGATCATCTTGCCTTTCTATCTGGAGTTCCAAAAGATTTAATTATTGAAGCTGCGGAAATATTGGCTTTCAAAAAAAGAATTATCGTTTGCTGGGGAATGGGACTTACACAGCAGCCAAATGGTGTCGATATGATTCGAGAAATTGTCAATATTTTATTGCTTAAAGGAAGCATAGGGAAACCTGGCGCGGGAGTCTGCCCTGTTCGCGGACACAGCAATGTGCAGGGAAACAGAACCATGCTTATTGATGAAAAACCTACAAATGAACAATTAGATCGTCTTGAAAATTACTTTGGATTTAATCCCCCGAGAAATCACGGTTATGATGTGGTTGGAACGATAAAAGCGATTCATGACGAGAAAGTAAAATTTATGTTCTGCATGGGCGGTAATTTTCTATCGGCGGCACCAGATACGACTTATACCGCAGAAGCATTTCGAAAACTGAAACTGCTTGTCTGTGTATCGACAAAACTCAACAGAGGCCATTTGGTACACGGAAAGGAATCTCTTATCCTTCCTACGCTTTCCCGAAGTGATATGGATATCGTTAACGGCGAAGTGCAAATTATCAGTACAGAAAATTCTATGGGCGTGGTGCAGTCTTCAAAAGGCGTGCTTAAACCTATCTCGGATCAATTGATAAACGAAACTCAAATTGTCTGCCGAATGGCGATGGCGGTTCTTGGAGAAAAATCAGTTATCGACTGGAAGCGATACCACGACAGTTATGATGATGTGAGAGAAGCTATTGAAAATTGTATTCCAGGTTTTGAAAATTACAATAGTAGAGTTCGCGAAAAAGGCGGTTTTTATTTGCCTAATGCTCCTCGTCATGGTCAATTTACAGCTAAAGAATCAGCTGATCGTGCAGCATTTACTTTAACAGAAATTCCAGATAATGAATTAGCTCAAGATGAATACATGATGGCCACAACTCGTACGCATGACCAGTTTAACACTACTATTTATGGTATGGATGACCGCTATAGGGGAATAAAAAATGAACGCCGTGTTATTTTCATGAATCAAAATGATATTGATAAAGCAGGATTTAAAGCGGGAGACAAAGTAGATCTCTTTAATTATAATGATGGCATTGAAAGAATTGCGCCTTTATTCCTTATCGTCTCTTATCAAATTCCAGAGCGAAATACGGTTACTTATTTTCCGGAAACCAATGTTTTGGTTTCTGTAAATAATGTGGTGAAAGAAAGCAATATGCCAGCTTCTAAATACGTAAAAATAAAAGTAAAAAAACACGATCCTGCCATTTACGAAAAGATAAAACACATGTAATTCTTTTCAATACGATATGTTTAGCGGAAGACTTTTAGTAGCGTTTCTCTCAGATTAAGAAAACAAAAAATCAATACTTAATCTAGGTTAATCGACTGCTCTACTCTTCCTATATAAATTTGCCAAAGAAATCTAAGTCAAATAAAAAATGATAAAACTTAGAATTTAACGACAATACCAAAATTAGGATACTCTTAATTTTATTAATCTTAAAAACCAAAAAAATGAGCACAATTACAGTAAAAGACGGAACAGAAATTTATTATAAAGATTGGGGAAAAGGGCAACCTATCGTTTTTCACCACGGATGGCCTTTATCAGCAGACGACTGGGATGCGCAAATGATGTTTTTCTTAAAACAAGGATATAGAGTTATTGCCCACGACAGACGTGGACACGGTCGTTCTGGTCAAAGTGCTGAAGGCAACAACATGGAGACCTATGCTGCAGACGTAGCAGAATTGACCGCTGCACTTGACTTAAAAGATGCGATTCATATTGGCCACTCAACTGGCGGAGGCGAAGTAATTCGCTACGCAGCAAAATATGGAAAAGGACGTGTTTCAAAAGCAATTATTATTAGTGCTGTTACACCAATCATGATTAAAAATGAGGCAAATCCTGATGGTGTTCCATTGTCTGTTTTTGACGAAATTAGAAAAGGAACCGGATTTAACAGAGCACAATATTTTTATGATTTCCCTATTCCATTTTACGGATGGAACCGTGAAGGAAAAGAAATTCAAGAAGGCATTAAACACAATTGGTGGCGTCAGGGAATGATGGGTTCTGTACTGGCTCATTATGAAGGCATTAAAGCTTTCTCTGAATCCGATTTTACTGAAGATTTGAAAAGTTTAGATATACCTGTACTGGTTCTTCACGGAGAAGATGATCAGATCGTTCCATATAATCAGGCACCTAAAGCTGCTGCTCTTTTGAAAAATGGAAAATTAATTTCTTATCCTGGATTTCCTCATGGTATGCCTACAACAGAGGCAGAAACTATCAATAAAGATATTTTAGAGTTTATCAAAAAATAAGAACGCAGGTAAAAACAAGAATAAAAGGCCATTAGATGTAATGTTTAATGGCTTTTTTATAGCACAAAAAGACATCGCTTGAGAAAACCCCATCATTACGTGAAGTCCTCCTATTCAATGCAAGAAATCTAGCATTTTTACTTTAGAATAATATCGAGAACCCTTTAGTATATTTTATAAATAAATCGATTAAAACTAGGATTACGATCAGAACAATAAAAATTAGAAAATATGTAATTATCTGAGCTTTTCTATTAAATTCAAAAGTCTCAGGATTAATAAAATAATCAGCATATACAGTCGGGGAAATCTTAATATGTGGACAAAATAAAACGACGCCCTGCAGAAAATGGCCAATCAGCAGGTATTTATTTTTAGGAATATAAGTCATCCCGTTGTCAGCTTTGGAAAAATGAATGGGAATCTGCTTCCCGTTCTTAAATCCAAAAATATAGCCAGGGGAATATTTTGTTCCAATTTTTCTATCGATATCACTTACATATGCTTCTGTGCTCTTTTCCAGATCCTCATATAGAACACTTTCGACATTACCGTTATACTGGTGTTGGTGCATGCCGTAACGATCAACAGAAATTGAAATGACTTTATTCTGTTTCTGATGCTTATAATTTTTAAATAAAATCCAGCCCCCCCAAAGCAGTAGAGGAAAATATATAAGGTCAAAGATTAGCTCTTCTTGAGATAAAGGACTGTTATGCTCCAGCTGCATACTCAAAGGTATTCCAATAAATAAAGAAAGCATTGCCAGAATCAAAAATCCAAACATCGAATACATTAAAAGAGTAGCTGAAATATGGCGTTCAGAAGATACTTTTGGAAAATTCTCTTTATTATAAATCATTTAGTAATAGTGTTAAAAACCTCAAACCCAAAAATCCTCTAAATTTTAAAATTAAAACCAAGCCGCGCTTTTTCTTATACTGTGAAAAATTCACTTAAGATTTACAGCGTACTATTTTCGCAGTTTGAAACTGTTCGCAAATTATCCAATCGTCACGAAAATACAAAAAAAAATACCACACGATTTACATTTAACCGCATAGAATATATCTAATGTTAACGTTGTCCCCTGCTCTCTTATGCAATGCAAAAAATGAAAATTTTAGTAATCGATAAGATATTATATAACTCCACAGCAGAATTGTATAACTAAAAAGATTGCAGTGCACATTATTTTTGGCATATACAATTTATACAAAACGAAATGAATTACATTATGAAAAAAGCAACAGCAATCCTTCCGGTTGTTATATCAGTTTCTCAATCTGGCACACAATCTGACATGAATTTCACAAATACAGCAATTCAGCACATACAAAATTCAAAGCTATTAGGCAATTTATACCATAAAAGTGAAGATGAACCGGACTTTGACTGCGAGTTTTTGCATGCAGCTCATGACCTAAACGAATACGAAAGCATAATTGATCCAGAATCTGACGATCAACTTTTGGATGAGTTTAATGATAATCAATGGGATGCAGACATCTACGATCCGTATGTAGAATCAACCTATTATTAAATAGAAGGGGTAAAAATAAAAAACGACAGAATTATCGGTGGAGAAATCTATTCGCAAATATATTAAACAATTACTGTGTGCCATATTGGCATCAATTTTTTTACTATAAAACTAGGTTCACCATCAGAATTGACTCCTATTTTTATTTATGATCAGCTTTTAATTTTTATCTAGGATTTGTTCGATAATTATTTTTTGAATTTCTTCAGGCTTTTCCATAAGTACGGAATGTCCAGCATCTTCAACCAGGAATATTCTCTTCTTTGGCACTTTGAGATGTTTAAAATATTCTTCTGCAATGACATGATTAGTCTGAAAATCTTTCTTCCCGATGAAAAAATAAACCGGACAATTAATTTTCGGAAGTTCTTTTGGAAGATTTTGAAAGATTAACTCCTCCTGCTCCTAGAATTTTTAATTCAATTTCAAACTCTAAAAACTTCCAAAACTTAAGCTGTATCTCTAAACTGGAATTCTCTTATATTTAAATCTATTATGCATTTAATTGGTGTCTACGGATTAAGCAATTCCAAACTTTTTTTCAATTGTTATACTTTTCTTTTAATCACGTTATTATCACAATAAGTAACTGAATATATAAGTACTTACATGCCTTTACGTGTTGTTTATTTCTTTAAAAGTTAAGCTGTTTTTCCAACATTCTTCTGACAATGATCAAAAATATTTTCAAAAATAATACATTAGCTTTTCTTTTTTAATGACAATTAGTGATTCTAAAATAATTTAGATTCGATTGTAGCCGATGGAAAAATAGCAATTAAATAAAATCTTTCATAAATGGAAAAAACTTTTGAATTTACTGTTGAAAATTGTGATAGGAAAAGCACAAAAAAAATAATCGACGGAATTATTGAATACAATTTAAGTAAAGTTTCAGCAACTAATCATATTTCCACTCCATTAGAATTTACAGTCAAAAATGAAAAAGGAACTGAGATTGGGGGAATATTAGCAGAAATTGGATATTGGAATGAGCTTGAAATAAAAGTTTTGTGGGTAGAAGAAAGTTATAGAAAAAAAGGGATCGGAACTTTACTTTTACAATATGCTGAAAAAACAGCGAAAGAAAAAGGAGCCGAAATCTCAATACTGGATACATTTGACTTTCAAGCAGAAAATTTCTATTTAAAAAACGGATATGAGCCAATTGGTGAAATTAAAGATTTTCCAAAAGGGCATCGAAGGATATATCTATCAAAAAAACTACACTGATAAAAACTTGAAAACGAAAGTTTTTTTTTGCTAAAGTGCACAACAGAAAAGCTCTATTAATAAGTAAGATAGGCTCATTTATTCCTACAAATTTAATGAAATAATTTAAGTCTGAAAAAAGATCATTTGTCATGTATCCGATAATTTGGAAAAATATCTAGCTTTTCAGAGAACATTTTAATCTAGCAGTTGAGGCCAATATAAAAGAAATAGTATTAATATCCCCAAACACAACCTAAAATTTCTGTGTATATTGAAGATTATTAAGTCAGATGACGGCACAATGTTTTATAAAAAACGGGAACATTTGCATAATATAATCTAAAAAATAATGGCATTATTTCCGGAGAAGATCAAAATCAAGAAAAGCAGAGAACGCTGATTAAAAAAAAATGCAGATCAGATGAGTTGCATTTTTTTCAAAGATTGTTCATATTCCATAAAATTGGATTGTCTGCACTTAAAGTTAATTAAAACACAATTTTAAAAAAATCTGAAGCTGCTACTATTTAATAGAGTACATTTGGCCAAATTAAATATTTAATATGCAAGAAGGTACAGTAAAATTTTTCAATGAGGAAAAAGGATTCGGATTTATAACTCCTAATGATGGAGGAAACGAAATTTTTGTCCATGCCTCAGGTCTATCAGAAAACATCCGTGAAAACGATTCAGTTCGATATGACATCCAAGAAGGCCGAAAAGGTCCAAACGCAGTAAACGTAATCGTAGCATAATATACTATAGTACTAGTTTATAAAGCACCTGTCCAAAAACAGGTGCTTTTTTATTTAAATGATTTCTAATAATCATTATGTAGTCCACAGAGATTTAATTTGTGATTGCAACTTTTTCGCTTAAAGTGTTACTGGCAAACCTTTTTTTAAGCATACGACGAAGCTGCTATTCCAGAACACTGCGGTTTTTAATATCCTCTATAATTTCATTCACGCTTTTCTGATCCGTTGCCCAAGAAGTGATTAAACGTACAGCTGACCTGCTCTCATCAATCTCTTTCCAGACATAAAATGCAAACTTTTCATGTAGCGAGCTGATCACAGTTTTAGGCAGAATCGGAAAAATCTGGTTGGTGGCAGATTCGGTTAAAAATTCATAACCAGCCTCTTTAATCGCTTCGGCAATCTGCGCAGCATACTTATTGGCTTTTTCTGCCAGAACAAAATACAAATCTTCCTTAAAGAGCTCATAGAACTGGATTCCCAACACCCTTCCTTTTGCCAGAAGAGCACCGCGCTGCTTGAGAACATAATCAAATTCGCTGCACACTTGTGAATTCTTAAATACGATAGCTTCACCGAATAGAGCACCATTTTTTGTCCCTCCTATATAAAACACATCGGTAAGATTTGAAACATCAGATAAGGTAAGATCATTAGCTTCAGCAGTAAGCGCATGGCCGAGTCGGGCACCGTCCATAAAAAGGAATAAGTTAAGCGACCTGCATACCTCTGCAAGTTCTAAAAGCTCCGCTTTATTATATAAAGTTCCTATTTCTGTGGAATTCGAGATATAGACCAATTTGGGCTTAACCACATGAGGCCTTAGCTGATAGGAGTCAAAAGTATTCTGAATATCAGCGGCCGTTAATTTACCGTTCTGTGTTGGAACTGCGATTACCTTATGGCCAGTAAGTTCGATTGCCCCGGTTTCATTGGCAAAAATATGTCCTGTTTCAGCACTGATGACAGCTTCATGGGTACGCAGTAAAGCAGATATTACAAGAAGGTTAGCTTGGGTTCCTCCAGACACAAAATAAATAGCCGCATCAGGATTATTCATTTTTTCTTTCAGGCATTCTTTAGCCTTTAAAGAATAATCATCCTCCCCGTATCCATTCTGCTGGTCAAAATTATTCTCCACCAGACTTTTAAGAATATCCGGATGCGCCCCTTCAGAGTAATCATTTTTAAAACTGTACATAAAATAAAATTTAGAAGCGCAAAGCTAATAGATTTCTTTTCCTCTAAGCGACTAATAATTTATTTCTTGCAGCAAAATATCATACAGGATTTGCAGCTGAACGAGTAACTTGGTCAAATCCAGTCTCTCCCATCTTCCCAAAAAGTAATAAAAAAAAGAGCTAAAATGCTCCTTAAACATTTTAACTCTTTTACTTCTTTTTCTTAGTATTTCTTTGCGCCTTCTACTTGCCGATGCAGAAATTAGCAAATATATTCCCCAACAACTCATCATTTGAAACCTGACCTGTAATAAGTCCAAATTGGTATAAAGCTTCGCGGATATCAAGCGCCATAAGATCACTAGAAAGGCCAGATTCTAAACCGAATTTTACTTTCTGAATTTCATCTAAAGCTTTCAATAATGAATCGTAATGTCTCGTGTTAGTGACAATTGTTTCGTTATTACGAAGTGCACCTGTATTTACAAAAGATAATAATTCATTTTTTAAATCCTCTACTCCTATTTTTTCTTTCGCAGAAATCAATAATAGTTTTGCATTCAAATTCTCCAATTTAATCTTGATGTTTTGCACTTCATCATCCGATAAAATATCTCTTTTATTGACTACAATAAGCAGCGGTTTCAATGGATATTTATTTTTGATCTGTTCTATTTCTGAAACAAAATCAGAGCTTGAAGCCTGAAATTTCAATCCGTCAAATAAATAAATCACAACTTGCGCTTGATCAATCTTTTCGAATGTTTTCTTAATTCCGATGCTTTCTACAACATCTTTAGTATCACGAATTCCAGCCGTATCAATAAATCTAAATCCGATACCGCCAATAACCAATTCGTCCTCGATGGTATCACGAGTTGTTCCAGCAATGTCTGAAACAATTGCTCTTTCTTCATTCAACAAAGCGTTCAGTAACGTCGATTTACCAACATTCGGTTCACCTACAATCGCAACTGGAATTCCATTTTTAATGACATTTCCAACAGCAAACGAATCAATTAAACGTTTTAAAACAAATTCGATTCGGTTTAATAGCTCATGAAACTGCGTTCTGTCAGCAAACTCTACATCTTCTTCTGCAAAATCCAATTCCAATTCAATTAAAGAAGCAAAATTTAAAAGCTCTTCTCGAAGTTTCGCAATTTCATTACTAAAACCACCACGCATTTGCTGCATCGCGATTTGGTGAGAAGCTTCGTTATCTGACGAAATCAAATCTGCCACCGCTTCTGCCTGCGATAAATCTAATTTTCCGTTTAAAAAAGCTCTTAACGTAAATTCACCTGCATCTGCCATTCTACATCCATTTCGAAGCAACAACTGAATAATCTGCTGCTGAATGTAAGTTGATCCGTGGCACGAAATTTCAATCGTATCTTCGCCAGTGTAAGAGTTCGGACCTTTAAATACCGAAACCAAAACTTCGTCTAGCGTTTTGCTTCCATCTACAATATGCCCTAAATGAAGTGTATGCGTTTTCTGTTTGGTTAAGTCTTTGTTTTTAATAGATTTAAAAACCGAATTACCAATTGTAATGGCTTCAGCTCCAGAAATACGAATTATGGCGATAGCTCCAGCTCCTGAAGGCGTAGCTAAAGCAACTATAGAATCTTGATTTATCATGCTGCAAAGGTATAAAAAAAGGCTTAATTTCTTTTCGGTACAATCTTGTCCTCAATCCAACAAGAAATCTTCGCAATAATTCATATTAATAAATCATTAAGTGTTAAAATACTGATAAATGTCAGGTTAATTTCTACCCAGAATGAGTAAATTTGAGAGACAAACCTTAATCTTAAATACTATGAAAAAGATATTATTTCCAACCGATTTCTCTGACGCTGCTACCAATGCATTTGTCCATGCTTTAGAATTTGCTAAAGTTGTAAACGCCGAATTAATCTTACTTCATACATTCGAGATACCTGTTTACGACAGCCAATTCTTTCCAGAGAATTATGCTTCTATATACAGTTCAATCGAGCTAGCAAAATTTGAAATGTTTAAGGATGAAATTCCGAAATTGAGAACAATTGCTGCCGAACGTAATCTAGAAGATATTGTAATCAAACACCGTTTAATGGATGGTGATCTAATTTACAATCTTAAAAATGCGGTCGAAGAAGACCAAGTCGATTTTGTAATTATGGGAACCAACAGTGCTTCTGACTGGACTAAATTCTTTACGGGATCTAATACTGAATCTGTGATTTCTGGGGTTGAAGTTCCTGTTTTGTGTGTTCCTATCGACGCCAAATACAAAAAGGTAAAAACGATTGGTTTTACGACACGCTACCGAGAAAAAGACAAAAAAGAACTTAAAAAAATCCTGAAAATCGCTAAAAAAACTGGTGCTAAAGTAAAGAGTTTATACGTTAAAACTTCTAATTCTGATGTTACAGAGGAAACCCGAAAAGAATGGGAAAGAGATTTTGCTGAAGAAAATGTGGAATTTTTAGTTTTACCAAGTGATGATGTTAAAGAAACCATTCTTGATTTTATTCTTTACAAGGACATTGATGTTCTAACCACAATAACACATAAACGTTCGTTCTTTGAAAGTATATTTGACTCCAGTTTTTCAAAAAAAATAGCCAAAGAAGTAACTATTCCGATTTTGGTAATGCACGAAGATTAATTTCAATCCTTGATGATTTTGTAACTTAAAAGCTATATTTGTATTTCAAGCAAAATAATAGAATGAAAGCATATCCAGATAACGTTGCAAAATACTCGGAACTCTATAATAAAACCAACAAAAAATACAACAGCATAAGCCTTTTGAGGCTATTAAGTATTTTTCTTTTTTTGTTTTTTATGTTTTATTACATCAAAACAAACGAAATACTTTATGTTATTCTAGCTGTTTTATCTTTTGCTGGTTTTATTTTTTTTATGAAAATACATTCTCGAGTATCTTTTCAAAGATTGCTTGCAGAAACACTTTTAAAGATTAATCAGAATGAAATTTCTTTTTTGAAAAGAGAGAAAACTTCTTTCGAAAATGGAGTTGAATTTATAGATTACCATCATCCGTATGCTTACGATTTGGATATTTTTGGAGAACATTCGTTATTCCAAAATCTAAACAGAACCGCTTCTTTTATCGGAAAAAAAACACTTGCAGAGTTATTACTGCATACACTGCCTAAAGCTGAAATTTTAGAAAATCAAGAAGCTGTAAACGAATTAAAAAGTAAAATCGATTGGAGACAGGAATTTCAGGCTTTGTCAATTATTAGTGAAGATTCCAAACAATCTTATGGAGCGATAAAGCACTGGACTTCTTTTACAAATAATTCATTACCTAAAGTTTTAGTTGCATTATCATTTATTCTTCCAGTCACATTTTTTGGATTTCTGACTGCGTATTTTATTACATCAAAAACCATTATACTTTCTTATTTAACGTATGTCTTTATTGCCAATCTAATTGTTTTAGGAAGAGCTGTAAAGAGAATTCAATCGGAAATAGCTAAAGCAGATAATGTCGATAAAATCATAAAACAATACAGTTTATTGATTGAAAAAATTGAACGCGAATCTTTTCAATCTAAAAAACTAATTCGTTTACAAGAACAGCTTAATTTCAAGAATGCCAAAGCAAGTCAGCATTTAAAACAGCTTTCGGAGTTGTTTTCGAGAATGGATACGATAAATAACTTTGTGACAGCGACTCTGTTTAATGGAACTTTTTTATTCAATCTCCACGTTTTAAGAGCGCTTTTAAAATGGAAAGAAGATTATGCTTCTGAAATGAATCATTGGATTTCTATTATTGGCGAAATTGAAGCATTAAACAGTCTGGCAAATTTAGCGTATAACAACGACGATTTCGTTTTCCCTGAAATCAATTCTGAATATAAAATCGAATTTAAAAATCTAAGTCATCCGTTGCTTAATCCTGCTACAAGAGTTGGAAATGACACGCAATTTTTCCCGCAATCTTTTGTAATTCTAACTGGATCTAACATGTCAGGAAAAAGTACGTTTTTAAGAAGCTTGGGAATCAATATGGTGCTTGGCGGAATTGGCTCTGTTGTTTGTGCACCAGAAGCTAAGATTCATCCACTTCCAGTATTAGTTTCAATGCGATTGTCAGATTCTTTATCCGATTCTGAATCTTACTTTTTTGCTGAAATTAAACGTTTAAAACAGATCATGGATGCTCTTGAAAATCAGCCTGCTTTTGTTTTATTAGATGAGATTTTGAGAGGTACAAATTCCGACGATAAAAGAAACGGAACAATCGAGGTCGTGAAGAAAATAATTTCTAAAAAAGCAATCGGAGCCATCGCAACACACGATATTGAAGTTTGTCTGACTACGAATGAATATCCTGAAATTTTAACCAATCAATGTTTCGAAGTTGAAATTCAAAACAACGATCTTCACTTCGATTACAAACTCCGAAACGGAATCTGTAGAAACAAAAGCGCAACATTTTTAATGCAGAAAATGAACGTAATTTAATGGTGAATTGTAAATGGTAAATTATTAATTATTCTCTGTGTGTAAAGAAGAAATTCACAATTCACAATTCACAATTTACAATTTACAATTAGTTTTCCTCGTACATTTCCATCCACAAACGCGTTTCTTCCAAATCGAGTTCTTTTTCTATTTTACGGAAGATTTCTTCGTTTACAGAACCCAATTTATGCATCGATTCTAATTTTGCACGTTCTACATTCAGCAGATCGATTTGGATTTTAGTGAAATCATTAAAAATTTCACCTCCAAGAAGTTTTCCATTTCCGAAGAAATTCGCTGGAAGTTCTGTCTTTTGCAAACGGTTGAATTTTACCTCATATTTACTTTTAATATTATGAAGCAATTCATCATTCAGCAAGGAGAAATTATCTTCAATATGGGCGATAGTTTCAGAGACAATTACATTTCTAATATTATACTCTTCTGCCAATATCGAGTATCTCTCAATTTTCAGTTTTTTGATAAGCCATGGAAGCGTAAGACCTTGTATTACCAAAGTCGAAAGTATAACGCAGAAAACTAGATAGATAATTAAATTTCGAAGCGGAAATTCTTCTGTTTTATTCAACATTAAAGGAAGTGCCAGCGCTGCAGCCATAGACACCACACCACGCATCCCAGACCAACCAAAAATGATCATATTTCGGTAATCAAATTGCTCTTTCTCCCGAATCTTTTTACTAATCATTCTGGGAATCATCGTTGCCGGAATAACCCATAAGAAACGAACTAAAATAACCACTATACTTATAACCGCTCCCCAGATAAGTAACGAATTTCCAGAATAATTACTGATTCCCGCAATAATTTGCCTCAACTGAAGTCCGATTAAAATAAATATCAAACCGTTTAGAATATTATTGAGTACATCCCAAATCGTATTCGTCATAATTCGACTTTCATGAGAAAAAATCGTTCCCGATCTCGCCGCCAGAAAAAGACCTGTCGTTACCACAGCCAAAACTCCTGAGCCTTCAAAATGCTCGGCAAGCAAATACGAAGCAAATGGAGTCAATAACGTTAGTGTTACCTCGATAATATCATCGCAAACAAATCTTTTATGGATATAGAACATGATGTAACCAACAGCTAAACCTATTGCAATACCCAAAACCGACATTAAGACAAAATTTAATCCTGCCTGCCATAAAACAAAATTACCTGCTGTGATTGCCGTAAGCGCATATTTGTACGCCACAAGACCACTAGCATCGTTTACTAAACTTTCTCCTTCTAGAATAGCAATTAATCTCGGATTAAGCCCTAAACCTTTTGTAATGGCTGTTGCAGAAACCGCATCGGGAGGCGAAACAATTGCCCCAAGCAAAAAAGCTAACGGCCAAGACATATCATCAATAAGCCAATGTGCAAAAACAGCCACTAATCCTGTCGTAAAAAAGACCAAACCAACAGCGGCAAAAGTTATCGGACGTATAGATTGCTTAAAGTCAGACCAGCTCGTATGCCAAGCAGCGTGATACAAAAGAGGCGGCAAAAATATAATAAATACTATTTCTGGACTTAAAGCAATAACAGGAAGCCCCGGAACAACACTGATCACAACACCACATAAAACCAAAACAATCGGAATCGGGAAATTATATCTTTTACTAACAAGACTAAGAAATGCAACGCCAAAAAGCAGCATTATAATTACGGTAATATTCTCCATTTGAGGTGGTTTTGAGTTTTGAAAACTTTATTTAAAAAACTACTAAATTACTATTTTCTATTAATTAGAAAAACCATCCTTTACTGACAAAATGAAATAAAAAAAACTCCAAGAAAAATAATCTTGGAGTTTTAATTTTTATTGTGCTTTAGCTTTTACTTCAGAGATTCCGATTGAGAAGCGATATCCAAATTGGAGCTGATAAAAAGCTTCATGATTACTATAATTATTAAATGTCTTTAATCTTAAGAAAATAGCTTGCCTTTTATCTGAATCAGGATGATAATAAACTTCGGCTTCGTTACGAAACACCGAATAGGCACGGGGAAGCTCTAATTCTGGAATAGAATTATAATCTATAAAACTATACTTAGAAAATTCGAGCGAATAGTTAAAACCAAAATTATTAAATCGCTTAAACTCAAAAGTAAAACCAAGTCCCAAGCCTAAACCTTGAACATTTGTAAGTTGATCTTGCAGTTTTACATCGGCAATTTGATAGCGAAATGGAAAATAGCTAATAAATCTAAAAGGTACAGATTTAGCAAATCTCCAATTAAAAAGATTAAGTTTAGCCCCCATTTCTAAATATGCCTTTTGCAATAAATCTGTACTATTATTAATTGTATATTTATTCAAACCGCTGTCAAATGTTGTTTCAACACCTCGAACATCAGCATCTAAACGAGAGAAATTAACATATGGCGAAATCTTATCTACTAATCTCAGATCAGTATTAGACAAACTAACTTTAAATGGAAAAATATAGAAATCCCCTTTTCCTTGCAATTGAACTAATCCATTCGCAGAATCCGTAAAAAGCGCTAAGAAATCAGTATATGCTCTTAACTCTATAACATTTTGTAAAGTTGTAGTTTCTTTTATTTCATATTTAACAGCGTTTACTTTATTTAACGCGTCTCCATTTTTATCTTTAGTAGGAAAAGTAAAAGTTACATCATTTGGTATATAATTATAACCTGGTTTCGGTATATAAACTAAAACGTCTGACAATCTAATGCGTAGATCATGAAATTCATCAAAGTTGACAGTTTCACTTTGGTTAACAGGATGTTTGTATGAAATAAAATTATTAGGCGCTGAATTTGAAAAATTTAAAAAGCTAATTGAAGATCTATTTTCAAACAAATGCTCATTTCCTTTTTCATCTAATATTAAAATTTTAACATCAGCTATAAATCCATCACAAATCTCAAAAGCAACACTTTTAAATTTAAACTTTTTTTCAAGCTGAACAAATGAAGCCTTTTCTTGTGACTTAATCTTTAATGTAGGAAAACTGGAATTATACTGTGCCCATCTTTCTTTACTAATATAAAATTTAAATTCCTGATTTTCTTTAGGAATTATAATATCTCCTAAATATGATTCACTTTTTGCAGATAATACTTTTTGAATTATTTGATCAAAATTTTCATCATTTGTCTTTGGGAACTCCTTTATAACCATATCTTCCCCATAATAAAGATATGTTTTGTATTCTTTTTTAGCAGAAACTTCTTGTTCGTTATTGACAGTGCACTTATGCTTAAAAAATTCATTTATTTGAGCAATTGTTATTCCTTTATCCAAATAAAAAGCTTTATAATTTTCAGATTTTTCACAAAAACTGTTTAAAACTTTTTTTTGTTCTTCAACTTCCTTCACTTTCTTTGTTAACTCATCTGAATACTTTGAATTTGGATCGTTTTTTACTTTTTCCAATAATTCATTTAACTCAGTTTGACTTGTTTTAACTTCTTTTTCTTTTGTTTCATAATCAGTAGATAATTTCTCAAAATCTGCTTTTGCATTTTTCAGGTTCAGATTTTCATCTTGTCCAAAACTTTTAATTGCAAATAATAGAATTGTTAATAGTAAAATTTTTTTCATAAGCTTGGGGTTATTGGTTAATTTATTTCGAAAATTCTGTTTGTTTCTAATTTTTATTTGCCTAATTGAACTACTAAAACTGAAAAAAGCAGCAAGTTAAAAACTAAACAATTGTTAACAAATAAACTTAAAAAAAAGTTAAATTTTAAATTTTAAGCTAATAAATTCTTACAAATAAATAAAAACAGGTATAAATACCTGTTTTTTGTCTATGTTTTATTAAAAAATAATGCACTAAAATTTAAAGCGATTGTTTTAATAATTTCGAAAAAAACATTAAAGTTCTTTTTATTGACCTATATCAAACTTTTTAGCCTCAAACTACTTTAGATTTGTTTCTTATTATTTCTAAAAAAATTTTATGATCAGTACAGAATTAAGTCCATTAGTGCAATTTGGAATTTCGAGTAAAGAACGTGTTGAAAACGCTTTAGAACAGCTTAAAAGCGGAAAAGGCGTTTTGGTAACCGACGATGAAAACCGTGAAAACGAGGGCGATCTTATCTTTTCTGCACATCATATCAACGTTCAGGATATGGCATTAATGATTCGCGAATGTAGCGGTATTGTCTGTCTTTGTTTAACTAACAAAAAAGCAAACGAATTGCAACTCCCCTACATGGTAAAAGAAAATACCAGCAGTTTTCAAACTCCTTTTACTATAACTATTGAAGCTAAAAACGGAGTGACAACTGGAGTTTCTGCAAAAGATCGAATTACCACTATAAAAACAGCGATTGCAACAAATGCAAAACCAGAACATTTAGCAAAACCGGGACATATTTTTCCACTTAGAGCAAACGATAATGGCGTTCTAGTAAGAAACGGCCACACCGAAGGAAGTGTCGATTTAATGAAACTAGCAGGTCTGCAACCCGAAGCTGTGCTTTGTGAGTTGATGAACGAAGATGGAAGCATGGCTAAACTAGACAAAATCATTAGCTTTGCGCAAGAACACGATTTGGTGGTTTTATCTATTGAAGATATTATTCATTACCGCAAATTCGTTAGAGATTATAATTAAATGATATACGAACAGCTTAGCAATTCCATTCGAAAAAGCATTGACGTTTCTGATGAAGATCTAGAAACTATTCTCTCTTATTTCAAACTTATAAAAAAAGGAAAAAATGAAATCTTGTTAGCTCAAGGTCAAATTAGTCATGAAACTTTTTTTGTTGCAAAAGGCTGTTTAAGAATCTTTTTTATAAATGAAGAAGGAAAAGACGTTACGCGATATATTGCTTTTGAAAATCAGTTTGCTACCGCTTTGGTAAGTTTTATTACCAAAATGCCCGCGACTGAAAACATTCAGGTTATTGAAAAATCTGAACTATTAAGTATTTCACACGAGGATTTTAATCATTTAATGAAAATTATTCCAGAATGGAGAACATTTTACAGCAATTATTTGGAGAAAGCGTATGTAAATAATGCCAATCGTTTAATGTCATTTACCACTATGGATGCCTTGGAAAGATATCATCAGCTATTGAAAATAAATCCCACAATTGTAAAACGGCTTCCTAATAAAATTGTGGCTTCTTACATTAATATTTCTCAGGAAACTTTGAGTCGGTTGAAGTCGAAAGTTTGATTTTGATTGCGGAGTTACTTGCGGAGATGTGCTTCGCCAATTCGCTATTGCTCGGGTCTCCTCCGTCGACATGACAAAACTAAGTGGAAAATCTTTGTGGATTTTCGCGTGTGATTCCTCGTTCCTCGGAATGACAAATAGTTATGAATAAAAAAGCCGAATCTAAATTAGATCCGGCTTTATGATTTTTATGATTCACAACTGCTGCAAGAAACAAGACTTGTTACTAGTTCTTTAGAAACACTTTGGCTTCTTTGGTAGTACAAACTTTTAACTCCTTGCTGCCAAGCTTCGATCATTAAACGGTTTACATCTTTAATAGCTAATTCTGCTGGAATATTAAGATTTAAACTCTGTCCTTGATCAACAAATTTCTGACGAATTCCAGCTTGCTGTACAATTTCTAACTGGCTTATTTCTTTGAATGTTTTGAAAACATCTTTTTCCTGCTGAGTCAATTGTTCCATATGCTGAACACTTCCTCCGTTTAGCATAATACCTCTCCAAACTTCTTCGTTATCTAAACCTTTTTCTTCCAACAGTTTTTTAAGGTATTTATTTTTACGCATGAAATTACCTTTGCTTAATCCTGCTTTATAATAATTACTGCTAAAAGGTTCAATTCCTGGCGAAGTTTGTCCTAAAATTGCAGAAGATGAAGTCGTTGGTGCAATTGCCATTGTGGTTGTATTACGTCTTCCGTAACCTTTTAACAATTCTGGCTCACCATAAATTCTAGCAAGTTCTTGACTTGCTTTATCGGCTTTATCGCTAATATGTTTGAAAATCTCTGTTGTTTTCATTTTTGCTTCCATTCCTTCAAACGGAATCATATTTTTCTGTAAATAAGAATGCCATCCTAAAACTCCTAAACCTAATGCACGGTGTCTTTTAGCAAATTTATTAGCTGCAGAAAGATAATAGTTTCCTTCTGTTTTTTCGATGAATTCCTGTAAAACAGCATCTAAGAAAAAGATCGCTAATTTTACTGCCTCAGTATCTTTCCATTCTTCATACAACTCTAAGTTCATAGAAGACAGACAGCAGATAAATGATTCATCATGAGTTGACGGAAGCATAATCTCACTGCACAAATTACTGGCATTGATTCTTAAATTCTGATCTTTATAAACTTGTGGTTTATTTTTATTTACGTTGTCACTAAAGAAAATATAAGGCAACCCTTTTTGCTGACGGCTTTCTAATACTTTTGCCCAAATTTGTCTTTTTTCTGCATCACCATCAATCATTTCTTGCATCCAGTAATCTGGCACACAAATCCCTGTAAACAAGTTCTGAATTGGGTTTCCAATACTTTTAATTTTCAAGAACTCTTCAATATCTGGATGATCTACATCCAAATAAGCTGCAAATGCACCACGACGAACTCCGCCTTGCGAAATAGTATCCATAGCTGTATCAAAAAGCTTCATGAAACTTACTGCTCCACTACTCTTTCCGTTATCAGTTACAGCACTTCCGCGTTCACGCAATTCACCAAAATAACCAGAAGTTCCTCCTCCGATTTTAGTTTGCATGATTACTTCTCCAAGCTTATGTGTAATTCCTTCAATTTTATCTGGAACATGCACATTAAAACAAGAAATTGGCAAACCTCTTTCTGTTCCCATATTTGCCCAAACTGGCGAACTGATACTCATCCAACCTCTTTCGATCATTTCCATGAAAGATTCTTTCAATTCTGGTTTGTAAAGCCTTCTAGCTGCGGCGGTACAAATTCTATCGATTGCTCCTTCTACAGTTTCTCCTTTTAAAAGATAACCGCGATTTAAAATCTGTTCACTTTCAGAATTTTTCCACCACATTTTAGCATCGTTTTGTGGCTCAAAATTGTTATTTGCTGGGTTTGTGTCTATCGTATTCATATGTATTATGGGCTTGTATTAGAAAAGATCGTTTGCTGTGATACTCTTGTCGTGTTTTGTATATTCTACTGGACGTTTCGCAAAGAAATCATCTAAACTGTTTGCAAAAACTTCTTCTTCAAACCAAGTCATTTTTGAATATTCTTCTGGAGAAACATTAAAGATAGTTT
>Ga0308157_10001673_pt1 | contig 42580 bp, 40 predicted proteins | sample PhyBR1_FD_201035 | JGI IMG/M metagenome (GOLD analysis project Ga0308157, IMG submission 201035) | Phyllosphere microbial communities from UC Gill Tract Community Farm, Albany, California, United States - DLSLB.R1 | ecosystem: Host-associated > Plants > Phyllosphere > Unclassified | place: USA... | reverse complement strand
CCGGCGTGCGCCTCGCCGGCCCGCAGCACCGCGCGATCGTCGACCGGCTGCGCGCGACGAACGAGGATTTCGGGCGGCACTGGTCGGAGCTGGGGATCTCGCGGTTCGAGTCGCGGCGCCGCCAGTTTCGGCACCGTTCCGAGGGGCTCGTCGAGTTCGAGCATCACCGGCTCGTGCCGTCGGACGCCAGCGACCTGCACGTGGTGATGTATGTTCCGGTGGGGGACGGGCGCTAGGGGCCCGGTTCCGTCGGATCGCGGGGCTTGGGCGTCGCGGTTGCGTCGGAGGTTTGCTCCTGGACGGCGTCTCATCGGCCGCTGAGCACGGATGCTCCGACGGAACCGGAGGCCGTCGGGCGGGTGCTCCGGCAGAACCGGGTCGGCAGGCGCCGTTCACCTGGATGTCACGCGGAGACGGGATACTCATCGCGACGTTCCACACGGTTCGCACGGCGAGGAAGAGAACACAGCATGGCGAAGAAGCCCTTCGTGCCTCCGCGGTTCGTCGTCACGACGGCGTGGCGCATCCATCGCCTGATCGCGCGCCGCGGCCCGGGGCGTGGCCTGTGGTTCCCGGGCGAGAAGAACACCTGGGGTGCGCTCAAGATCACGACCACCGGTCGGCGCAGCGGCCAGCCGCGCGAGGCCATCCTCGGCTACCTCGTCGACGGCGATGACCTGCACACGCTCGCGATGAACGGCTGGGGCGAGGGACGCCCGGCGTGGTGGATCAACCTCGGCGCCGATCCGCGCGCCCGCGTCATGCTCAAGGACGGGTCGACGTTCGAGGCCGTCGCGCACCGTGCCGAGGGTGCGGACTATGAACGCCTCTGGGCGGCCTGGTGCGACCAGGAACCCGGGCTTGCCGACCTCGCGGCCGCCCGAACGACGCCGACCGACGTGGTGGTGCTGCGCCGGGCCACCTGATGAGCCCGGTTCTGTCGGAGCCTGCTGAATGGCCGGTTCGGTTCTGTCGGAGTTTCTGCCGGTTCAGGCCTCGAATCGGGCTCCGCGACCGGAGTCTCCGACCGAACCGGCGGGCCCCGGCCGGGCGCTCCGACAGAATCGGGGTCAGCCGCGCGCCGACGAGCGCCGAGCGGTCACCGCGACGTACCGGCCGGGTCGGTGGTTGAACGCGATGATGAGATTCATGATGACGACGCCGGTCGCGGACGCGGCCACGATCGGCCACTCGGCGATCGCGAACGACGCCAGGACGACGGCCGCGTCGCCGACCATCATCGTGTAGCCGGCGCGCCAGCCGAGCTTGTCCTGCAGGATGAGACCGACGATGTTGAACCCGCCCATGCTCGCGCCGTGCCGGAACAGGATGATGACGCCGACCGCGGAGATGAAAGACCCGATCACCGCCGCATAGAACGGGTTCAGGCTGATCTCGCCGAGCACGCCGATGCCGGGCAGGGCGTGGAAGGTCGCGAACACCGATACGAGCGCGATCGCCAGCGCGCTGCGCAGCACGAATCCCCACCCCTTGCTGCGGATCGCGAGCAGGAAGAACGGCAGGTTGATGACGAGGAACAGCACGCCGAACGGGACCGGCGTCGCGTAGTCGAGCAGCAGCGTCAGGCCTGCCGTGCCACCGGTGACGACCCCGCCCGCGCGCAACAGGAACAGCCCGATCGAAACGACCACCGTGCCGCAGAGAATGCCGAGCACATCGTCGGCGACGGAGTGCGTGGGCGCCGGGTGCGGCACGGGGATCTCGGAAGTCACACCTTCGATCGTGCCCGGAATCGTCATTGTGCGCAATGCGACATAGAAATACTGAGCGACTTGGAAGCATGTGAGCCTCAATGGAAACGCATTCTGCGACGAGGTCTCGCGGTGCAGCAGAACAGGGCTGTCGAGCGTGCGCGTTCCGCCTGAGCGGCCGGCGCGAACGCGGATAGTGTGCAGGAGAACGCCTCGACATAAGGAGCCTGTACGTGAAGATCGGAATCATCCTCGGATCCATCCGCACCGAGCGCGCGACGGAGGCCGTGGCACGCTACGTGCACGATCTCGCCGCACGACGGAACGGTGATGCGTCGTTCGAACTCGTCGACCTGGCCGATTACAACGTGCCGCTGTTGACGACGCCGGTGCACCCGATGGTGGCGAACAAGGACTATTCGGATGCGAACGTCCAGCGCTGGTCTGACGCTATCGATGCCTGCGATGCGTATGTCTTCGTCACGCCCGAGTACAACCACGGTGTGCCCGGCGGGTTCAAGAACGCCGTCGATACGCTCGGCGCCGAGTGGGTCGGCAAGCCCGTCGCTTTCATCGGTCACGGATCCGTCGGGGGAGTGCGCGCCGTCGAGCAGTGGCGTCAGATCGTCGGCAACTTCTCGATGCCCGTCGTGCGGGCCGAGGTCAACTTCAGCGGCTTCACGCACTGGCAGGACGGCGAGTTCCGCCCCGAAGACCGCCACGTCGACGAGGTGAACGGCGTGCTCGACGCCGTCGAGAAGCTCACGCGCGCCGCGAGTGACTGAGCGCGGTCGGCGGCCAGATCATACCGACAGGACGACGTCCGACCCGTTCATGCCAATGTTCGGTCGAGGGCGACGGTCAGCTGCGGCTCGGTCGCCGCACGCACCTCGTCGAGCGTCACACCCGGCGCGAGCTCGCGCACCAGGAGCCCGGCGGGCGTGACGTCGATGACAGCGAGATCGGTGATGATGCGATCAACGACGCCGACGCCCGTGAGCGGCAGTGAGCACCGGTCGACGATCTTCGGCGAGCCATCCTTCGCGGTGTGCGTCATCAGCACGATGACGCGGCGCGCGCCGTAGACCAGATCCATTCCGCCGCCGGGGCCCTTGACCATCTTCCCCGGGATCATCCAGTTCGCGAGATCGCCCGTCGCCGTGACCTGCATCGCGCCGAGGATCGCCGCGTCGATCTTCCCGGCGCGGATCATCGCAAAGCTCGTCGCGGAGTCGAAGAAGGATGTGCCCGGAAGCGTCGTCACGGTCTCTTTGCCGGCATTGATGAGATCGGGATCCACGGCATCGTCCGTCGGGTACGGCCCGACGCCGAGGATGCCGTTCTCGGACTGCAGCACGACCGACACACCTTCGGGAACGTAGTTCGGCACGAGGGTGGGCAGACCGATGCCGAGGTTGACGTATGCGCCGTCCGGGAGCTCGAGCGCCGCACGGGCGGCCATCTCGTCGCGGGAGAGTGCCATCTCAAGCCTCCTTCTTCTGCGTCGTGCGCTTCTCAATGCGCTTGTCGATGCCGGTGCCGACCTCGACCACGCGATGCACGAAGACGCCCGGCAGGTGCACATCGTCCGGGTCGATCCCGCCGGGCTCGACGAGCTCTTCGACCTGAGCGATGCAGACCCTGCCGGCCATCGCCGCGAGCGGGTTGAAGTTGCGGGCGGCCTTGTTGAAGACGAGGTTGCCGTGCCGGTCGCCCCGCAGTGCATGGACGATCGCGAAGTCGGTCGTGATGGACTCTTCGAGCACATATGCCTCGTCTGCGGGACCGAAGGAGCGCACCTCTTTGGGCGGAGAGGCGATGGCGACGCCGCCGGATCCGTCATAGCGGCGCGGCAGTCCGCCGTGTGCGACCTGCGTGCCGACGCCGGTGCGCGTGAAGAAAGCCGCGATCCCGGCGCCGCCCGCTCGCAGTTTCTCAGCGAGCGTGCCCTGCGGTGTGAGTTCGAGCTCGAGCTCTCCCGAGAGGAACTGACGCTCGAACTCGCGGTTCTCACCGACGTATGACGCGGTCACCTTGCGGATGCGGCCCGCGGAGAGCAGAAGGCCGAGGCCCCAGTCATCGACGCCGCAGTTGTTCGACACCACGGACAGGTCGGAGGTGCCCTGAGCGAGCAGTGCGTCGATGAGCAGGGACGGGTTGCCGGAGAGTCCGAAGCCGCCGGCCGCGATGGATGCGCCGTTCGGGATGTCGGCGACAGCCTCGGCCGCGCTGGCGATGGTCTTGTCGATCACACGCACTCCTTTGTGCTCGGGGCGGGGGGCGCTCGCGCGGTGAGAGCACGAGCCTCTCGTGGACACTACCGACTGTCGCGAGCCGCGCGTAAGCGCTGCGTCATCGCGGTCGGTGATACCGGCTATCAGGGTCCTGCGAGCTTTATGTCTGTATCAGGAATACTTATGCTAGAAACCGACTAAACCCCGTAGGCTTCCCCTGACGCAATGAAGCGAGGAGAAGGAAACATGCCGAACGACCTCATCCACGACGACAGTCTTCGCACGCATCCCGACGGGCTCGCGCTGCGCCTCACGATTCCGTGGTACCGCAGTCTGTGGCTGTCGTCGGTCACGCGCATCGACGTTTCGGTCGATGATGAAGACGTGCCGCGAGCGGACATCCGCTTCGAGCTGGAGGGTCGGTCCTACGGGATCGATGAGCTTCCGCAGCAGAGCGACACCCTGTGGTTCCTTCAGCAGCATCCGCTGCTCGTCGTGCGCCGCGACGCTCCGGTCGAGCGGGGCGAGACGCACGATGTCGTGGTGACGGGTGAACTGCGACTTCCATATATGCAGATCGCGCCCGGTGCCGACGGAGCGCCCGGCGCCTACGTGCCCAACCATGTGCGAAATGCGCTCGCGCTGACCGTGGTCGACGGTGACGCGCCGGCGCCCGCCTTCGCGCGCGATGTGCCGCCGCCGCCCGCTCCGGCGGCCGAGGATCCGTTCCGCCTCGGCCTCACGCTGTATTCCGCGAGCGCTGAGTATCGTGCCGGGTGGTTCGACTTCGACGGGCTGCTCGGCCGCGTCGCCGAGCTCGGCATCGGGCCGGGCATCGAGATCGTGGCGTCGCAGATGGTGCCGACCTATCCGCGCGTCGGCGACGACTTCGTGCGCACGTGGCGCGCCGCGTTCGATCGCCACGGGTTCGACCCCAGCTCGTTCGGGGCGAACCTCGACATGGGGCTCCGGCGCGATCGCGACATGACTCCCGACGAGGAGTTCGCGTTCAGCGAGCTCATGTGTGAGGGGGCGAAAAAGCTCGGGTTTCCGCTCGTGCGCATCCAGTCCGCGAAGCCCGAGCTGCTCCGACGGCTCCTTCCCGTCGCCGAGCGCCTCGATCTCAAGCTCGCGTACGAGATCCACGCGCCGCATGGGCCGAACGCGGCGCCGATCCTCGAGGTGCGCGAGACGTTCGCCGAGCTCGATTCGCCGCTGCTCGGCTTCGTCGCCGACTTCTCCTCGACGATGCATGCGATGTCTCCCACGCTGCTGCGCGCCGTGAGCCGTGCGGGGCTCGACACCGCCGCCACTGACCGACTTCAGCAGATCTGGGCCACCGATGCGTCGATGCGCGAGCGCCAGGAGGAGTTCATCGGATATCTCCGCGGTCGCGACTTCGATCCCGGCCGTCTCGGCGCCTTCGCGCACTTGGCCTTCAACATGCACGGCCATGTCGATCCGCGCGATTGGCTCGACATCATGCCGCAGATCATGCACGTGCACGCGAAGTTCTACGACATCGACGACCGCGGGCAGGAGCCCGCGATCGACTATCCGCAGCTCGTGCGCGTGTTCGTCGAGGGCGGCTACCGCGGGTATTGGTCGAGCGAGTGGGAGGGGCACGCCTTCGCGGAGCTCGGCGAGGTGGATCCGCTGCTGCTCGTGCGCCGCCAGCACGACCTCATTCGCACCGCCATGGCAGAGGTTCGCGGCGGATGAGCAAGGTTTAGTTCGATATCGAAAGAACTTATGTGCATATCATGCGCATCCCGGCGATACTGAGATCGCCACAGCGGCTCATGGTCGAGTCGCGGACAACGTCGTCAGAAAGGCACCCCATGTCCCCTCACCGTTCCCTCCGACGCAGAGCACTTCTCGCCGTCCCCGCCGTCGGCGTGCTCGCGCTCGCCGGCTGCTCCGGTTCCGATGACTCCGGCTCCGGCGGCTCGGACTCGTTCTCTCTCATGTACTCCGCATCGAACACTCTTGAGAGTCCGTTCGAGACGCTCGCGAACGAGTACATGGAGACGCACGAGGGCGTCACGATCGATCTCGAAGCCGTCCCGAACGACACCTACGGCGACACACTGCGCACGCAGCTGCAGGCGGGCAACGCGCCCGACGTGTTCCAGACGGAGGGCGGTTCGGGGCAGACGCGCAGCGTGATCCCTCTCGCAGAGGCGGGCTTCTTGGCGCCCCTCGGAGACGGCGCCGCCGAGCTCGTTCCCGAGAGCGCCGACTCATTCTTCAACATCGATGGCACGACCTACGCACAACCGCTGGTGATGAACTTCTCAGGGCTGATTCTGAACCAGACGGCGCTCGACGAACTCGGCGTCTCGGAATTCCCCGCTGACTGGGATGAGTTCGCCGACCTGTGCGCCGAGGCGCGCGACGACGGCCGCACCGCCCTGCTCGTCGGCGCGGCGGCCGCACCGAACGCGGGTATGACGGCCATGAACATCGCGGCAACGCGCGTGTACGCCGAGACCCCCGATTGGAACGAGCAGCGCGCGGCGGGAGAGGTCACCTTCGCCGACTCGCAGGGCTGGGCCGACACGTTCCAGACCATCATCGATCTGAATGACGAGGGATGCATGCAGGACGGCGCCGTCGGCGCCGGGTTCGACGTGCTCACGAACGGACTCGCGACGGGCCAGGGCCTGGGCTTCTTCGCGCCGGGCGCTACCGCGACCGAGCTCTCGCAGGCAGCGCCCGATGCCGAGCTGCAGATCCGGGCGTTCCCGCCCGCTTCGGCTTCGGATCCCGCGCTCGGCATCCTGAGTCCGACGTACTCTCTCTCGATCAATGCGAAGGTCGAGCACACGGACGCTGCCGAGGCGTTCTTCGCGTGGCTCGCGGAGCCCGAGCAGGCCAACCGCTTCGCGGAGATCTCGGGCGGTCTGCCCGTGACGGGGCTCGAGGATTACGACCTCGACACGGGCACGTACGCCCCTGTTGCCGACCTCATCCGCAACGACGAGGTCACGCCCCTGCCCAACTCGGGGTGGACGAACCCCGCCGTGTACGAGGCGCTCGCAAGCGGCGTTCAGGGGCTGCTGAGCGGGCAGGAGACCGTCGATTCGGCTCTCGCGTCGCTCGACGCCGCATGGGATCGCTGATCCGCGCACTGCACATCTGATCCGGCGGCCGCGCTTCGCGGCGCGGTCGCCGGGCACGATATCCGAGAGGTTGAGCATGTCGGCATCATCTGGCACCTCCGAGACGGAGGCGCTCGTCGTCCCCCGCGCGAAGCGGCGCGGACCGGGAGGCCTGCGGCAGCGGCGCGCGGGCAACGTGAAGTTCGGGCACTGGTGGTGGGCGCTGCCCGGTGTGCTCCTCGTGCTCGCGATCCACTACGGCGCGACATCGATCGGCAGCTTCTTCGCCTTCACCGACTGGACCGGCATCGGGTCGTTCGAGTTCATCGGCCTCGACAACTTCCGTGCGATCTTCACCGACTCGGGCTACCTGCTCGCTCTCGGAAACACCCTGCTGATCGCCATCCTGTCCGTGGTGGGATCGAACATCGGCGGGCTCGCTCTCGCGGTCGCCCTCAACCGGCTGCTGAAGACGCGCTACGCGCTGCGCGTGGTGTTCTTCATGCCCGTGGTGCTCTCGCCTCTCGCGACCGCATACATCTGGCGGTTCATCTTCGAGTACAACGGACCGATCAACGTCTTCCTCGAATCGGTCGGACTCGGAGAGTTCGCCCGGCCCTGGCTCGCTGACCCGACGTACGCGATCTGGACGGTGCTGCTCGTGGTCGTGTGGCAGACGACGGGGTTCGCCATGGTCATCTACATGGCCGGCCTCGCAGGTGTTCAGCCCGAGACCGAGGAGGCCGCGGCGCTGGACGGCGCGGGGCTGTGGCAGCGCTTCTGGCATGTGACTCTGCCCGGGATCCGCCCCGCCGTCGCGATCGCGACGACGCTCGGCCTCGTACAGGGCCTGCGCGTGTTCGACCAGATTCTCGCCCTCACGGGCGGAGGCCCCGCCGGCGCGACGGAGACGCTCGCGACGCAGGTGTACAAGGAGGCCTTCTCTCTCGGCAACTTCGGCTTCGGCGCCGCGCTCGCGCTGCTGCTGACCGTGATCATCCTCATCTTCGCCGTGATCCAGCAGCGCATCACGGCGGGCAAGGAAGACTGACATGTTCCGTTACACCAAGCTCACCCTCCTGCGCGAGATCGGCATCTGGGTTCTGGCGCTCGTCTTCCTGGCGCCGTTCTACTTCCTCATCGCGATCGCGTTCAAGCCCGACAGCGAGCTGCTCACGACGTCGCCCCTCGCGCTTCCGGACTCGCCGACCGTCGAGAACTTCGTCAACGTGATGACGGCCTCGGGCAACTCGAACGTGCTCCTCGGGCTGCTCAACAGTGTGATCATCACCGCCGGCAGCGTCGTCGTGCTGGTGATCCTCGGCGCCCTCACCGGCTACGTCATCGCCCGTTCCACAACCCGCTGGGGCCGCGCGGCGTTCATGACCTTCCTCATCGCGATCGTTCTGCCGACGCAGCTCGGCACCGTGCCGCTCTACATCGGTGCGAGAGCGGTCGGGCTGACCGGGTCGCACTGGGGGATGATCATCCTCTACACCGGCATGATGCTGCCGATGGCGATCTTCCTCTACGCGAACTTCTTCCGCGGAATGGGAACCGAGTTCGAAGAGGCCGCCATGATCGACGGCGCGAGCCGCACACAGGTGTTCTTCCGCATCATGTTCCCGCTGGTCGGGCCCGCGACCGGCACGGTGGCGATCTTCGTCGGCCTGATCATCTGGAACGATTTCTTCACCTCACTGATCTTCCTCGGCGGATCCGATACCCAGACGCTGCCCGTGGCGATGTATTTCTACATCGGGTCGCTCGTGTCGCAGTGGAACCAGATCTTCGCGATCGTGATCGTCTCGATGATCCCGATCCTCGCTTTCTACCTCTTCGCGCAGAAGCGCTTCATCCAGGGGTTCGCGGGAGGGCTGAAGGGATGAGCACCGACCACCGGGCGGCGTTCGAACGGTTCGTCGACCTCTTCTACGTGCAGAAGCGCGTCGCCGACGCGTTCGCGTACCTCGTTGCCGATGACTACCGGCAGCACAACCCGACGATCGCTGACGGGCCGGACGCCGCGATCGCCGCGCTCACGCCGAAGTTCGATGGTGCACCGGACGCCCGGTTCGAGGTGCAGCGCATCCTCGTCGACGGCGACCTCGCGATGGTGCACGTCAAGGCATCCCGACCCGGAGCGCATGACGCGGCGGTCGCGGACATCTACCGATTCGAGGACGGCCGGATCGTCGAGCACTGGGACGTGCTGCAGTCCGTCCCGGTGCATGCCGTCCACGACCACTCGATGTTCTGACAGGAGACACCATGTACCAGCTGGCACCCAATATCGAGCTGCTCTTCACCGAGGCCGGCGACTACCACGACCGCGTGCGCGCGGCCGCGGCCGCCGGGTTCGATGCCGTGGAGATGTGGGGCCCGACGGGAGCGGACGCGCCCGCGACTCCCAAGGACCTGCCCGCGCTCAAGGCGGCGCTGGAGGAGACGGGGACGCAGCTCACCGCGCAGCTGTCCGAGCCGCGCACGCAGTTCATGATCCCGCCGCGCGACCACAGCGAGTTCTTCCGCAAGCTCGACGAGGGCGTCGAGATCGCGCGCGATCTCGGCTGCCCTCGCATCGTGGTCGGCAGCGGAACGGGATTCGGCGGAGCGAAGCGACAGACGCAGCTCGACGACCTCATCGAGATCTACCGCCGCGCGATCGCGCAGATCGACGGGTCCGGGATCGTTCTCGCGCTCGAGCCGGTGAACATCCGCGTCGATCACCCGGGGGCGCTTCTCGACCGCACATCCGAGGCCGCGTACGTCGCGCGGGGCGTCGACTCGCCGCAGTTCGGAATCCTCTACGACATCTACCATTCGGCCGTCGAGAACGAGGACATGGCGGTCGAGCTGCGCGGCGCGGCGGATGTGCTGGCCTACGTGCAGCTCGCTGACGCGCCCGGTCGCGGTGAGCCCGGCTCGGGCGAACTCGATTGGGACGAGCGGCTGAGCATCCTCCGCGACTGCGGTTATGACGGCCCGATCGGCCTCGAGTACTACCCGACCACCGAATCGTCCGCGTCCGTGCGCGTCATCGTCGAGAAGGCGGCCCGAGCGTGAGGCCCCGGTACCCCGACGCAGTCGACGTTGCGATCGTCGGCAGCGGGCCGAGCGGATCCGCGTACGCCCGCATCCTCAGCGAGCTCGCGCCGGACGCGACGATCGCGATGTTCGAGGCGGGGCCGACCGTGTCCTCGCCGCCCGGCGCCCACGTGAAGAACATCGCGGATCCCGCGGCGCGCGCCCACGCGCAGCGCCGGTCCGAAGGACCGGGCGCCGGCGCCGAGACGGTCGACAGTCCCGGTGAGGTGAAGAGCGGTGAGCGCCGCGCCCGCCCGGGGACCTTCCTGCTGCCGGAGGGCGACGCGGCCGCCGGAGGAGACGGCATGCCGGTCGCCGCGATGTCGACGAACGTCGGAGGCATGTCTGCCCATTGGACGGGGGCCTGCCCACGGCCCGGCGGAAGCGAGCGCATCGCGTTCCTCGATGACCTCGACGAGCTGCTCTCCGAGGCCGAGCGCCTGCTCGGTGTGACGACGGACGCGTTCGACGGATCGCCGTTCGGCGATCTCGTGCGCGAACGGCTCGGCGCTGTGGTCGACGGCGCACGGTCGGAGGGCGACCGCGTCGCGCGGATGCCGCTCGCCGTGCATCGCCGCGACGACGGCGCGCTCGTCTGGTCAGGATCCGACGTCGTACTGGGCGACGCGACGCGCGAAAACTCCCGTTTCGCGCTCTACGACGAATCGCTCGTCACCCGTGTGCTGCAGCGCGGCGGGCGCGCGGCCGGCGTGCGCGTGACCGATCGCGTGACGGGGGAGACGTCGGATGTCGCGGCGCGGTTCGTCGTCGTCGCGGCCGACGCCCTGCGCACGCCGCAGCTGCTCTGGGCATCGGGGGTGCGCCCCGACGCCCTCGGACGCTGCCTCAACGATCAGACGCAGGTCGTGTTCGCCGTGCGCATCCGCGGTGCGTCGGGCGCCGATCGAGCGGACGGCGACGCACCCGCGGCGGGCCTCAGCGCCACGAGCGGCGTCACCTGGGTGCCGTTCACCGACGACGAGCCGTTCCACGGTCAGATCATGCAGCTCGATGCGTCGCCGATCCCGGTCGCCGAGGACGATCCGATCGCGCCGGGTTCGGTCGTCGGCCTCGGATTGTTCTGCGCCAAGGACCTCTCGCGCGACGATCGCGTCGAGTTCGCTGACGACCGCGCCGACGACGCGGGACTCCCGGCTCCGAGGATCCGCTACGGTCTGACTCCGCGCGACCGCGCGGTGATCGAGCGGGCTCGCGAGCAGATCGTGCGCTGGGGGCGCGCGATCGGCGAACCGCTCGACGACTCACCGTTCGTGCTGCCGCTCGGCTCGTCGCTGCACTACCAGGGCACGACGCGCATGGGGCCGTCTGACGACGGCGAGAGCGTGTGCGGGCCCGACAGCGAGGTGTGGGGAGTCCCGGGCGTCTTCGTCGCGGGCAACGGCGTCATCCCCACCGCTACTGCGTGCAACCCCACGCTCACATCCGTTGCGCTGGCCGTTCGCGGTGCGCGCGAGATCGCGGATCGCCTCGGACGAGGCGCACCGCGGTCGACCTGAAGATACTCACCCACGACGCGGGCGGCGCGAGCCGCCCGGAGAAGGAGGGCACGATGATCCCCGATCGCATCATCGAGCAGGGAACGCTCACCAGCGCAGGCGGCCGCACATCGGTCGAAGTGCGCATCCCGTGGTACCGCGCACTGCCGGCCTCGTGCATCGCCGGCGCCGCGCTGACCGTCGACGGCGTCGCCGCCCCGGCCGAGTCGCTGCGCTGGGAGATGAACGGCCGCACGTTCGCCTTCGACGAGATGCCCGGCGAGCTCGACGAATGGTGGTTCCCCGTCGACTCGGCCGTGCTGTCGGGCGATATCGACATCGCGCCGGGCAGCACGCACACGGTGGCCGTCGATCTGTCGCTCTACATCCCGTACATCATCATCGGCGACGCAGAGGTGCTGCGCATCGAAGAGCACGCCGAGAAGACCATGGAGGTCGCAGCATGACCGCGCAGCTCGGAACACCGATCCAGGGCGTCACGCTCTACAGCTTCACCCGCGCGTTCCACGGGCGGGAATATGACCTCGAGCAGCTCATCCGCACGTCGGCGGCCGATGGATACGGCCCCGGCCTCGAGGTCATCGGCTTCTCGAGCCTGCGCGGCTTCCCGCGGATCGACGACCACTTCGCCGGATGGTTCCGCGACCTCGTCGCCGAGGTCGATCTCGTGCCGACGTCGCTCGCGATCAACGCCGACATCGGCGTACGGCGCGACCGGCTGCTCACGCAGGACGAGCTCATCGAGTACATGCGCCCGCAGATCGAGGCCGCCGCGAAGCTCGGCTTCCCCGTCGCACGCGTGCAGATCTCGCTCACGCCCGATTCGATGGAGCAGCTCGTGCCGCTCGCCGAGCAGCACGGCGTGACCCTCGCGCTCGAGGTGCATGCCGACCAGTACGCCTCGCACCCGCGGATCCTCGCGCTGCGCGACCGCTACGAGAAGATCGGCTCGCCGCTGCTCGGCTTCACTATGGACTGGGGCGCGACCGTCTCCGGGTTCGCGCCGTCGCGCGTCGAGGCCTACCGTCGCCGCGGTGCCAGCGAGGAGTACCTCAGCGCGCTCGTCGCGCTCTGGGACGAGTACTACGAGCAGGGACCGCCCGCCGACCAAGCAGATCACGATCAGCGGTTCGGGCGCTTCATCGGGCTCGCGGGACAGCACGGATTCCCCGCGTTCGGCGTCGACAGCGCGATCGCGGCTACCGGACTGTTCGGGCCGGCGCCGGTCGACGACTGGCTCGAGATCATGCCGTGGATCCGCCACGTGCACGCGAAGTTCTTCGGCATCGACGAGAACGGCGACGAGCCGTCGGTGCCCGTTCGCGACCTCATCCGTCTGCTGGTCGAGAACGGATACTCGGGCGCCGTGTCGAGCGAGTACGAGGGATGGCACTGGAACGACTGGCAGGATCCGTTCCAGATCGTCACCGATGAGCAGGCCGTGCAGCGCGACGGCGCCGCAGCGGCAGGATCCCGCATGATCACGGAAGCCGACGAGGCGCGGCGGGTGCTCGCCGCGCACCATGCGTCGGCCACGGGAAGGAGCACGACATGACGAACGACATCGCCGGAACCGGCATCAGACTGTCGACGACCCTGTACTCGATGACGAGCGAGTTCGCGGCAGGTCAGTACACGCAGGAATCACTGATCCGCGCCGTCGCGGAGAAGAACATCGGGCCGGGCGTGGAGTTCAACATCGCTCAGCTGCTGCGCACCTATCCCGACGTCGACACCGAGTTCATCGACCTCTGGTTCCGCACGCTCGATGATTGCGGGCTCGAACCGAGCGCGGTCGGCACCAACCTCGATATGGGGCGGCGGAAGGACCGCGACATGACTCCGGACGAGGAGCACGACTTCCTCGCCCGGCAGCTGAAGACGGCCCATCAGCTCGGCTTCACGAACATCGTCATCCGTTCGGCGGGGCGCGATCTGCTGCGCAGTCTGCTGCCGCTCGCGGAGAAGTACGACCAGCGCCTCGGCTATGAGATCCATGCGCCGCAGGGGCCGAACGCCCCCAAGGTGGTCGCGATCCGCGAGCTGTACGACGAGCTCGGGTCCGACCGGCTCGGCTTCACGGCCGACTTCTCGTCGACGATGCACAGCCTGTCGCCGACGCTGCTCGACCAGCTGCGCCGCATGGGTCTGGCTGATGAGCACTTCCCGGTGATGGAGTCGATCTGGCGCGAGCCGCTGCCGATGCAGGAGCGCAACCAGAAGTTCGAGGATCATCTGCGGTCGGCGGGTGTGGATCCGCTGCGGTTCGGGCCGTTCACGCGCCTGGCCTTCAACATGCACGGTCTCGTTCCCGCCGAGGAATGGCTCGACATCATGCCGCAGATCTTCCACGTGCACGCCAAGTTCTACGACATCGGCGCGGACGGGGAGGAGCCCGCGATGGACATTCCTCGCATCGTCAGGCAGTTCGTGGTGGGCGGGTATCAGGGCTATCTCTCGAGCGAATGGGAGGGGCACGCGTTCAGCGACCTCGGCGAGGCGGATCCCATCGACCTGGTCCAGAAGCAGCACGCGCTCATGCGCCGTGCGATCGAGGAGACCGCCGCTGCGGCGGCGTGACGACGAGAGGAGACGGAAGATGGCTACGCATAACTCGCTGTTCTCCGAGAAGGACGTGCGCCGCACCGACGAGGGGATCGCGGTGTCCGTGCAGGTGCCGTGGTACCGCAGCCTGTGGCTGTCAGCGGTCGATGATGTGGAGGCGAGCGTGAACGGCGCGGCCGTGCCGCGCGAGCGCCTGCGCTTCTCGCTGGGCGGCACGACGTACCGCATCGACGAGCTGCCTCAGCAGCACGAGACGCTGTGGTTCCTCGCCGATCGGCCCGACGTGCACATCTCGCTCGACGACCCGCCGCAGGCCGGCGAAGAGCTGACGGTCGAGGTGGTGCTGACCATGCGGCTGCTCTACATGCAGATCATGCCGGGCACCGACGGCGGCCCCGGTCGGTACGTGACCAACCGCGTGCCGGTTGAGCGCACGCTCCTGCTCGCTTAGGCGCGACTGCGGACGGGGCGGCCGGCGATCACGGTCCGCCCCGTCCGCTCTGTCGTTCAGCGGGAGGCGATCGCATCGCGGGCGAGCGCGAGATGTGCGCGGGTGGCGTCGTCGGGCGAGAGATCGTCGAGCCACGCATGCCCGCCCCACTCGCTGCACAGCGTGCCGGAGAAGCCGACCGCCGCGAGCTCGCGGGCGATCTCGCGGATGGGGTGGGAGACGCGCCCGTCCCCGTCGTCGAGGTCCCAGAACTTGAGGTGCACGGCGCCGACGAGCGGCAGGATCTCCCGCAGATCGGCCGCGTCGGAGCGGCCGAAGCGCACGATCATATCCATGAAGAGCGTGTGCACGCCCGGGGGAACCGCGCCCGCGGCGAGTTCCGCACGAACCGCATCGCTCGTCTCGGGATCCCGCCAAGCCTGCTCCAGCGCGTCGACGAGGCGCGTCCGCACGCCGCCCGCGCGCAGGCGCTCGAGGTAGCTCGGCGGCAGCGACGGCATGAGCATACTGATATCGACCAGCGCGCGCACGCGCGGATCGTCCATCTCGGCGATCGCGTCGAAGGCGGCCCGCTGCGGCGGGAGGTCGGGCGCCTGCTGCCCCTGCGCCTCTTCGTACAGCACGAGGTCGAGCTCGTGCAGGTGCGGCAGGATCTGCCGGAGGAGGTCGGGTCCGGCCTGTCCGATCGGCAGCCGCACGCCCTCGGCGCCGACGCGGTGCGCGGCGCGCAGCTGCGGCAGGAGGAAGTCGAGCCGCTCGCCGTCGGTGCGCCGGCGCTGCGGCGTCGCCCAGTCGTCGATGCTCGCCCCGACCATGCTGATCGAGCCGCCCGCGGCCGTCATCCGGCTGCGGAGCGCGTCGACCTCGGTGTCGCCCGGTGCGGGGAACCCCCGCCACGTCTGACCCGCCTCGAGTTCGATCTCGCGGGCGACGCCTGAGGACACGATCCCGACGGCGATGTCGGCGGCGTCGCGTTCGGCGCGCACGACGTCGGGTGTCCAGTTGAACGCGTTCGCGGTGAGGCGCCAGCCCTGCGGCAATGGTGCGGTCACGGGCGGGCCTCCCCGGCATCGCGTGCGGCAGGCGGAAGGGGGCCGGCGCCCGCCAGGAGGTCGCGCTCGCCGGAGATCGGCACGGTGAGCGGGGCATCGGGGCCGGCGGGCAGGTACGGCACGGTGAGCTGGAAGCGCAGCGCGACCCGGTGGGACCCGGGCGAGACGGGCGGGCACCGCAGCACCAGCCGGTCCTGCAGGAACCACCAGCCGGGCTCGGCGGCGAGCGCATCGGGTGCGATCTCGCGCGCCCCGAGAGCGATGGAGAGGGACGCTGGGGGAGCCCCGTCGATCTCGATCTCGAGACCGCGCACGGACGAGAGGGGCATCGAGCGGATCCACGGAAGGGCCGCGCGGATCTCGGTGCCGTGCGGAGTCATCGTCAGCGCGTCGTGCGGAAGCGGATGGAGCGGCATGGCGGAACCGGAGCCGGTCAGGCGGCGTCCGTCAGCGCGACGGAGGGACGGCCGCCGGCGAACCAGCGCGGGAACGTGGTCAGGAAGAGCTGCTCGATCGCGAGCTCGGCGCCGCCGTGGATCGGGACAGTGCGATCGTTGCGGCTGATCGAGATCTCGAGGTCGCGCGTAGCGAGGGGAAGGGACAGCTCGTACACCCGCTTGCGCACGTCGGCCAGCAGCGCCTCGCCGACACTGCCGAAGCTGCCGCCGACGACGATCGTGTCGGGATTGAACATGTTGACGAGCATCGCGAGCGCATCGCCGACGGCGCCCGCGGAGCGGCGGGCGAGCGAGAGAGCGAGCGAATCGCCGTTGCGTGCCGCGAGTGCGATCTGCTCGGTGTCGATCGACCGGCCATCGGCGATGCGGTCGGCGAGGATGCCCGTCGCGCCGTCGGAGATCGCCGCGCGGGCGTCGCGCTCGAGCGCCCAGCCGCCCGCGATCGCCTCGAGGCAGCCGACTTTGCCGCACCGGCATCGCTCCTCGACGCCCGGGACCTGCACGTGGCCGATGTCGCCCGCGGCGCCGTTCGCGCCGCGGTGCACGCTGCCGTTCGACAGCATGCCCGAGCCGATTCCGGAGCCGATCTTGCAGAAGACCATGTCGGCGTCGAAGGCGTCGCGCACGGCCCGCTCGCTCAGCACGAGGAGGTTCACGTCGTTGTCGACCCAGGTCGGTGCCTCATAGTGCTCTTCGAACCGGCCGCGCACGTCGACGTCGTTCCATCCCGGCATGATCGGCGGCGCGACGGGCCTGCCCGTCTCGAAGTCGACCGGCCCGGGAACGCCGACGACGACGGCCCACATATCGGCATCGTCCTGGCGGGCGAGCAGCTCGTCGGCGAGCGCAAAAGTGTGCGCGATCGTCTCCTCGGGGCCGCGGGAGATGTCCCAGTCGGCGTGCGCGTGATCGATGAGCTCGCCTGCGAGGTCAGTCACACCGACGTGCACGTGCGCGGCGCCGTGCGCGCACACCAGGATCCGTCCGCGCTCAGTGCGGAACCGCAGCGTGCGGGCGGCGCGTCCGCCCGTCGAAGGGGCGAGGTCTCCGTCCTCCACGAAACCCATCTCGATCGCCTGCTCCACGCGCTGCGCGACGACTCCGCGGCCGAGGCCCGTGTATCGACCGATCTCGGGTCGGGTGGAGGCCTCTCCAGTGCGGATGAGGTTGATGATGCGCAGCAGGCTGGTGACCTCGTCGGTCTGTGCGGCGAATCGGAAGGTGGAACGAGCGGCCATTGCGGATCCTGTCGACGACGTTGTGTTGGCGAGTCTAGACCTCTATCGTCGGATGTGGAAGAACTTTGGTTGCGAATACGCAAAAGTGCGGCGCTGCGGCGCCACGGGAGAACGCACATGGACGTGCCTCTGGGCGTCGGCATCATCGGCGCCGGACCGGGCGTGGCCGCCCTGCATCTGCCGACCCTCGCGCGACGGGCGGAGGCGTTCCGAGTGGTTCGGATCGCCGACGGCGGCAGCGGGCGCGCAGCACGGCTCGCGGAGCGCGTCGGTGCTGCTTCCTCGCATGAGTGGCGCGACGTCGTCGCCGACCCGAGCGTCGACGTCGTTGCCATCTGCAGCCCGCCCGATGCCCACGAGGAACAGGTCGTGACGGCAGCCGAGGCGGGGGCGCGCGCGATCTTCTGCGAGAAGCCGCTGGCTGCCTCGCGCGAGGGGATCGAACGCGCGATCGATGCGTGTCGCCGCCGCGGCACAGCCCTCGTGATCGGCACGAACCACCTGCACGACCCCGCCTGGGGGCGAGCCATGCACCATCACCTGGAGCGCGAGGCGCCCGTGCGGGGGATCACCGTGACCCTCGCGCTGCCACCCAACTCCCGGTACCACCGGGCCGTCACCGATGACCCGCCGACGTCGCCTTCGGCGGGTCGGCCCGCACCTGATTGGACGGATCGAGAAGCGGCGGCGGCGATCGTGCGTCAGCTCGTGCTCGGCCTCGCGGTGCACGACCTGCCGCTCGTGCGTGATCTCGCCCCCGGGTTCGAACGCGTCGTATTCGCGCGGGAGATCCCGCCAATCGGCTGCAGTGTGGGCTTCATCGCCAGCGGGATTCCCGTCTCGCTGGCGGCGGTCATGCTGCCCGGCGGCGCCGACGCGCTGTGGCGAGTGCGTATCGCGACGGCGACCGACGAGGTCGACGTCGACTTCCCGCCGTCGTTCGTGCATCGCGGCAGCGCCGTCGTGACCGTGCGCGATGCGGCCGGGCGCGTCGTGACCCACCCTGCGGACGACGATGACGGCTACATCGCTGAATGGCGGGCGCTCGAGACGCTCGTCGCCGGATGGGCCGACACCGAGTACGACGAGATCGCCGCCGACGCCCGCTACGCCCTCGATATCGCGGACGCCGCCGCCGACTGGATCCGCAGGGAAGCATCATGAAAGTGCCCGTGTGTGCGCCAGACGCGGCGTTCCGCATCGCGGTGGCCGAGCTGCCGACGTCCGCAACGCCCACCCGCGACGAGCGCGGAGCGGTCGTCGTCGTGCGTTCTGTCGACGACGTCGCGGGCGCGGTCGCGCGGGGCGCGTCGGCGATCGTGGTGGCCGACGGCGCGAGCGCGGCGTCGGCGCGCGGCACCGATCTCCTCGCCGCCTCGACCGTGCCGCTCGTCATCTCGCGGCCGAGGCTGCGGCGCGACGACGAGGCCGCTCTCGTGACCGCCGCCTTCTCATACGTCTCGATCGACGTGGCTGCCGCGTGCGCGGAGCGGGCCGACGCGGCGGCCGACGCCATGGGATGGGCGCGCGAACTGCTCGGCGGCCCGCTCGCGCCGCGCGCGGGAGCCGGTGGCCTCGCGCTGCTGGACGGACCGCGAGGCGAGGCCGTCGCGGTGCGCATCTCGGAGACCGCGCCGGGTCGTGCGGCTGCGCTCCGCATCGAAGCGGTCGGCGAGGTCCGCGTGCGCATCGATGCCGGCGAAGCGCGCGGCGCGGCTCGCATTGCCATCACGGACGCCGCGGGCACGCGCATCGCGCCGACGCCGTGGGAGAGCCCGGAGCGACACGCCCTCCGCCGTGCGCTCGCGGCGGTCGCGGGAGAGCGGATCACGGATGCGGCGGATCTCGCGGCGGATGTCAGGGCCGCCGCAGGTATCAGCGGCACTGACAACGAGGCATAACCGATCCGCAGTTCCCCGCGCTGGCGGGCCGTCACCGGCGCGGCATCGTGGCAGCGGCCTCGACGAACAGCCCGCGCAGCCATGCGTGCTCGGGATCCCGCTCGTGGATCGGGTGCCACCACATTGCGTTGAGCGGAGGCGTCGCCTCGAATGGGAGGCGGAAGCGCCGAACCTCCGAGGCGCGCTCGATGGTCGTCGCGAGCGACTCGTGCACGATGCCGTAGCGCGGCGTGTCCTCGATGAACGTTCCGATCGCCAGGAAGCTCTCGACGACGGCCTCGATGCGGATCTCGATGCCGAGCTGCTGCAGCTGGCGGCTCGCTGATGTGAACGCCTCCCGCGCATGCCAGGTGAGCACCCACGGGTGAGCGGCGAGATCGGCCATCGAGACATCGCCCTCGTCGTCGGCACGGCGGATGCCGACCCAGCGGTCCTGCCAGAGGTCGGTGTACGGCAGGTCAGTGAGGAATCCGTGCGGGATGAGGAGCGCGTCAGCGCTCCTCAGGCGGTTCGCCGCGTCTTCGACGATCGTGGGGTTGTGCAGCATGAACCGCAGGCGCACTCCGGGAGCGCGCTCGCTCGCGAGGCGTGAGACCACGCGTCCGAGCGTGGCGAACGCGTAGTCGGATCCGTAGATCGAGAATTCTCGCGTCGACTTCTGGGGATCCCAGGTGGCCTGGCTCTCGAACACGCGCCGGGCGGCGTCGAGCGCCGTCGACGTGTGCTCGGTGAGACGGGCGGCGAGCGGTGTGAGCTCGTAGGCATTGCCTCGGCGCGCGAGGATCGGGTCGTTGAAGTGCGTGCGCAGGCGGGCGAGGGACGCGCTGAGAGCGGGCTGGCTGAGGTGCAGGCGCTCGGCGGCGCGTGTGACACTGCGCTCGGTCAGCAGAGCATCGAGCGAGATCAGCAGGTTGAGATCGAGGCGGGAAAGGAGAGGTGAGTCCGGCACGTCGGTGTGCTCCTCGGGTGGGGATCGCGGTGGGGGACAGCCTATCCGTCGGATCGATCGAACGAAAGGAGTTCATCAGGTTCATCGATTCGGCGGCGGAGATTCATAATAGCCAGTATTCGACATACTTATGTCGAAAACACGCGTAAGACTGATAGTCTGAACGCGACAACGGGGCCCGCCAGGGTCCGTCCCCGCGTCATCGCCGACCGCGGGGCACACACCGTCGTGTCGACAGCCCGGTCGTCCAGGGCACGCCTCCATGCAACTCTCACCGCTGCGCACTCGCCTCCTCGTCGGCACCCTCGTGGCCGTCGCCTTCCTCGGTGCGCTCGATCACACGGTCGTCGCCACGTCTCTCGCGACGATCGCCGCTGAGCTCGATGCGCTCGCGCACATGAGCTGGGTCGTCGTGGCGTACACGCTTGCGAGCACGACGCTCATGCCCGTGATCGGCCGGCTCGGCGACACGATCGGTCCGCGCACCGTCTTCCTCGTCGCGATCGCCGTCTTCCTTGCGGCCTCCGTCGCGTGCGGCTTCGCGCAGGACATGAGCGCGCTCATCATCGCGCGCATCGTGCAGGGCATCGGCTCCTCCGGCATCCAGCTGACCTCCCAGACGCTCGTCGCCCACATCGCCGCCCCGCGCGATCGCGCCGGGTACATGAGCATCGTCGGGGCGGCGTTCCCCGTCGCGATCGTGGTCGGTCCGCTCGTCGGCGGCATCATCACCGATACGATCGGCTGGCCGTGGATTTTCTGGATCAACCTGCCCCTCGGCGGCGCCGCCTTCCTTTTCGCGCTCTTCGCGCTCCCGCGGATTCCGCGCTCGACTGCACGCGGCCCGATGGACGTCGCGGGCGCGGTGACGTTCGCGGTCGGCATGATCGCGCTCGTGCTGTCCGTGACATGGTTCGGCGAGGGCGGCGGCGTCCATGCCGTCATCGCAGCTGTGATCGCGGTCGCCGGCTTCTGCGCCTTCGTCACCGCGGAGTTCCGCGCGCCGATGCCGCTTCTGGCGCCGCGCCTGTTCGCGAACCGACGCATGGCCGTGGCGACGGCCCTGTCGGGCATCGTTGGCATCGGGCTGCTCTCCGTCACGTCCTATCTGCCGACCTACGTGCAGATGGTCTATCGCGTCTCGGCGACCGTGTCGGGATTCGTGCCGATCGCGACTGTCTTCGGCATGCTCGTCGCGGGCCTCGTCACCGGATGGCTCGTCGCCCGCACGGGGAGCTATCGGGGTGTCGCGATCGCCGGCCCCGTGATGTCGGCCGTCGGGCTCATCGCGATGTCGCTGCTGCCCGTCGGCGTGCCCCTGTGGCTGCCGACGGCGCTCATGGCCATCGTCGGCATCGGCACGGGGGCCTTCATGAACCTCGTTGTCGCGGTCGCGCAGAGCTCGGTGCCGATCGAGAACGTGGGAGCCGCGACCGCCGGCGTCAACCTCGTGCGGCAGATCGGCGGAACCGTCACCACGGCCGTCATCGGCGGCGTGCTCGGGGCCGGCGTGACGGCGCGCCTCGACGCGGCCAGCGCGACGCTCACACCGCAGCAGGTGCACGCCGCCGCCGAATCCGTTCAGAGCGCCGTGGCCGACGCCTACGCCGGGATCATGCACCCGGTCTTCGCCGCACTCGCCGTCGTGTACGCGCTCGGCTTCGTGCTCGCACTGCTTCTTCCCCGCGGGCGCATCGAGAACGATGCCCCCGGTTCCGCGCCGACCGGCGCTCCCGCACAACGCACACCCTCCGAGGAGAGATCATGACCGACACTCCCGTCGTCGCCGTCGTCGGCAGCGGCCCCATCGGATCCGGCTATGCGCGCGTGATCCTCGAGAACCATCCGACCGCCCGCGTCGTGATGTTCGAGGCGGGTCCGCAGCTCACCGAGACGCCGGGCGAGAGCGTGCGCAACATCCTCGACCCGGAGGAGAAGCAGCGCGCGCGCAGGATGTCGCAGGGGCCGCAGTCCGGGGCGCTGCGCGAGAGCCTCGGAATCCCGGCCGGCACGGCGGTCGAGGGCATGTTCACGGCGCGCGAGGGCACGCACCTGCTCGATTACGGCGGTGTCGGCTCGGCCGACGCGGCGCAGTTCCCCGCGGCAGCGGCCTCGACGAACGTCGGCGGCATGGGCGCGCACTGGACCTGCGCGACTCCGCGCCCCTCGGGCTCCGAGTGCGTGACCTTCATCGACGACTCCGAATGGAGCGGTCTCCTCGATGAGGCCGAGCGCCTGCTGCACGTGCAGAGCGCAGCCTTCGCCGACTCTGCCGTCGGGGCCGCGATCCGGGCGCTGCTTGCGGAGGAGTTCTCGGGTGAGCTGGCCGAGGGCAGAGGCCCCGGCACGCTTCCCGTCGCGGGCGACCCGCAGCCCGACGGTACGGTGCGCTGGGCGGGCGCGGATGTGGTGCTGGGCCCCCTCGTCGATCCGAGCTCGCCGCTCGCTGCCCGTTTCGAGCTGCGCGATCTGTCGCTCGTGCGCGCTGTGAATCATGACGGCGCCCGCGCGACGGGCCTCGTCGTCGAGGACCTGCGCACGCATCGGGAGGAGACCATCGACGCCGACCTCATCGTGGTCGCGGCCGATGCGTTCCGTTCGCCCCAGCTGCTGTGGGCTTCCGGGATCCGTCCGCGCGCGCTCGGCCGCTATCTCACGGAGCACCCGGTTGTGCTCTCGACCGTCGCGCTCGATGAGTCGGCGATGCGGCGCTTCGCCAGCGAGGAGCAACTGGCCGACGAGCTCGCACGCCGCGCGGTGAACCCGGCGGATCCCGTCGCCGCCGTCAACAGGATCCCCTTCCACGAGCCCGGGCACCCGTTCTCCCTGCAGGTGATGTACGCCGAGAGGCCGCCGATGCCGCTGCCGGCGGACCACCCACGAGCGACCAATCGCTGGGGCTACGTGAACATGGGATACGGCATGCGCAAGCGGCCGCGAGCGGACGACGGCATCGTGTTCTCCGACTCCGCGCGCGATTATCGGGGCCTGCCCGGCATGACGATCGAGTACGAGCTCACCCCGTCGGAGGAGGTAGAGATCGCGGAGGGCACGGCGCGGCTGCGGCGCGCGGGAGAGGCCCTCGGGGAGTTCGTCGCCGATCCGCGCCTCATGCCGCCCGGATCGAGCCTGCATTATCAGGGCACCACCCGCGTGGGCGACGTCGACGACGGAACGAGCGTCGCCGACCCGTTCTCGCGCATCTGGGGCTTCGAGAATCTCTACGTCGGCGGCAACGGGACGATCCCGACCGCGACGACCATGAACCCCACGCTCATGTCGCTCGCACTCGCTGTGCGCGGGGCGCGTGACGCGGCGTCGCGGCTATAAGCGAGCTTGATTCGTCGAATCAAGATATTCACCTTCCCTGATAACGACGACCCTCGGAGACTGGTTTCAGACCACACCCGAAGAAGGGATCGAAGATGATCAAACTGCTTTCGCACCTCTCCTATGTCGCCGTGACGACGCCGGATGTCGAGGCGTCCGTGGCGTTCTACGAGGAGCAGGTCGGCCTGCAGGTCGTGGACCGCATCGACGGCGCCGTGTACCTGCGCTGCTGGGGCGACTACTACCGCTACAGCCTCGTCGTCCTGCCGGGCGACGAGCCCGCTCTCGACACCGCCGCGTGGCGCACGACGAGTCCGGAGGCCTTGGAAGAGGCCGTGGCGCGCCTCGAGGCCGAGGGCGTGGCCGGCGAATGGTTCGACGGGCACACGATCGGCCGGGCGTACCGCTTCGTGGGCCCCCAGGGGCACCCGATGACGCTGCACTGGGACGTCGAGAAGTACGTGGCGAGCCCCGAGGAAGCATCGATCTACCCCGACCGGCCGCAGCGCCGCTCGTCGCACGCGGGTGCGCCGCGGCAGCTCGACCACGTGACGATCGCGGCACGCGACGTCGACGCGTTCTGCGAGTGGTACACCCGCGTGCTCGGCCTGCGCCACATGGCGCGCACGGTCCTCGACGAAGCGCCCGTGTCGGTGTTCTCCGTGCTCACAACGAATGAGAAGTCGCACGACCTCGGCGTCGTGCTCGACGGGTCGACCCGCGACGGCCGCGTGAATCACTTCGCCTTCTGGGTGGACACGCGCGAGGAGCTCCTCATTGCGGCGGACGTACTCATGGAGAACGGGACCGATATCGAGTACGGCCCGTCGATCCACGGCATCGGCGAGCAGAATTTCCTCTACTACCGTGAGCCCTCGAGCCTGCGCATCGAGCTCAACACGGGCGGATACCGCAACTACGTGCCCGACTGGGAGCCGCACACCTGGAAGCCGTCGCAGGGCTCGAACAACTTCTACCGCAACGGAGCGATGCCGATGTCGATGACCGAGTCGTTCCCCGCCGCCGACGGCCCGTCGGCCACCGAGGAGGGCGTGCCCGACGAGATCAAGGACGCGCTGCTCAACCCGTACGCCATGCAGGGACGCGGCTGACGCGGGCGGGGTGCGCGCCGACGACGGCCGCACCCCGACCGCACGCACACAACACGATGGAGGACATGACGATGACGTCGCATCCGCAGCTCGACAACCGCTTCGCGCTCGCTCGCTACCGGGACGGCACCGCCGTCCGCCTCGGCCTCGTGGCGGGCGACCGGATCCGCCCCGTTGGCCCTGATGAGCTCGGTGCCCCTGATCTCAACGCGTTCCTCGCCGACGTCGACGGATGGGGCCGCCTCGCGGGCCTCGTCGACCGCGACGGTCCGTGGCGCGCGCTCGACAGCGTTGCGCTGACGGCGCCCGTCGAACCCCGGCAGGTGCTGCAGACCGGCGCGAACTACCGGGAGCACGTGATCGAGCTCGTCGCCGCCGGACTGACGAACACCTCGGACCGCACGCCCGAGGAGGCGCGGTCCTTCGCCGCGAAGATGATGGATGACCGCGCGGCGAATGGTGAACCGTACTTCTTCATCGGAATGCCGGCGTGCGTCGTGGGCGACGATGAGCCGCTCGCCCTGCCCGGCTACAGCGAAGTGCACGACTGGGAGCTGGAGCTCGCCGTCGTCATCGGCCGCGAGGCGTTCCGCGTCTCGCGCGACGAGGCGCTCAGCCACGTCGCCGGTTACACGATCGCGAACGACATCACCACGCGCGACCTCGTGTTCCGCAAGGACATGAAGGAGATCGGGACCGACTGGTACCGCGCCAAGAACGCGCCCGGCTTCCTGCCGACGGGGCCGTTCCTCGTACCGGCGCGGCTGGTGAACGGATCCGATGCGCGGGTGCGGCTCGACCTCAACGGGCGAACCATGCAGGACTCGTCGACCTCCGACCTGCTCTTCGACATCCCGGCGCTCGTCTCGGCGGCCAGCCAGACGATGCCCCTGCTGCCCGGCGACCTGCTGCTGACCGGCAGCCCCGCTGGCAACGGCCAGCACTGGAAGCGCTTCCTGCGCGATGGCGACGTGATGACGGGGTCGATCGAGGGGCTCGGCACACAGGTCGTGCGCTGCGTCGCGGAGGATCAGCGATGAGCGCTCTGTCGGATCCGTCCCAGATCGACCCGACCGATCCCGAAGCGTACATCGCGAAGGCCGCCGAGGCGTTCCGCAACTGGGGGCGTTGGGGCGAGGATGACCGCGTCGGCACGCTGAACTTCATCGACGACTCCACGCGCGCATCGGCGGCGGCACTGGTCACGGACGGAGCGGTGTTCTCGCTCTCGCAGTCGTTCGACATGGACGGGCCGCAGAAGGGGTGGCGCCGCCGCACGAATCCCGTGCACACGATGCTCGACACCGGCACCGACGCGGAGCGGGGCAATCAGGGATTCCCGCACGGCATCGGCGGTGCCGATGACGTGATCGCGATGCCGTTGCAGTGCTCGACGCAGTGGGACGGGCTCGGCCACATCTTCGATCGCGGGTTCGCATGGAACGGCCGGCGCGCGGGAGACGTCGTCACGAGTGACGGCGATCTCGTCACGGGGATCGAACACCTCGCCGACCGCCTCGTCAGCCGCGGCGTGCTGCTCGATGTGGGGGCCTTCCTGCGACCGGAGGCGGGCGAGCTCGAAGACGGCTATGCGATCACGCAGGCGGACCTCGACGCGTGCATCGTCGCACAGGGCGCGACGAGCGAGGTCGGACGCGGCGACATCGTGCTCGTGCGCACGGGACGCCTCTCCCGCGCGCGCCGCGAGGGCTGGGGCGAATACGCGGGCGGGCCGTCGGCAGGGCTGTCCGTCACGACCGCCGGGTGGCTGCATCGGCGGGAGATCGCGGCGATCGCGACCGACACATGGGGCTTCGAAGTGCGGCCCAACGAGTTCGACGTCGCGTTCCAGCCGCTGCATCAGATCGTGATCCCGAACATGGGCCTCACGATCGGCGAGATGTGGGATCTCGATGCGCTCGCCGACGCGTGTCGCGAGCGTGATCGCTGGGAGTTCCTGCTGACCGCCCCGCCGCTGCCGATCACGGGCGCCGTCGGATCGCCCGTGAACCCGCTCGCGGTGCTCTAAATATCCAGGCTGAGAGAACGAGGAGGTTCTTCGCATGACCGCTGTTCAGAAAGTCGCGATCGCCGGGTGCGGCGTCGCGAGCATGTCCGTCGCCATTCCGCTCGCTGAGGCGGGGGTCTCGGTCGACGTCTACGAGCTCAAATCCGAGGTTTCGGCGCTCGGGTCGGGCATCACGCTGCAGGGCAATGCGCTTCGCGCTCTCGGTGCGCTCGGCGTGTGGGACGAGGTGAGGGCCAACGGGTATCCGTTCGAGGGCCTGACGCTGCGCGCACCCGGTCCGGACGCCGCGGTCATCGCCGAGCTGCCCGAGGCGCGAACCGGAGGCCCAGACTTCCCGGCCGGCATGGGAATGTATCGGCCCGACCTCGCCCGGATCCTCGTCGAACGCGCGACGTCGCTCGGCGTGCGCATCCACTTCGGATCCAAGGTGACGGGCGTGCATGAGACGGCGACCGGCGTGACGCTCGACGTCGGCGGCGTTCCCGTGGGCGAGTTCGATCTCGTCGTCGGAGCGGACGGGCTGCATTCGACGGTGCGCGAGCTCATCGGCATCGAAGAGCAGCCGGAGTCGACCGGAATGGGGATCTGGCGCGCATTCGTACCGCGCGAACCCGAAGTGACGCAGACACAGCTGTACTACGGGGGTCCGGTCTACATCGCCGGCTACACCCCCACGGGCGACGACAGCATGTACGTGATCCTCGTCGAAGACGCGCAGGACCGGTTCAGCGTCGAGCCCGCAGAAGCGGCCGAGATCATGCGCGAGATCACACGCGCATACGGCGGTCCGTGGAACGGGATCCGCGAGAACCTCACAGCCGATACCCGCATCAACTACACGTGGTTCACGGCGCACACGATCGAGGGGGCCTGGAACCGCGGACGAGCCGTCGTCATCGGCGACGCCGCTCACAGCTGCCCGCCCACGATCGCGCAGGGCGCCGCCCAGGCGCTCGAGGACGGCGTCGTGCTCGCCGAGCTGCTCGTCGCCCGCGACGCGGTCGACGACGACCTGTGGGCGGCGTTCCACGAGCGTCGGGCCGACCGTGCGCGCGCCGTCGTCGAGGCGTCGGTGCAGCTCGGGAAGTGGCAGCTCGAGCACAACCGCGAGGCCGACGCCCCGGGCCTCATCTTCGGCATCGCGCAGAAGATGGCGGAGCCCGCATGAGCGGCCCCGTCGACGTCCACGCCCACCTCCTCCTGCCGTCGCTGCAGCAGGAGGTCGAGCGCCGCGATCCCGACGGCGCCGCTGCGGCCGCCGAGCTCGAGCGCGTGCGCAACGGCGCGCCGAGCCTCGCGGCGTCCGGCCGCATGATCGGCGAGCGGATCCGCCTCCTCACCGACCTCGACGCGAGGCTCGCCGCGATGGACGAGCAGGGCGTCGCCGTGCAGTGGGTGAGCCCGTCGCCGAGCCACTACTACCCGTGGGCGGGCCGCGAGCTCGCCCGGTTCGCCGCGACGGAGGCGAACCGGCTCGTCGCAGCGCACGTCGCGCTCTCGCCGGACCGCCTGCGCGGCCTCGGCACGATCCCGCTGCAGCACCCCGAGCTCGCGGTCGCGAGCCTCGACGACGCGCTCGAGCGCGGCCTCATCGGCGTCGAGATCTCGTCGTTCGCGGGCGACGTCGAGCTGTCGGACGAGCGGCTCGAGCCCTTTTGGGCCCGCGCCGCCGAGACCGGCGCGATCGTGTTCCTGCACCCGTTCGGCTGCTCGCTCGACGAGCGGCTCGACCGGTTCTACCTCACGAACTCGGTGGGGCAGCCCGTCGAGAACGCCGCCGCGATCAGCCACCTCATCTTCGCGGGCGTGCTCGACCGGCACCCCGAGCTGCGCCTCGTCGCGGCCCACGGCGGGGGATACCTGCCGACCGCGATCGGCCGCGCCGACCGGGCGTGGGCCGTGCGGCCCGAGGCCCGAGGCTGCGAGCACGCGCCCTCGACGTACCTCGCGAGGATGTGGTTCGACACGGTCGTCCATGACGCGCGAGCACTGCGCGCGCTCGTCGAGGTCGCGGGCGAGGACCGCGTCGTGCTCGGATCCGACTTCCCGTTCGACATGGGGCTCGACGACCCCGTCGGGTTCGTGCGCGGCGCGCTCGAGCGTCCCGACGCCGTGCTGTCGGGCAACGCAGAGGCGCTCGCCGCGGGCGTGCGGACGGAGGCGATCGCATGAGGATCGCGCGCTGGATCCGCGACGGCCGCGATGAGGACGGCTTCGTGACAGACGACGGCGTCGTCCCCTTCCCCGACGGGCTCGCGGTCGCGGACGTGCTGGCGGCTGGCCTGCCCGCGCTGCCCGGGATCCGGGCCCGCGCGGGGGATCCCGTCGCGCCCCTCGATGCCGTGCGGCTGCGCGCGCCCCTGGATCCGCCCACCGTGCGCGACTTCGTCGCGTTCGAGGAGCACGTCGAGGGCGTGAGCGCGGGTGTCGAGGGCAAGAGCCACGTGGCCGACGAGTGGTACGAGGCGCCGACGTTCTACTTCACGAACCCCCACACGATCCACGGGCCGGGCGAGGCGATCCGGCCGCCGGAGACGCAGCGCCTCGACTACGAGCTCGAGCTCGCGGCCGTGATCGGCGGGCCGGGCGGCGCGAACCTCGCGCCGGGCGAGGCGGGCGACGCGATCTTCGGCTACACGATCATGAACGACTGGTCGGCGCGCGACCTGCAGGGCCGCGAGATGAAGGTGCGCCTCGGGCCGTGCAAGGGCAAGGACTTCGCCATGAGCCTCGGCCCGTGGATCGTCACGGCCGACGAGCTCGCGGGGTTCGAGGACGACGAGGGCTTCCTCGCCGTGCGCGCCGAGGTGTTCGTGAACGGCGAGCGGTACGGCGAAGACCTCGTGTCGAACATGGGCTGGCCCTTCGCCGAGCTCGTCGCCTACGCCTCGCGCAACTCGCGGATCGTGCCGGGCGACGTGCTGGGATCCGGCACCGTCGGGAACGGCGGCTGCCTCGGCGAGCTGTGGGGCCTCGGCCGCGACCTGCCCGCCCTCGCCGAGGGCGACGAGGTGCGCATGGTCGTCGAGGGCGTCGGCGAACTCGTGGGCGTCGTGGGCGCGCCCCTCGAGGCGCCCGCGATCCCGCACGCCCGCCCGAGGCCCCGCGCCCGGCGGCGGTGACGGCGGCTCAGGCCCAGGGGAACGGTTCGTGCGACATCTCGGCGTCGTTCCCGATCTCGGCGAGGGGCACGCCGGCCGCGCGCACGCACACGAAGCGCAGGTCGGTCGCGCTGTCCGCGTCGGCGTGCACGGCCATCCAGGTGTTCGGCGCGACGCGCACGGCGGATCCCTCGCGCACCTCGACGACCTCATCGCCGAGGGCCATGCGGCCCGTGCCGCCGAGGAACACGTAGACCTCCTCCGTGCGCGCGTGGCGGTGCCAGAACGGCGAGCTCTGGCCCGCCGCGAGGCCGTTGACGCTCACGCCCGAGTTGGTCGCGCCGAGCTCGCGATCGAGGAAGACCTTGCCGGGCGCGGCGCCGTCGAGGGCGTGCCACGCGTCGAGCGGACCGAGTTCCATGGAGGTGTATTCGCTCATGCCTCCAGGGTATGCGGGGCGGGGAGCGGGGCCCCAAGGGCCGATGGGGCAGTGTCGGGCGTCAAAGTATACAAATCGCAGGATCTTCACGACCCAGATCGCAGGATCTCAACGACGCAATCCGCAGGCTCGGCGGCCGGCGCGAGATGTCCCCGCGCACCGCGCTATTCAGGCGGCGAGCTCAGGTACGCGGAGGGAGCGCCGGCGCGGTCGAGCCGCGCACGATGAGCTCCGTGCGGAGGGGGAGGCTCTCCGCAGCGTCCTGCGCGTCGAGCGTCGCGACGAGCGTGCGCACGGCGGTCGCGCCCGCCTGGTCGAGCGGGCTGCGGATCGTCGTGATCGGCGGGGTGGTGAAGTCGGCCCCGAAGATGTCGTCGAATCCGATCACACCGATGTCGTCGGGCACGCGGATCCCGGCGTCCTGACACGCGCGGACGAATCCGATCGCCATGAGGTCGTTGTAGGCGATGACCACGGAGGCGCCCGTCGCGCGAACGCGGCGCAGTGCGTCCGCTCCGCCCTCGCGCGTCGGCGCGTTCGGCCCGACCTCCGTGAACGTCAGCCCGCGGTCGACGGCGCATTCGAACAGGCGCTCGCCGCGTTCGCGCGACATCCACGAGCGCGGGGGGCCTGAGACGTACGCGACGGAGGAGTGCCCGAGCGCGACGAGGTGGTCGATCGCCTGCTCGACCCCGCTGTCGATGTCGGGCACGATCGCGGGGATCTCCCCGACGCGGCGATTGATGAGGGCCACGTCGGTCGTCTGGGCGATCCGGCGGATCTCGCGATCGTCGAGCCGCGCTGCGGCGAGCACGATCCCGTCGACGGCGGGCAGCAGACGATCGAGGGTGCCGTACTCGACCTCGTCTGACTCCTGGGACTCCGCGAAGACGAGCGTGTAGCCGAGCTCGTTGCACGCTTGGCCTGCGCCGCGGACGAGGCCGAAGAACACGGGGTTCGTGACATCGGAGACGACGAGGCCGAGCATGCGCGTGCGCCCCGTCGGCAGGGCGCGCGCCATCGGATTGCTGCGGTATCCGAGCTCGGCCGCCGCTTCGCGGATGCGCTTCTCGGTCTTTGCGCTGATGCGGCCGGGCTTGTTGAGCGCCCGAGAAACGGTGGACGGGCTCAGATCGAGGTGGCGCGCGATGTCGTAGATCGTCGCCGTTGGCTTCCGGTTGCCGTTCCCGCTCGGATGCGACGCCGTGTTGGCCATTCGTGCTCCCTCGTCATCGTCGTCGTGGATCAGGCCATCATCGCACGAGAATGCCCGCATCACTCGCGGTGATGGTTGCGAGAAAGTGGTTGACGGGCCGAGGGGTCTCTCATATTCTATCGATGGCAACCGATTGACAATGCAGTTTCGGAACCACCCGACATCCAAGGAAGTGGACAATGAAGTTCAAGAAGACCGCCGCGATCGCGGCAGTGCTCCTGCCGACGCTTCTGCTCGCCTCATGCGGCGGCAGCGCAGGCGAGAACGCGGGAGGCGAACAGGGGCGAAGTCTCACGATCGGGATGCTCGGCGACGTCACGTCGTGGGCATCCGAGGACGCCCACGTGGGGCACGGGCTCGTGCCGATGCAGGCCCCATACGATTCGCTCCTTCGCCGCGATGCGCAGGGCGAGCTGCAGCCCATGCTCGCTACGGACTGGAGCTACGACGAGGCGCGCACCGCGCTGACGCTCGAGTTGCGCGATGACGTCACGTTCAGCGACGGAGTCGCCTTCGACGCCGAGGCGGTCAAAGCGAATCTCGAGCACTTCAAGGATGACGCCCTTCGCCAGGCCTCGCAGCTCGCCGCGCTCGACAGCGTCGAGGTCGTCGACAGCGACACGGTCGTCCTCCACCTCTCAGAGCCCGACCCCGCGCTCGAGCTCAATCTCAGCCAGGCGGCCGGGCTGATGGCGAGCCCCGAGGCCGTCGGAACCGCCGAGGCCGACACCGTGCCGGTGGGATCCGGGCCGTACGTCATGGAAGTCGAATCGACCGTGGCCGGCTCGCGCATCGTGTTCACCGCTCGCGACGATTACTGGGCGCCGGAGCTGCAGCAGTACGACCGCGTGGAGTTCCGCGTGCTCGAAGACGTCTCGGCCCGCCTCAATGCCCTGCAGTCGGGGCAGGTCGACGCGACCATTCTCGACGCCACGACATACGACCAGGCGGCGGGAGCGGGCTTCGAGATCCTCGAGGACTATCAGACCGACTGGAACGGATTCACGCTCTTCGACCGCGACGGCGAGCTCAACCCCGCACTCGCGGACGTGCGCGTGCGCCAGGCGATCAACTACGCGGTCGATCGAGAGGCGCTCGTCGAGCAGATCGAGCGAGGGCACGGAACGGCGACGACGCAGCCGTTCGGCCCCGAGAGCGGCGCCTACGTCGACGAACTGGATGACCGCTACCCGCACGACCCCGAGCGCGCACGCGAGCTGCTCGCCGAGGCGGGCTACCCGGACGGCGTGACGCTCACCGTGACGATGCTGCCGGGATGGGACGGCATGCAGGCCGCGATCCGCCAGCAGCTGAGCGAGGCGGGGATCACCTTGACCTCCGAGCCCGTGCAGTTCGCGAACATGTTCGGCGACATCGCACAGAAGAAGTACGAGGCGCTCCACTTCAACCTCTTCCAGAGCGAGGCGTGGGTCAACGTGCAGCAGCTGCTCGTCGAGAACACCCTCTACAACCCGTTCGGATCGACGGACCCGGAGCTCACCGGGCTCATAGACGAGCTGCAGTCCCTGTCGAGCGGCGAGCAGGCCGACGCGGTCGCGCAGCAGATCAACGAGTTCGTCGTCGAGAACGCGTGGTTCGTGCCGCTCTATCGCCTCGACCAGGTGATCGCGTTCGACGCAGAGCGCGTCGAGGTCGTCAAGCAGCCGCAGCAGGCCTTCCCCTCGCTGTACAACTTCGCGCCCGCCGCGTGACGCGGGCCTCAACACACGGGGGAGAGGGATGCTCACCTTCATCGTCAAACGGGTCTTGTCGGGGGTCGTGCTCCTCGCGGTGATCTGCGCGCTCACCTATGCGCTGCTCTTCGCCTCGGGCCTCGACATCGCGCGCAATCTCGTGGGCGACCAGGCGACGCCAGAGCAGGTCGCGCAGCGGGCGCGAGAGCTCGGGCTCGACCGCCCGCTCGTCGAACGCTTCGCCGAATGGGTGGCGAGCGCCCTCTCGGGAGACCTCGGCACGTCGTGGTTCACGGCGCAGCCCGTGCTCGGGACCATCTCGGCTCGCCTGCCCGTCACGCTGGCCATCATCACCGTCTCGATCGTCGTCGTCGCGCTGCTCGCGGTGTCGATCGCCACGGCGGCCGCGATGCGGGGCGGTTGGATCGACCGCGCCGTGCAGATCGGCTCGATCGTGGGAGACATCCTCCCCAACTTCGTGCTGGCGCTGCTGCTCGTGATCCTGTTCGCGATCCACTGGCAGATCTTCCCCGCCATCAGCACGATCGCGCCCGACGCGCCCTTCAGCGCATGGGTCGAGTCGCTCGCGCTGCCGGTGATCGCGATCGTGATCGGCGGCGTCACTGGCAGCACGCAGCAGTTCCGCAGCGCGATCATCGGCCAGCTCGAGAAGGACTACGTCCGTACGCTGCGCAGCCGCGGCGTCGGCGAAGGGGAGATCCTCTTCGCGCACGTCCTGAAGAACGCCGCGCCCGCCGGCCTCACGGTGCTGAGCCTGCAGTTCGTCGGCATGCTGGGCGGCGTCGTGATCGTCGAGGAGATCTTCGCCGTCCCCGGCATCGGGTCGACCGCGGTCTCCGCCACAACCCAGGGCGACGTCCCGCTCGTCATGGGCGTCGTCATGACGACGGTCGTCCTCGTCGTCCTCGTCAATCTGCTGGTCGACATCGTGAACGGCTGGCTCAACCCGAAGGTGCGTGTGTCATGAGCAACACCGAACTCGTCGCCCTCGCGTCCATGCGCACGCGCACGTCGCCGCTTCGCCGCCTGCTCACCAACCCGCTCGGGGTGGTGTCGGTGACGGTTCTCGGCGTCATCGTCCTCGTCGCCGTGTTCGCGCCGGTCATCGCTCCCTTCGGGCCGAACTTCGCGGAGGTCGGCAACGCCTTCGCCGGGCCGGGCGACGGGCATCTGCTCGGAACCGACAGCGCGGGTCGCGACGTGTGGAGCAGGCTCGTCTCCTCGACGCAGCTGACGCTGCTGTCAGCGCTGCTGTGCGCGGGCGTCGCAATCGCGATCGGGCTGCCGACCGGCCTCATCGCCGGCTACTACGGCGGCCTCTTCGACGGGATCGGCAACTGGTTCGCAGGGCTCATCATGAGCCTTCCCGGCATCATCGTCCTCCTCACGGCGCGCGCCGCATTCGGACCGTCGGTGTGGATCACGATGATCGTCTTCGGCATCCTCATCAGCCCGAGCTACTTCCGCCTCACCCGCACGGCCGTGCAGTCGGCGCGCAACGAGCTGTACGTCGACGCCGCGCGCGTCGCGGGTCTGAGCGATGTGAGGATCATCGCCCGGCACATCCTGAGCGTCGTCCGCGCCCCGATCATCCTCCAGACCGCGATCATCTGCGCCGTGGCGATCGGCATCCAGAACGGCATGGAGTTCCTCGGCATCGGCGATCCGCTGACGGCGACGTGGGGCGCCATGATTAACGACGGTTTCCGCAACATCTACACGGCGCCGCAGCTCGTGTTCTGGCCCGCGCTCACGATCGGGCTGACGACCGGTTCGCTCGTCCTGCTCGGCAACGCGATTCGCGACGCGCTCGAGGGCGGCTCCACGGTCGCAGCGCCCGCGAAGCGCGGGCGGCGCACGGCAGCCTCGGCATCGGTGCCGGTGTCGTCGGCGCACCTCCTCGAGGTGCGAGGCCTCGAAACCGGATATCCGCGGGTCGACGGCTCCACGAACGTCGTCGTGAAGGGCGTGAGCTTCGCCGTCGATCGCGGGGAGGTCCTCGGCATCGTCGGCGAATCGGGGTCGGGCAAGACCCAGACGGCCTTCTCGATCCTCGGACTGCTGCCGCAGTCGGCGCGCATCGTCGGCGGCGAAATCGTCTTCGACGGGCGGCGGATCACGTCCGGCGACGCCGGAGTGGACCAGGGCGCCCTGGCAGCGCTTCGGGGCCGCCGCATCGCCTACATTCCCCAAGAGCCGATGTCGAACCTCGACCCTGCCTTCACGATCGGGGCGCAGCTGACGCGACCGATGGTCACGGGGCTGCGGATCTCGCGGGCGGAGGCCCAGCGACGCGCGTTGTCCCTCCTCGCTCGTGTCGGGATCCCCGACCCGGCCCGGACGATGCGCGCGTATCCGCACGAGATCTCCGGCGGGATGGCGCAGCGCGTGCTCATCGCGGGCGCAGTGAGCTGCGACCCCGATCTCATCATCGCGGACGAGCCGACGACCGCGCTCGACGTGACGGTCCAGGCGGAGGTGCTCGAGCTGCTGCGAGAGATGCAGCGGGAACTCGGCATGGCCGTCGTCGTGGTGAGCCACAACTTCGGCCTGATCGCCGACCTCGCGGATCGCGTGGTCGTCATGCGAGAGGGCGAGATCGTCGAAGAAGGCGCCGTCCGCGACGTCCTTCGGCACCCTCAGCACCCGTACTCCCAGCAGCTGCTCGCTTCGACCGTCGCCGGGCGGAAGCCGCTCACCCCGCTGCTCACCGAGACCGAAGGGAGTGCGCGATGACCGCGCTGCTCACCGTGGAAGACCTCGTCGTCGAGTTCCCCGGCAAGGGGCTCCTCCGAAAGCCGTTCCGAGCGCTGCACGGCGTCTCGCTCTCGGTCGAAGCGGGCCGCACGCTCGGGCTCGTCGGCGAGTCCGGGTCGGGCAAGACGACGATCGGCCGGGCGGCACTCGGCCTCGCGCCGGTCACGAGCGGCGCGATCACGTTCGACGGCCGCGACATCACCCGGCTCGCGCGCCGTCAGCGCCGCGTCATCTCGCGAGACCTGCAGGTCGTCTTCCAGGATCCGTACGGCTCGCTGAACCCCGCGATGCAGATCGGCGACATCCTCGCCGAGCCGCTCATCGCGCAGGGCGCGTCGGCGAAGACGGCGCGCGAGCGGGTCGGCGGCCTGCTCGATCGCGTGCAGCTGCCGTCCGACGCGGTGAACCGGCTGCCCCGCGAGTTCTCCGGGGGCCAGCGCCAGCGCGTCGCCATCGCGCGGGCGCTTGCGCTGCAGCCGAAGCTGATCGTGTGCGACGAGGCGGTGTCCGCTCTCGACCTCTCGACGCAGGCCCGCGTGCTCGATCTGCTGCTCGAGATCCAGCGCGAGACGGCGGTCGCATACCTCTTCATCTCCCACGACCTGGATGTGGTGAAACACATGAGCCATGAGATCGCGGTGCTCTACCGCGGCGACATCGTCGAGGCGGGCCCCGCGACGCAGGTCGCCGAGACGCCCGCGCACGCGTACACGCAGCGGCTGCTGCTCGCCTCCCCGGTGATCGACCCGGACGAGCAGCGAGCGCGACGCGAGGCCTTCCGGCGGCTCGACCCGGCCGACATCGAGGCGGCGACGGCATGAGCGAGACGCTGACGCGAGCGCAGCTGCGGCTCGATCCCGATCGTCTGCTGCCGGCGGACCCGGCCACCCGCGAGATCGCACGGGAGCTGTTCGAGCAGGTGGAGCACCTGCCGATCGTCTCCCCGCACGGGCACGTGCCGGTCGAATGGCTCGCCGCGGACGAGCCGTTCGAAGACCCGACGAGGCTGCTGCTGTCCCCGGATCACTATGTGACGCGTCTGCTGCACGCGACGGGCGTCGACCTCGCCGACCTCGGCGTCGGCGGGGTCGAGACCGACTCACGTGGCGCGTGGCGCGCGTTCTGCTCGCGGTGGCGCTCGTTCGCGGGCACCGCGTCGGGCGGCTGGCTCGAGCACGTGTTCGCGGAGGTCTTCGGCATCCGTGACGAGCCGTCTCCCGAGACCGCCGACGCCATCTACGACCACATCGCCTCCTCGCTCGCGACGGACGGATTCCGCCCGCGCGCGCTCTTCGAGCGTTTCGGGATCGACGTGCTCGCGACGACGGACGATCCGCTCGACGACCTCGAGGGACACCGCACGCTCGCGGAGGATCCGTCGTTCCAGGGCCGCGTGATCCCGACCTTCCGGCCCGATCGTTACCTCGACCCGGAAGCGGGTGGATTTCCGCTCGCCGTCTCGCGCCTCGCCGACAGCCAGGGGCGCCCCGTCGACGACTTCCGCGGGTACCTCGAGTCCCTCGCAGCGCGTCGAGCGCACTTCATCGCTCGCGGCGCGGTGTCCGCCGATCACGGCGTGGCCGACGCGTACACGACGGTGCTCGACGACGTCGACGCCGCAGCGCTGTACCGGCGCGCCGTGCGCGGGACGATCACGCCGCGCGAGGCGCGGGAGTTCCGCGGACACATGCTCGTCGAGATGGCGCGCATGAGCGTCGACGACGGGCTCGTGATGACGATCCACCCCGGCGTGCTGCGCAACCACAGCGCCCCGACGCACGCGCGGTTCGGCGCCGACACGGGCCACGACATCCCCGTCGCGGGCGAGTTCACGCGCAGCCTCCGCCCGCTGCTCGAGCGGCACGGGCTGGCGAAAGACTTCCATCTCGTGCTGTTCACGGTCGACGAGACGACCTACTCGCGCGAGATCGCGCCGCTCGCGGGCTTCTACCCGTCGGTGTTCATCGGCGCGCCCTGGTGGTTCCTCGACGCTCCCGATGCGATCGCCCGATTCCGGGCGGCCGTGACGGAGACGGCCGGCTTCTCGCGCGGGTCCGGATTCATCGACGACACACGCGCCTTTCTCTCGATTCCTGCACGGCACGACGTCGCCCGCAGAGTCGACGCGGGCTTCCTGGCCCGCTACGTCGCCGAGGGCAGGATCAGCCGTTCCCGGGCGCGCGAGATCATCACGGACCTCACGGACCGGCAGCCGCGGGAGGTGTTCAAGCTGTGACGCGGCTCACCCGATCCGCTGCCTGCCTGGGGGCGGCGCCGCCCGTGCGCATCGCGCACATAGGCCTCGGCGCATTCCATCGCTCGCACCAGGCCTGGTTCACGGCGCACGCCGCCCCGGACTGGGGGATCGCCTCGTTCACGGGGCGCACGGCTGCCGCGGCGCTGCCGCTCGCCGAGCAGGACGGCCTGTTCACGCTCGTCGAGCGCGGCGCCGAGGCCGACAGGGCGGAGATCGTGACCTCGATCTCGAGCGCCCGAGACGGCGCGGACACTGAGTCGCTCACGCGCGTCATCTCGTCGGCGCAGACGACGGTCGTCACACTCACGATCACCGAGGGGGCGTATGCGCCGAGCGCAGCGGCGCTCGCGCAGGATCGTCGCGCGCTCGCCGCGAAGGATCCGTTCGCCGCCCCGCCCGTCACGGCGCTCGGCCGCCTCGCCCTGGCGCTCGAAGCGCGCCGGCGCGCAGACGCGGGACCGATCGCGATCGTGCCGTGCGACAACCTCCCCGGCAACGGCAGGGTCGTCCGCGATGCGCTCCTCGCGCTCGCGGCGGATAACACCGCGTTCACCGAGTACATCGAGGACTTCGCGCCTGCGGTCTCGACCTCGGTCGACCGGATCACGCCGGCCGTGACGGAGGCGGATCTCGCCGAGGCCGAGCGCCTGACGGGGTTCGAGGACTATGCGGCCGTGGTGGCCGAGCCGTTCCGCGACTGGACGCTCGCAGGTCGCTTCCCCGCTGCGCGGCCCGCGTGGGAGGACGCCGGCGCGCGGTTCGTCGACGACATCGAGCCGTACGAACATCGCAAGCTCTGGCTGCTCAACGGCGCGCACACGATCCTCGCGGCGGCCGGGACGCTTCGCGGCCACCGCACCGTCGCGAGCGCGATGGCCGACGACGTCGTGCGCGGATCCGTCGAGGCGTTCTGGGACGAGGCCGCTCGGCACCTCTCGCCAGGCCTCGGCGCCGCCGCGTACCGCGACGCCCTCGTCTCGCGATTCCTGAATCCGCGCATCGTGCACCGTCTCGACCAGATCTCGCGCGACTCCGCGATCAAGGTCCGTGCGCGCATCGTGCCCGTGCTGCTGCGGGAGCGCGGAGCGGGGAGAGATGCGGCGGGGTGCATCGCCGCGCTCGCCGCGTGGGTCGACAGCGTCGCGCCGGGTGAGGCGACGGCGCGCGTGCTCGTTCGCGCCTCGGAGCGCCTCGTCGAGGTGGCCCCCGACGTCGACTCGCTGCGCCGCTTCGCGCGGACGCCCTGAGAACAGCTTCATTCGAGCCAAGAAAGGCACATCATGCTCAAGCCCCAAGAATCGGAGACGCGGGATCAGCGTCTGCTCGACGGCATCTGGTCGTTCAGCGCCGGCCCCGACATCGACGCGCGCCCGTGGACCGCTCCGCTCGAGAACGCCCGCGACATCGCCGTGCCCGGAAGCTACAACGACCAGCTCGCCGACGACGCGGTCCGGATGCACGTCGGCTGGGCCTGGTACCAGCGCGAGGTGCGGATCCCCGCGTCGTGGCACGGGCAGCGGATCGCCGTGCGGGTCGACGCCGCGGCGCACGAGGGGCGCGTCTTCGTGGGCGACGAGCTCGTCGCGCAGCACGTCGGCGGGTTCACGCCGTTCGAGGCGGACATCACCGATCTCGCCCAGCCCGGTCAGTCGGTTCGCCTCACCATCGGCGTGAACAATCTGCTGACGAACGAGACCATCCCGCCGGGGCGAATCGAGACCGATGCGCTCGGCGGCGTGCGCAATCTCGGCCGATTTGACTTCTTCAACTACGCGGGGCTGCACCGGCACGTTCGGCTGGTCGCGACGCCGCGGCAGCGGATCACCGACGTCACGGTCGCGACGACATCGGCGCGCGCGGACGAGGCGACCATCTCCTATCGGGTCGAAGCGGACGGGCCCGTGCGGGTGGCCGTCGTCGACGCAGACGGAACCGACCTCGTGACGGCGGAGGGCGCGGCCGGGAACATCGCGATCCCGTCGCCGCGCCTGTGGGCTCCCGGCGCGGGAGAGCTGTACGAGCTGCGCGTCGAGATGCTCGAGGGCGACAGCATCGTCGATGTCTTCCGCCAGTCGTTCGGGATCCGCACCGTCGAGGTGCGGGGCGCCGAGTTCCTCATCAACGGCGAGCCCTTCTACTTCCGGGGCTTCGGCAAGCACGAAGACAGCAACGTCCGCGGGCGCGGACACGACGACGTGCTCCTCGTCCACGACTTCGCGCTGCTGCGGTGGACGAACGCGAACTCCTTCCGCACCTCGCACTACCCGTACGCGGAAGAGGTGCTCGAGCACGCGGATCGCGCGGGCATCGTGGTCATCGACGAGACCGCCGCTGTCGGGCTCAACCTCGCGATCGGCGGCGGCGTGCACGGCCTCGCGACGGAGGCGGCGTTCAGCGACACGATGTTCAACGACCGCACGCAGGCCGCACACGCGCAGGGCATCCGCGAGCTGATCGCGCGGGACAAGAACCATCCGTCGGTCGTGCTCTGGTCGATCGCGAACGAACCCGAGGCCGTCGAGCCGGCGGCCCGCGACTACTTCGCGCCCCTCGCATCGCTTGCGCGCGACCTCGATCCGACGCGACCCGTCTGCTACGTCGGCGAGGGCCGCGCGCGCTTCGACACCGACGCGATCGTCGACCTGTTCGACGTCGTCTGCCTCAACCGCTACTACGGGTGGTACGTCGACAACGCGAACGTCGCGTCCGCTGAGGCGCGGCTCGAGAGCGAGCTGCGCGGATGGGCCGACGCGCACGGCAAGCCGATCATCATCACGGAGTACGGCGCCGACACGCTGGCCGGGTTGCACTCGGTCTTCGAGCAGTCGTGGAGCGAGGAGTACCAGGCGACGCTCCTCGACATGTACCACCGCGTGTTCGACCGCATCGACGCCGTCGTGGGCGAGCAGGTCTGGAACTTCGCCGACTTCCAGACGTCGCCGGGGATCGTCCGCGTCGACGGCAACAAGAAGGGCGTCTTCACGCGCGATCGACGTCCGAAGCAGGCGGCGCATCTGCTGCGCGCACGGTGGAGCACGGCGCAGGGCCCCTCAGGCGCGCCGCAGCCGAAGGAGAGCTGACATGAGAATCGACAGGGCAGAGGTCATCGTCACGAGCCCCGACCGCAACTTCGTGACGCTCAAGATCACGACGTCCGACGGCGTCACGGGGCTCGGCGACGCGACGCTCAACGGGCGCGAGCTCGCGGTCGTCGCGTATCTCACCGAGCACGTCGCGCCGCTCCTCATCGGGCGGGACCCCTCGCGGATCGAGGACGCGTGGCAGTTCCTCTACCGCTCCGCCTACTGGCGCCGCGGACCGGTGACGATGGCGGCCATCGCGGCCGTCGACATGGCGCTGTGGGACATCAAGGGAAAGGTCGCGGGCCTCCCCGTCTACCAGCTGCTCGGCGGTGCGTCTCGGGAGGGCCTGCTCGCCTACGGCCACGCCTCGGGCAAGGAGCTGCCAGAGCTGTTCGACTCCGTGCGCGAGCACCTCGAGGAGGGCTACCGCGCGATCCGGATCCAATCCGGCGTGCCGGGTCTGAAGGCCATCTACGGCATCGCGTCGCAGTCGGCGGACACGTTCGGCGGCGAGGCCAGGTACGACCACGAGCCAGCGCGTCGCGGCGCGCTGCCCGTGCTCGAGGACTGGGATACGCGCTCATATCTGCGGCATCTGCCCGGCGTCTTCGAGGCCGTGCGACACGAGTTCGGCCCCGAGCTCCCGCTGCTGCACGACGGCCACCACAGGATGACGCCGATCCAGGCGGCGAAGCTCGGCAAGTCGCTCGAGCCCTACGACCTGTTCTGGCTCGAGGACTGCACGCCCGCCGAGAACCAGGAGGCGCTGCGTCTCGTTCGTCAGCACACGACGACGCCCCTGGCGATCGGTGAGATCTTCAACACGGTCTGGGACTTCAAGGACCTGATTCGCGATCAGCTCATCGACTACGTGCGCGGGGCCGTGACCCATATGGGAGGGATCACGCCGCTCAAGAAGACGATGGACTACGCCGCGCTTTACCAGATCAAGTCCGGCTTCCACGGCCCGACCGACATCTCGCCCGTCGGCATGGCGGCGCAGGCGCACCTGGGGCTCGCGATCCACAACTTCGGCATCCAGGAGTACATGCAGCACGGCGAGAAGACCCGCGAGGTGTTCCGTCAGACCGTCACATGGGAGAACGGGCTGCTGCACCCGGGCGAGGCGCCAGGCCTCGGCGTCGAGCTCGATCAGGACGCGGCGGGCAAGTACCCGTACGAACAGGCGTACCTGCCGTACAACCGCCTCGCGGACGGCACCGTCCACGACTGGTGACGTGAGGGCTGCGGCGGCGCCGCGCGGATCATCCGC
>Ga0308157_10001672_pt1 | contig 42585 bp, 35 predicted proteins | sample PhyBR1_FD_201035 | JGI IMG/M metagenome (GOLD analysis project Ga0308157, IMG submission 201035) | Phyllosphere microbial communities from UC Gill Tract Community Farm, Albany, California, United States - DLSLB.R1 | ecosystem: Host-associated > Plants > Phyllosphere > Unclassified | place: USA... | reverse complement strand
GGCCTTTTTCTTTCAGGCGCACGGCCTCTTCGACGGCGATTTCGTCAAAGGGGTTCATGCTCATCTTCACGTTGGCGATGTCCACACCCGTTTGGTCCGACTTGACTCGGACTTTGACGTTGTAGTCCACCACGCGCTTGACAGGGACCAAGACCTTCATTGCTGCGGCTCCTAGAGTTGGTTGAATTGACGTTTACGTAAACTGGAACATTCTATGCCGCAGTGCACCCCAAAGGGCGCGGGCCGGGACCACCGACTGCAGGGGCATAAAAAAGAACGATCGTGCTTTTTCGTGATTATAGGGCACTTGGCGAACCGCCCGATGTCTCGCCGGAGGCACCGGTCACGGCAGCACCCGGAGACAGGCCGGCAGGGACGGCACCGCTGTCCTTGAACTGCACCACGCGCTGCGGGTAAGGGATGTCGATGTTCGCGGCGCGCAGGCCATCGAGGATGGCGATGTTGATGGCCGAGCGCAGGTTGAGCGAGCCGGCCGAGGGATCGCTGATCCAGAAGTTGAGGCTGAATTCGAGCCCGTCTGGCGCGAAATTGATGAGAAAGGCCACAGGCTCGGGCTCCTTGAGCACGCGCGCCTGCGCTGCGGCGGCCGCGCACAGGATGGCCTGCACCTGGCCCACGTCGCTGTCGTAGCCGACGATGATGTTGGTGGTGACGTTGAACTTGCGGTCGGCGTCCGACAGGTTCTCCACGCGCTGGGTGATCAGCGTCTCGTTGGGCACGATGGATTCGCGCCCGTTGCCGGCGCGGATCAGGGTGTAGCGGGTCTTGATGTCGGTGATGCGGCCCTCGAAACCATCGACGCGCACGTTGTCGCCGATGCGCAGCGAGCGCTCCAGCAGAATCACGAAGCCGCTCACGTAGTTGGAAGCGAGTTTTTGCAGGCCAAAGCCCAGGCCCACGCCGACCGCGCCGCCCAGCACCGACAGCGCGGTGAGGTCCACCCCCACGGCCGACAGCGCGAACAGCATGCCCACGAGCAACAGCACCGCGCGCACGGCGTTGCCAGCCACCTTGCGCATGGACAGATCGGTCACGGCCGTGGCGAGCACGCGCCGCTCGAAGGTGGCCGAGATCCACAGCGCCGCAACCAGCACCAGGCTGGCCGACAGCGCGCCCTCGATCAGCGTGGCGACGCTGACGGTGGACTTGCCGAAGTTGAGCGTGATGGCATCGAGCTCGCTGCGCACCACGGGCAGCAGCCCCACGATCCACAACACGGCCGCGCCCCAGATGACCCAGGAGAACAGTCCTTCGAGCAGCCGCACCAGTGCCGAGGCAGGGAACGCCACGCGCAGCACGCGGGCGATGAAGCGGATCAGCGCGAGCGAGACCAGCATGGGGACTGCGATGCGCAGCACGAAGACCGGGTGGTAGTGCTCCACCGCGAGGCGGCCTGCAAACGTCAGGACCAGGGCGATCAGGGGGAAGAGCAGGCCGTCGATGGTGTTGCGGCCGATCCAGACCGAATCGGGGGGTTGGTTGCGGCCTATCAGTCTGGCGGCGAACAGGGCGATGGCGATGGCGGCGGCCAGGACGCCGAGTTCCAGCCAGACGCTGGAGTGGTTGAAGTCTGTCAGTAGTTTGTCGAGGATTTCCATGCGGTGGTGGCCTATGTCACACGGGGCTATTTTTTGCCGATGGTGACTGTTTGCTTGGGTGAAAGGCGGAGGCCGGGATGTGCGCCCGGCGGCGCAGTAACTTTCTCTTGCGTCGCCAAGAGAAAGTCACCAAAGAGAAGGCGACCCCCAGTCTGCGTCCCCCGTTCGCCCTGTCGGGCGAACGGGGGCAGCCTGCGATGCTCGGATCTGGGGTGGGCGTCGATGAACTCGCTGCGTTCTTCGAACTCCGCTCAGACAGCATCGACGAGCTAGACCACGAAGTGCATGTGTCCTTCGGCACATGCACCCACACCAGCTCCTGCGCTTCTCGGCGCAGCCAGCAGGGGTAGGAAGCGGGTACCACACGGCTGCTGCCTTGGCAGCCGCGCCGGGTGTTGGTTACGCGCTGCGCGCTGCCGACGCAACTGACGCGATCGCTTTGACGAGCCGAGCGCAGCGAAGGACCACCAGGCCGAGCGAAGCAATGGCCCGTATGGGGCCCCCAGTCCCTTCTGAACGTGCCGAGAAGCGCAGAAGCTGGGGTGGCGCGTGTGCCGCAGGACACACGCGCATCGTCATCTGGCTCGCCGAAGCTGTTTGACCGGAGCTGCCTCGCAGAGGCAGCGCAGGGAGTTCTTCGGCGCACCCCAGCTTCGAGCATCGCAGGTTGCCCGTAGCGAAGCGAAGGGACACGGACAGCAGGGTCGCCTTTCTTTTGGGTACTTTTCTTTGGCGAAGCAAAGAACAAGTACCTCGGCCGCCGGGCCGAGACCCGGCCTCCGCCCTCAAAAAAAGAGAAGAAGCAACCACCACCCATATCACTCAAAAATCATTTCCACGCAGGCGCTCGCTTCTCAACAAAAGCCCGAGCCCCTTCCTGTGCAGCCCCATCCATCATGTTCACCGCCATGGCCTGCCCAGCCAACTGGTATGCCGCCTCCACCCCCAACTCCCGCTGCTGGTAAACCAGGGCCTTGCCCATGGCCACAGCAACCCGAGGCTTCTGCAAAATCGACTGCACGAACTTCTCCACCTCAGCATCGAGCCCATCCACAGACACAACCCGATTCACCAGCCCCTGCTCCAGAGCCGTAGAAGCATCGATGAAATCCCCAGTCAGCAGCATCTCCATCGCACGCTTGGAAGAAACATTGCGCACCAGCGGCACACTTGGCGTGGCGCAGAACAGACCGTAGTTGATCCCACTGGTCGCAAACGTCGCGCTGTCAGCCGCCACCGCCAAATCGCACTGCGCGACCAGTTGGCACCCCGCCGCAGTGGCCATGCCCTGCACCCGCGCGATCACCGGCACAGGCAGCTTGTGGATGGCCAGCATCATGCGGCTGCACTGCGCAAACAGCTGCTGGTACCAGGCCAGGTCCGGGTGGGCCGCCATGTCCTTGAGGTTGTGGCCGGCGCAGAAGGCCTTGCCCTCGGCCGCCAGCACCACGACGCGCGCAGTGTCGTCGCGCGCCACGGCATCGAGCGCCTGCTGCAGGGCGGTGAGCATCTCCGACCCCAGGGCATTGAAGCGCGCCGGGTCGTTGAGCGTGAGGGTCACCACGCCACGCGCATCGTGCACGACACGCAGGAGGGGATGTTGTTCGGATTCCGTCATGTCATTGCAGTCCCAAAATCACAGGTCGGCCAGCACGCGCAAGTGCGCTTCCACACTGCGGGCCAATGGCCCCATTACATAGCCGCCCTCCAGGCAGGAAACGATGCGACCCTTGGAATAGCGCTGCGCGATGTCCTTCACGCGCTGGGTGATCCAGGCATAGTCCGATTCGGTCAGGCCCAGTTGCCCCATGTCGTCCTCCCGGTGCCCATCGAACCCCGCGCTCACGAAGACCATCTCGGGCTTGAAGGCCTCCAGCCGCGGGATCCACATCATCTCGATGATCTCGCGGATGTCCATGCCGCGGGTGTAGGCTGGCACCGGCACGTTGACCATGTTGGGCGCAGGATCGTGGTCGCCGCTGTAGGGGTAGAAGGGGTGCTGAAAAATGCTGACCATCAGCGCGCGCGGATCGTTGGCCAGGATGTCTTCGGTGCCGTTGCCGTGGTGCACGTCGAAATCGACCACCGCCACGCGCTGCAGGTTGTAGCGCTGCAATGCGTACTTGGCGGCCACGGCCACGTTGTTGAAGAAGCAGAAGCCCATGGCCTTGCTGCGCGTGGCATGGTGGCCCGGCGGGCGCACGGCGCAGAAGGCGTTCTCCATCTCGCCGGCCATCACCGCATCGGTGGCGGCCAGGGCCGCCCCGGCGGCGCGCAGCGAGGCCTTCCAGGTGTGGGCGTTGATGGAGGTGTCGGGGTCGAGCTGCGAGTAGCTCGGGCCACCGGCCAGGATCTCCTCGTTGAGCCGGTCGGACAGGCCGCGCATGGCGGCCACGTGCAGGCGGTCGTGGGCCAGCTCGATGTCGGCCAGGGACGCCTCGGGCGCCTCGCGGCGGTCCAGCGCATCGCCCACGCCGGTGATCAGCAGCCGGTCTTCGATGGCATCGAGCCGCTCGGGGCATTCGGGGTGCCCGGGGCCCATTTCGTGCTTCCAGCAGTCGCGGTGGGTGAAATAGCCCGTCTTGCTCACAGTCAATCCCCGTGTCTCGTACTTTTAGGATAACGTCGCGCTATGACTATGAATGCCCAGCACAAAATCAAATCGCTTCTGGACCAGCTTAACACGGTGATCGTGGGCAAACAGGCCCAGGTACAGGACTGCGTGGCCTGCCTGCTGGCCGGCGGCCACCTGCTGATCGAGGATGTTCCGGGGGTGGGCAAGACCACCCTGGCCCATGCCCTGTCGCGCACCTTCGGGCTGCAGTTCTCGCGCGTGCAGTTCACAGCCGACCTGATGCCCAGCGACCTCACCGGCGTCTCGGTGTACGAGCGCGGCAAGGAAGCCTTCGTGTTCCACCCCGGCCCGGTGTTCGCCCAGGTGCTGCTGGCCGATGAAATCAACCGCGCCAGCCCCAAGACGCAGAGCGCCCTGCTTGAAGCCATGGAAGAAAAGCAGGTGTCGGTGGAAGGCGAGACGCGTGCCCTGCCCCACCCCTTCTTCGTGATCGCCACGCAGAACCCGCACGACCAGCTCGGCACCTTTGCGCTGCCCGAGTCGCAGCTGGACCGGTTCTTGATGCGCATCTCCATCGGCTACCCCGACCGGGCGGCCGAGCGCGTGCTGCTGGCCGGTGCAGACCGGCGCGACATGGTGGACTCCATGCTGCCCCAGCTGTCAGATGAAGAACTGGCCGAGCTGCAGCGCCAGGTGTTGGCGGTGCACACCGCCGATCCGCTGCTCAACTACGTGCAGGACCTGATCGCGGCCACGCGCTCGGGCCGCTGGTTCTTGCAGGGGCTATCGCCGCGCGCCGGCATTGCCCTGGTGCGCGCGGCCAAGGCGCAGGCGCTGATCAGCGGGCGCGACTATGTGGCGCCCGACGACGTGCAGGCCGTGCTGCCCCAGACCATTGCCCACCGCCTGGTGCCGGTGGGCGATGCGGGCCGGGGGGCAGTCGAGCAGGTGCGCGCCATGGCCGAGTCCGTGCCCCTGCCTTGAGCCCGAGGGACATGGCAACCGCCACATCGCCCACGCCATCGCCCGGCCGGCTGCGCGCCGCCCTGGCAGCGCTCAACCCGCTCACGCCCGTGCGCAAACGCTTCGAAAACTGGTGGATGGTGCGCCGGCCGCTGAGCGACACGCTCACGCTGACCCAGCGCAATGTCTACATCCTGCCCACGGGTGCAGGGTGGATGCTGGCGCTGACGCTGCTGATCCTGCTGGTGGCCTCCATCAACTACCAGCTCAACCTGGGCTATCTGCTGACCTTTCTGCTGGCGGGCAGCGCGGTGGTCGGCATGCACATCTGCCACGCCACGCTGCGCGGCATCACGCTGCACCTCAAGGCGCCCGAGCCGCACTTCATGGGGACCAGCGCCACCATCGAGGTCCAGGTGTCCAGCGAACGCAAGACGATGCGCTACGGCATCGGCCTGGCCGTGCATGGCGGCGGTGGTGAAGCGCACCACTGGGCCTGGACCGATGTGCCCGCACAGGGAAGCTCCACCGTGCACGTGGCCTTTGCCCCCCCGCGCCGGGGCCTGCACCGCGTGCCCACGCTCACGGCCGAAACTCGGTTTCCGCTGGGCACCTTCCGCGTATGGACCTACTGGCGCCCGGCCGCCCAGGTGCTGGTGTACCCGGCGCCCGAGCTGCCCCCCCCGCCGCTGCCACCCGGCGAGCCGCGGGGCGCGGGAACGGGCAGCGCGCCCTCGCAGGGCATCGGCGAGTTCGATGGCGTGCGCTCCTACCGGCGTGGCGACCCGCTCAAGCTGGTGGTCTGGAAGAAGGCGGCCAAGACGCTGGGCACCGGCACCGACGACCTGGTGAGCCGCGATTCGCAGCAGGCCCAGCGCCACGAGCTGTGGCTCGACCCGGCCCTGGCCGCCGTGCCTGACCCCGAGGCCCGCATCTCGCGCTTGGCCGCCTGGGTGCTGCAGGCCGACCGCCTGGGCCTGGACTATGGCCTGCGCCTGCCCGGCGTGGAGATAGCGCCCGACACGGGCACCGCCCACCGCCGCCGCTGCCTGGAAGCGCTGGCGCTGTGCTGAACTTCTGCCGGTGACCAGCCATCCAAACGCATTGCCCTTTGCCCCTTTTTCCCCGGAAGCCCGACGCTCCATGAGCCTGCGCCAGACCCTCGCCACCCTGCCACGCGACACGCGGGACACCCTGTTCCTGCTGTTCGCCACGGCCTGGGTGATCGCGCCCCAGGTGGCCAACCTGCCCGCCTGGGCCAGTGCCATGGCCTTCGGCATGCTGCTGTGGCGCGGCTGGATGGCGTGGAAGGGCCGGCCGCTGCCCGGGCGCTGGCTGCTCACGGTGCTGGTCATCGTGGCCGTGGGGGGCACGCTGCTCACGCACCGCACCATCCTCGGGCGCGACGCGGGTGTCACGCTCATGGTGATGATGCTGGCCTTCAAGACCCTGGAGCTGCGCGCACGGCGCGACGCCATGGTGATCTTCTTCCTGGGCTTCTTCACGATGCTCAGCAACTTCTTCTTCTCGCAATCGCTGCTCACGGCCGCTGCCATGCTGGTGGCGCTGTTGGGCCTGCTCACGGCCCTGGTCAACGCCCACATGCCGGTGGGGCGCCCGCCGCTGGCGCAGACCTTCCGCATGGCGGGCACCATGGCCCTGCTGGGCGCGCCCATCATGGTGGCGCTGTTCATGCTGTTTCCGCGCATGTCCCCGCTGTGGGGCATGCCCAGCGACAACCTCACCGGGCGCAGCGGCCTGTCGGGCACCATGAAGATCGGCGACATGGCCGAGATCGCGCTCGATGAGCGCGTGGCGATCCGGCTGCGCTTCGAAGGTGCGCCCACCGACATCCCCCAGCAGTCCATGCTGTATTTCCGCGGGCCGGTCATGGCCGCCTTTGACGGCCGGCAATGGCAGGCCGAGCCCTTCCGCGAAGACAGCGCCTGGGCGGCGCGCGTGGCGGTGCCAGCCAATCTGCAGACCCGCGGGCCGGCTGTGCGCTACGAAGTCACCCTGGAACCCCAGCGCCAGCCCTGGCTGATGGTGCTGGAAGCCACGCCCGAGGCACCCCAGGTGCCCGGCATGCAGGCCTACATGACGCAGGACCTGCAATGGATGACCACGCGCCCCATCACCGACGTGCTGCGCTACCAGGCGGTGAGCTACCCCGAATTCCGCCACGGCCCTCAGGAGTCGGTACGCCAGCTGCGCGTGTACACCGAGCTGCCGCCCGGCTTCAACCCGCGCACCCTTGCGCTGGCGGCTGAGATGCGTGCCGACCCCGCGCTGGCCGGGGCCAGCACCCAGGTGCTGGTCAACGCCGTGCTGCAGCGCCTGCGCACGGGCGGCTATAGCTATTCACTGGACCCTGGCGTCTTCGGCGAGCACACGGCCGACGAGTTCTGGTTCGACCGCAAGGAAGGCTTTTGCGAGCACATTTCCTCGGCCTTCGTGATCCTGATGCGCGCGATGGACATACCCGCGCGCATCGTCACCGGCTACCAGGGGGGCGAACGCAACCCGGTGGATGGCTACTGGACGGTGCGCAATGCCGACGCCCACGCCTGGGCCGAGGTGTGGATGGAAAGCCGTGGCTGGGTGCGCGTGGACCCCACGGGCGCAGTGGCACCAGGCCGGGTGGGGCAGTTCCAGCGCCTCAGGGCGCCCGAGGGCGCATTTGCCAGCGCCATGGGAACCATCAGCCCCGGAATGGTGCAATCCTTGCGCGCCGTGTGGGAGGCCGTGAACAACAGCTGGAGCCAGTGGGTGCTCAACTACAGCCAGAGCAGCCAGTTCGACCTGCTCAAGGCCCTGGGCTTCGAATCCCCGAGCTGGCAGGACCTGACCACCGTGCTCGGCGCCCTCATCGTGATCGCCGCCAGCGGCGGCGGGCTGTGGACCCTGTGGGAACGCAGCCAGCACGACCCCTGGCTGCGCCTGCTGGCCCGCGTACGCCAGCGCCTGGCCAAGGCGGGCCTGGTGCTGCCCGACACCTTGCCGCCCCGCTCCATGGCCCAGCAGGTGACTGCCCACTTCGGTGACAGCGCCAGCGGTCTGGCCGCCTGGCTGCTGCGGCTGGAGCAGGTACGCTATGCCCCCGAGCCTGCCCAGCAGTTTGGCGCCCTGCGCCGCGAATACAACACCCTGCCCTGGCCCCCCTCCGCACGGGGCCGATGACCCGAACGACATGCGCCTCCTGAAATCCGTTGCCATCGCCTGTGTGGCGGTGGCCTGTGCCCTGCCCGCCCTCGCCAGCCCCTCCAAGCCCACCAAGCAGGCTGCCGCCAAAAAAACCGCGGCGAATTCCACCGTGCAGGGCGGCGTGCCCTACGCCAACCGGCCCGATGCCATGGCCTTTGCCGACGACCTGGCCACCCGGCGTGGGCTGGACCGCGAATGGGTACGCCAGGCCATCGGCCAGGCACGCCTGCTGTCCCAGGTGCCGCGCCTCATGCTGCCCCCGCCCGTGGGCACGCCCAAGAACTGGCGCGTGTACCGCAGCCGCTTCATCGACCCGGTGCGCATCCGCGCGGGCGTGCGTTTCTGGCAGGAGCACCGCGAAGCACTGGAACGCGCCGAGGCCGAATACGGCGTGCCGGTGGAGATCATCGTCGGCATCATCGGCGTGGAGACCATCTACGGCCAGCAGATGGGCAACTTCCGCGTGATGGACGCGCTGGCCACGCTGGCCTTCGACTTTCCCAACGCCCACCCGCGCGCCAAGGAGCGCCGCGAGTTCTTCCAGCGCGAGCTGGAGCAGTTTCTGAGCCTCACCAACCGCAGCAACATCGACCCCTTCGAGCCGCGCGGCAGCTACGCGGGCGCCATGGGACTGGGGCAGTTCATGCCGTCGAGCTGGGTGCGCTACGCCGTCGATTTCGACGGCGACGGCCGGATCGACCTGTTCAGGAGCCCTGTCGACGCCATAGGCTCGGTGGCCAACTACTTCAAGGGCCACAACTGGACCACGGGCATGCCCACGCACTATGGCGTGCAGTTCGACACGGCGCGGCTGCAGCTCGACACCCTGCTGGCCCCCGACATCCTGCCCACCTTCAGCGCCGCCAGCATGCAGGCCAAGGGCGTGGTGCTCGATGCCGCAGGGGCCCAGCACACGGGTCCCCTGGCGCTGGTGGAACTGCAGAACGGCGGCGATGTCCCTACCTATGTGGCGGGCACGGAGAACTTCTACGCCATCACGCGCTACAACTGGTCGAGCTACTACGCCATGGCCGTGATCGAGCTGGGGCGAGAGGTGGCGGCGGCGCGATAGCCCGACTGCCCGTCAGGCCGTGGCGTACGCTGGCGCTCGTTCAACGCCCCATGCGTGGAGACCCGGCCGCCACCCCAGCTCTGGCGCGATCAGCCGCGCCGTGTCCTCCAGGATCTGGCGGTATTCCTCGGGCGCGAAGTCGTAGGGCAGCTCCAGCCGCAGCTCCTGCACCAGGGGCAGGATCGGGTCGTCGCGCAGCCACTGCAGGATCTGGTCGCTGCTGCCCACCAGGTCGCGCGCGAAGAGCGTGCGTCGCTCGCCCTGGGGGGCCAGGGTGCGCGCCTGCCGCGTGGCGGCCCAGGCCAGGTAGCGCGCGCGGGTGGAGGCATCGGCCCCGTCGAGCGGAACGATCACCCGCCCCAAGGCCACGCGCGGCACACGGGCCTGCGCCTGCTGCGCACGCCAGCGGACATGGAACAGGTCGAGTTGCGCACGCTGCGCCTCGAAGAACTGGTCCGTCTGCTCAGCCCGGTTGATGTTGCCGATGAGCAGGTGGTAGCCCTGCTCGCCCGCCCACTGGGCCGAGCGCAGAGAGCCCCCGCCGTACCACAGGCGCTGCGCCAGACCCGGCGCGTACGGCTGCAGGCGTGGCCGCTGGCGGCCTGCAGGGGATTCTACAAAGGTCTCCTCGTCCCCTATCAACTCGCCCTGCAGGTTGCGGCGCAGGCGCTCTACCCGCGCGTGCGAAAAATCGATGCCGCCCGCATCGCCGTCGAACAGCCGCTCGCCCAGCAGCGCGCCATAGGGCGGCGCCCCGGCGCTCAGGCCCACGTGCAGGCGCCCGCGCGAAAGCACGTCCACTGTCGCCAGGTCCTCGGCCAGGCGAAACGGGTTTTCGTAGCCCATCTGCACCACGGCCGTACCCAGGGCTATGCGCAGCGTGCGCTGGCTCGCGGCGGCCAGGAAGGTCGCGGCCGAGGACACCCCGCGCTCCAGATGCCGCTGGCGCACCCAGGCGCTGTCGAAACCCAAAGCCTCGCCGTAGGCGAACAGCTGCAGCGTGTGCTCCAGCCCGTCGAAGGGGTCGGTGTCGGGGAAATTGCCCGGCGACAGAAAGGCAAGGTGGCGGATGGCCATGGTCAGAACTTCGGCAGGCCAGGCGGGTTGGTTTCCGAGCGCGGCAGCGCTTCTTCTGCCAGGCTCCAGCGCGCCAGCGTCTGCGTGTACTTGCCGCTCTGGATGATGGCGTTGCCTGCCAGCGTCAGCGCATCGGCCAGGCCGCTGCCCTTGCGCGTGGTGATGGCCACGTCGGACTTGAGCGGCCAGCCCGCGTTCACCGTGCCGACGAGCTTGATCTTGCCGTCCTTGGCCGCATGGTAGGCCTGGGGGGCGTTGGGATTGAAGTTGGCATCGGCGCGGCCCGAGACCACGCCCAGCAGGCGCGCGGCGTCGTCGTCGAAGTAGACCAGCTCCACGGGCTTGAGGCCCGCTGCGATGTTCTTCCTGTTCCATTCGAGCAGGATGCGCTCCTGGTTGGTGCCCGAGCCGGTGATGACCTTGAGGCCGGCCACGTCCTTGGGCTCCTTGATCGACGCGATCTTGCTGTCGGCACGCACATAGAAGCCGTGCAGGCCCAGGCGGTAGGTGGAAAAATCGAACTTCTCCTTGCGCTGCTCGGTCACGCCCACGTTGGAAATTACCGCGTCGTACTTGCCCGAGGACAGGCCCAGCGGCCAGTCGGCCCAGGCGATGGGCACCAGCGCCAGCTTCAGGCCCAGGGCATCGGCGATGAGCTGCGCGTAGTCGGGATCGAAACCCACCACAGTCTTCGCATCGGTGGCGTAGGTGGAGATGGGCGGCGCGAACGGTGCGATCGCGACGGTGAGCACGCCTTCTTTCACGAACTTGTAGTCCGTGGGGATGGCGGCGATGGCCGCGGCGTTGCGCTCGGTGCGCGGCCGCGCCTTCTGCTCGGGGCTGAAATCGAAGGTCTGCGCCAAGGCGCCACCGCCGAATGCAGCCAATGCCAGAGCGGCCAGCCAGCGCCGAAGGGATGGGATGGGGATGGTCATGGCGCGCCTCACTTCTTGGGCAGGCCGGGCGGGTTGGTGCGCGCCACCTGGATGGCCTCGGACTGCAGGTTCCAACGCTCCAGTGACTTGGAGTAGTTGCCGTTCTGGATCTGCGCGTTGAGTGCGGCAGTCACCGCCTCGGCAATGCCCGATCCCTTGCGCGAGGTCACGGCGATCTCGGCGTTCTGTGGCCAGCCGCCCGAGAAGGCGCCCACCAGCTTGGTCCGGCCGTCGCGCGCGTTGTGCGCGGCGATGCCGTTGGGCGCGAGGTAGGCGTCCGCCCGGCCCGAGAGGATGGCCAGGTACAGCACCACATCGTCGTCGTAGTACTGGATCTCCACGGGTTTCAGGCCCGCGGCCACGTTCTGCTGGTTCCAGCGCAGCAGGATCTGCTCCTGGTTGGTGCTGGCGCCGACGATGATCTTCAGGCCCGCCACGTCCTTGGGCTCCTTGATCGCGGTGATCTTGCTGTCGGCCTTGACGTAGATACCGAGCTGGTCGTTGCGGTAGGTGGAGAAGTCGAATTTCTCCTTGCGCTCCTCGGTCACCGTGACGTTGGAGATCACCACGTCGAACTTGCCCGACTGCAGGCCCAGCGGCCAGTCGGCCCAGGCCACGGACACCAGTTCGAGCTTGCGCCCCAGGCTGTCGGCGACCAGTTGCGCCACGTCGGGCGCATTGCCCACGGGGGTCTTGTTGTCGGTGGCATAGGCGCCGAACGGCAGGCGTCCGGTGGTGGTGCCCACGGTGAGCACGCCCTCCTTGGCGAACTTGAAGTCCTTGGCCACGAGCTTGAGCGCCTCGTCGACCTTGGCCGAGCGCGGGCGCCCCGGCTGTTCGGGGCTCAGGTCCACGGCCTGGGCCGTGGCCTGCAGCGGGGCCATGGTCGCGGCGGCCAGCGCCAGGGCAAGAAAGGTGGAGCGGCGGGTGAAGTTCATCGGATGGTTCCTGAAAAAAGCCATGAAGAAAAGACAATGCGGGCACGCTGGCGCCCAGCCGGGCGCTGCGCGTGCGAGGGAGCGAAAGAACTGCGGCGGGCTGCTAGAGCACCTTGGCCAGGAACTCTGCGGTGCGTGGGTGCGCAGGGCGGTTGAACACCTGGTCCGGCGTGCCGGTCTCCAGGATCTGCCCCTGCTCCATGAAGACCACGGTGTCGGCCACCTCGCGGGCGAAACCGATCTCGTGCGTGACAATGACCAGCGTGGTGCCCGAACGCGCCAGTTCCTTGATCACGTCGAGCACCTCGCCCACCAGCTCCGGGTCGAGCGCCGAAGTGGGCTCGTCGAACAGCAGCACCTTGGGGCGCAAGGCCAGCGCCCGCGCGATCGCCACGCGCTGCTGCTGGCCGCCCGAGAGCTGGCGCGGGTAGCTGTGCGCCTTGTCGCTCAGGCCCACCCGGGCCAGCAGCTCCTGCGCCAGGGCCTCGGCCTCGGGGCGCAGCACGCCGCGCACGCTGATGGGGGCCTCGATGATGTTTTCCAGCACCGTGAGGTGGGGGAACAGGTTGAAGTTCTGGAACACCATGCCCACGTCCACGCGGCGCGTGAGGATGTCCTTCTCGCCCAGTTCGTACAGGGTGTCAGCATCCTGGCGGTAGCCGATCAGCTCGCCATCGATGGCGATGAAGCCGCCGTCCACCCGCTCCAGGTGGTTGATGGTGCGCAGCAGCGTGGACTTGCCCGAGCCCGACTGGCCCAGCACCACCGTCACGCTGCCGGGTGGCACGGTGAGCGTCACGTCCTTGAGCACCTGCAGCGCGCCATAGTGCTTGGAGACGCCGTGGATGGTGACCTCGCCGCCGCGCGTGAGGCCGCCACTCCAGCGCGGCACGGTGCCGGCGGGCGCGGCCTGCGGTGCGGCAGCGGGCTCGGCAGACTGCGGCAAGGCCTTGGGAGCGAACCCCAGGCGCCGTACGATGGCCGTGAACAGCGAGGGCGGCGGGTTGCGCAGGGCGCCCTTGGCAAAATGCCGCTCGATGTAGTGCTGCACGATGGACAGCACGGTGAGGATCACCAGGTACCAGACGGTAGCGACCATCAGCAGCGGGATCACCTCCAGGTTGCGCCGGTAGATGATCTGGATGGTGTAGAACAGCTCGGGCAGCGCCAGGATGTAGACGTTGGACGTGCCCTTGGCCAGCCCGATGATGTCGTTGAAGCCGCTGGGCAAAATGGAGCGCATGGCCTGCGGCAGCACGATGCGAAAGGCCTGGCGCCGGCGCGGCAGGCCGAGCGCAGCGGCCGCCTCCAACTGCCCCTGGTCCACCGACAGGATGCCCCCGCGCACGATTTCCGAGGCAAAGGCCGCTTGGTTGAGCGTGAGCCCGATCAGCGCCGCCACGAAGGGGCTGATGAGCTGCGTGGTGGGGTAGGAGAAGAAGGTCCAACCCGTGAACGGCACGCCCAGGCTCACCGTCTCGTAGAGGTAGCCGAGGTTGTTGATGATGAGCAGCAGCACGATCACCGGGATGGAGCGGAAGATCCAGACGAAGGTCCACGACAGCCCCGCCAGCAGCGGCGAGCGCGACACCCGGGCCAGCGCCAGCGCCGTGCCCAGTGTGAAGCCGAACAGCGCGCCCAGCGCCGTGAGCAGCAAGGTGCGGCCCAGGCCCACGAGCACCGGCTCGGCAAAGAACCATTCGGCGAATATCGCCCAGCCCCAGCGCGGGTTGGTGAGCACCGAGTACAGCACCAGCGCGATGACCACGGCGGCAAACGCCGTGCCCACGGCCCGTGCGCGGTAGCGCGCAGGCACCACTTTGTAGTGCGAGTAATCGCCCTTCACGGGGGGCACGGCAGTTGGCGCCGCTGCCGGGGGCGCGGGGTGGTGCTGCACGGCAGGCGCCGGGCCCGAAGGCAGCGCGTGCGACGCATCAAGCGTGGTGGTGGTGGACATGTGGTTCTTGTGGGGTGAAGCGAGGAAGGACGGCTCAGGCCGCTCGGGCCAGAGGTTCGATAAAAGCCGAGGCAAAGGCGGACGAGGCGGGCACAAGGGTTTTCTCGAACGGCAGCGAGCGGTAAGTGCCCTCGGGCGCCGACGGGTCGAACAAGGCCGCATAGCCCTGGCCCAGGTACAGCGCCACGGCCTCGGGCTGGCGAAAGCCCGTGGTCAGGTAGATGCGCGTGTAGCCCTGGCGCAGCGCCTGGGCCTCGAGCTCCTGCACCACCCGGCGTGCCAGGCCCTGGCGGCGCTGGGCCGAGTGCGTCCACACGCGCTTGACCTCGGCCGTGCCGGGGTCCGGGTGGCGCTTGAAGGCGCCACCGCCGATGGCCACGCCATCGCGCAGCAGCAGCACGAAGTTGCCCCCCTCGGGCGGCGAGAACAGCTCGGCCGGGTACTTCTCCATCTCGCGCGGGCCGCCCTCGCGCTCGTAGAAGTCGCCATAGCGGCTCTGGTACTCGTGGCTGAGTTCCTCCACCAGCGGGCGTGCCAGAGGGTCCAGGGGGGTGGTGTAGACGAATCGTTCGCTCATGGTGTCGCGTCCATCAAGGCAACAGAAAAGGGGTCATGCGGGCGCCAGGAAGCGCTCGGCCAGGCGCACCCAGTAAGTGGCCGAGGGCGCGAGGATGGCGTCGTTGAAGTCGTAGTACGGGCTGTGCAGCGAGGCGCCGTCGCCATTGCCCACGAAGACATAGCTGCCGGGCCGCTGGAGCAGCATGAAGGCGAAGTCCTCGCTGGCCGTGCGCGGGCGAAAGCCGGCGTCCACGCGCGCAGCGCCGAAGGTGTCCACGGCCACACTGCGCGCCAGCGCCGTCTCGGCATCGTGGTTCAGCACCGCGGGGTAGCCCGGGCGGTACTGCACCTCAGCCGTGGCGCCAAAGCTCTCGGCCTGGGCCCGCGCGATGGCCGGAATGCGCTCTTGCAGAACGGCGCGCACCTCGGGCTTGAAGGCACGGGCGGTGAGCTTGAGCTCCACGCTTTCGGGAATCACATTCGGGGCGGCACCGCCGTGGATCGAGCCCACGGTGACCACGCCCATGTCCAGCGGGTCGACGTTGCGCGAGACCACCGTCTGCAGTGCCGTGATGATGTGCGCTGCGGCCACCACCGGGTCCACCGTCTCGTGCGGCGCAGCGCCATGGCCGCCCTTGCCGCGCACGGTGATGGTGATCTGGTCCACCGAGGCCATGGCCGGCCCGGTGACGCAGCCGAAGTGCCCCGCGCCCACGCAGGGCCAGTTGTGCAGGCCGAACACCGCATCGCAGGGAAAGCGCTCGAACAGACCCTCGGCGATCATGCGGTTGGCGCCGCCGCCGTTCTCCTCGGCGGGCTGGAAGATCAGGTTCAGCGTGCCGTCGAAGCGGCCCGACTCGGCCAGGAAGCGCGCCGCAGCCAGCAGCACGGTGGTGTGCCCGTCGTGCCCGCACGCATGCATCACGCCGGCGTTTTCGCTGGCATAGGGCAAGCCCGTGGCCTCGGTGATGGGCAATGCGTCCATGTCGGCGCGGATGCCCAGGGACTTGCCGCCATTGCCACGCACCAGCCGCCCCACCACGCCCGTGCCGGCAATGCCGGGGGTCACCTCGTAGCCCCAGGCCGCCAGGCGCTCGGCCACGATGGCGGCGGTGCGGTGCTCCTGGAAGGACAGCTCGGGGTGGCGGTGCAGGTCCTGGCGCAGGGCCTTGAACTCTCCGATGAAGGCAGCGATGCCCTCCTCCACGCGCGCCACATCTTCAGCGCCGACCGCAGGCAGTGCGGCGCCCATCAGGCGACCTTCCTGTCGGTGGCGCCCAGCCCATCCACAGCCGCATACCGGCTGGCCTTGCGCGGCAGGCCCAGGTGGTCGCGCAGCGTGGCGCCGGGCAAGGTGCGCTCGTAGCGGCCACGCGCCTCCAGCACGGGGATGACATGGGTCACGAAGTCGTCGAGCCCCTGGGCCAGCACCGGGAAGCCGAGGATGAAGCCATCGGCCGCACCCTCGTCCACCCAGCGGATGATCTCGTCGGCCACCCGCTCGCCTGTGCCCACGAACTGCGAGCGCGGCGTGGCCGCCTCCAGTGCCACCTGGCGCAGCGTAAGGCCACGCTCCTTGGCGTCGGCCTTGATGCGGTCAGTGGTGGAGCGAAAGCTGTTGCGCCCGATCTCGCCCAGTTCCGGGAAGGGCTCGTCCAGCGGGTACTGGCTGAAATCGTGGTGGTCGAAATAGCGGCCCAGGTAGGCCAGCGCTTCCTGCACCGTGAGCAGTTCGCGGATGGCCTGGTACTTGGCCTCGGCCTCCTCCTGCGTGGCACCCACCACCGGGCCGATGCCCGGGAAGATCTTCACGTCGCTGCCCTGGCGGCCCTGCGCCACCGCGCTGGCCTTGACCTGGCGCAGGAAGGCGCGCGTGGCCTCGAGGTTGGGCGAATGCGTGAACACCGCGTCGGCGTACTTGCCCGCCAGCCCTACGCCCGCATCGGACGAACCGGCCTGAAAGATCACCGGCTGGCCCTGGGCCGAGCGGCCGATGTTCAGCGGCCCGGCCACCTGGAAGAAGCGGCCCTTGTGGTTGAGCGTGTGCAGCTTGGCGGGGTCGAAGAACTGGCCGGTGGCGCGGTTGCGCACCACGGCGTCCTCGTCCCAGCTGTCCCACAGGCCCTGGGTCACCTCCAGGTACTCGTCGGCGATCTCGTAGCGCAGCGCGTGGTCGGGGTGTTGGCGGCTGTAGTTGCTGGCCGTGCCTTCGAGCGGCGTGGTCACCACGTTCCAGCCCGCGCGGCCCTGGCTGATGAGGTCCAGCGAGGCGAACTGGCGCGCCACCGTGAACGGGTCGCTGTACGAGGTGGAGATGGTGCCCGCCAAGCCGATCTTCGACGTGGCCACGGCCAGTGCCGAGAGGATGGAGATGGGCTCGAAGCGGTTCAGGAAGTGCGGGATCGACTTCTCGTTGATGAACAGGCCATCGGCCACGAAGGCAAAGGCGATGCCATTGGCCTCGGCCTTGCGCGCGGTGTCGATGTAGAACTGCAGGTTCACGCTCGCGTCGGCCGGGCCGGCGGGGTGCTTCCATGAATTCATGTGGCCGCCTGCGCCGTGCAGCATCAGGCCGAAGCGGATGGGTGTCTTGTTGCTCATGGTTTTTTCCTTCTTGGGGGATCAGGCTTCGGCGGTCTGCAGGGCCCCGGCGAGCAACTCGACCGAGGCGAGGCGCTCGGCAAAGCCGGTGACGGGCGTGTCGACCACGAACTCCTCGATGCCGTAGCGCTCTGCCAATGCATCGAGCGCATGGCGCACGAAGGCCTGCGAGCCCGCGATCACGTGCGGGCGGGTTTCTTCGAGGCGGTAGTCGGTCACGCCGGCCTGGCGCGCGAACTCGGCGGCGGCCTTTTCATTGGGCAGGTTCACGCTCTGGCCGGTGGACAGGTGCAGCTTGAACACGCGCAGCGCGCCCACCAAGCGCTCGGCCTCCTCCTGCGTGTCTGCGACCAGGGCATACAGCGCGAGCAGCGGCGCACGGCCTGCGGCCTCGCGGTAGACCTGCACCGAGCGCTCGATGTTCACGGGGTCGCCATTGAAATGCCCGGCGTAGACGAACTGCCAGCCGTGGCGTGCGGCCAGCGCGGCGCTGTCGGGGCTGCCGCCGAGCAGAAAGCGCTCGGGCAGGCTCGGTGGCTCGGGCAGGGCCACGGCGCCGGCCAGGGGGTGGTCGGCCGCGAGGGTGTTGGAAACAAAGGCGTCGAGCTCGGCCAGTTGCGCTGCGAAGTCGGCCTTGCGTGCGGGGTCGCGTGCCGCCTGCAGCGCGCGGGTGGACAGCGGCAGGCCGCCCGGCGCCTTCCCCACGCCCAGGTCCACGCGGCCCGGTGCCAGCGCGGCCAAGAGCTTGAAGGCCTCAGCCACCTTGAAGGGACTGTAGTGCTGCAGCATGACGCCGCCCGAGCCCACGCGGATGCGCGCGGTGCGCGCCAGCAGGTGCGCCACCAGCACCTCGGGCGCCGAGCCCGCCAGGCCCGGGTTGCCATGGTGCTCGGCCACCCAGAAGCGGCGGTAGCCCAGTTGCTCGGCGCGCTGCGCCAGCGCCACGGTGCGCTGCAGCGCCTGGGCCGCAGTGGCGCCTTCAGGAACAGGGCTCTTGTCGAGCAGGGACAGGGCATAGGACACGGTGGGGGCGATTCGCGCATGGATGAACAATGCTGCAAATTCTGTGGCCCCGGGCCGGCGCGCGTTGCGCTAACTTGTCATATCGATATGCGGACAAAAGGCGCCCCGGCCCTTCGCCCGCCTGGCGTGCGGGGCCGGCTGCGGGCCCGCGCACGCTGCCGTATCAAGGCCTCTGCATGGTGCAGCTGTGGGGCTGCTGGGCCTTGGCAGGCGTGATCTGGCGCACCACGCGAAAGCCGTAGCCCGAGCCTTCGACGTCGAACTTGACGCCCGGTGCGCCCTTCTTGTCCATCACGCCCACCACCAGCGCCTGCTGGAACTGGTGGTCCGCCGCGCGCATGCTGCCGCCCTGGCCCGAGAGCTGCACGCTGGCCTTTTCCATCTGCCGCGCCACGGCCACCGGATCGGTGCTGCCCGCGCGTTCGATGGACTGCGCCAGCGCATCCACCATGAGCTGCATGCGCATGTGCACGTAGTCGTCCTGGGGCTTGGGAAAGCGCTCGCGGAAGGACTGGTAGAAGGCCTCGCTGGGCGCGCCCGGCACGTTGGGCAGCCAGTCGGCCACGGCCACTACCTTGCCGATGCCAGCATCGCCAATGGCGGCCGGCGCACCCAGCGCATTGCCGTAGAAGGTGTAGAAGCTGCCTTCGTAGCCCACCTCGCGCGCGGCCTTCACCAGCAGGGTGAGGTCATTGCCCCAGTTGCCGGTGACCACGGCCTGCGCGCCGCTGGTCTTGATCTTCACGGCGTAGGGTGCGAAGTCCTTCACGCGGCCCACGGGGTGCAGCTCTTCGCCGACCACGGCCACGTCGGGGCGATGGGCCGTCAGCTGCTTCTTGGCCTCGCGCAGCACGGCCTGGCCGAAGCTGTAGTCCTGGCCGATCAGGTAGACTCTTTTGAGGGCCTTGTCGTCGCGCATGACGTCCATCAGAGCCGCCATGCGCATGTCGGCATGCGCGTCGAAGCGGAAGTGCCAGAAGCTGCACTTCTCGTTGGTCAGAATCGGGTCCACCGCCGAGTAGTTGAGGAAGATCACGCGCTTGTTCGGCTCGCGCTCGTTGTGTTTGTTGATGGCCTCGATCAGCACTGCGGCCGTGGCTGATGAGTTGCCCTGCAGGATGACCTGCGCGCCGTCATCGATGGCCGCGCGCAGGGCCGACAGGGCTTCCTCGTTCTGGCCCTTGCTGTCGTAGCGCTCCAGCGCCAGCGGGCGCGGGCCGCCGGCACTGGCCGGCAGTGCCACGCCGCCGCGCGCGTTGACGCGCTCCATGGCCCAGTAGATGTTGCGGTAGACGGCTTCGCCGGTGTTGGCAAAGGAGCCCGAAAGGCTTTCGATCAGCGCCATCTTCACGGGCTTGGCGAGTGCCGTTGCAGCAGCGGGTGCTGTGCCCTGCGCCCAGCTGCTGAAGGCGGGTGCCAGCGTGCAGGCCAGCGTGGCCGCAACGGCCAAAACGGAATGACGTAATGCCGCAGCGCCTGATTTCAAGCCCGCGAACCGCAATTTATTCATGCTCTTTTTCCCCTTGAAAACCCGCGCGACCGTACACAAGTTCTGTCCATGCGGCGACCACGTCGAGAGCCGCGCAGTGTATAGGAGTCCTTTTCATGATCTTCGCCCCCGTCGCCCGCCGTTCCGCCTTCAACAACGCCCCCCGCTCTGCCGATCTGGCCTTGCAGCGCTTTTTGCTCGGCAGCTTTGCCAACGCAGCCCCCGCACGCTCAGCCGGCGTCACCGTCACGCAGGACGACAAGGCCACCACCTTGCAGCTGGATGTGCCAGGTGTGACCCGTGAGCAACTGCAGATCGCCATCGAAGGCAATGTGGTGCGCCTGTCCAGCGTGGAAGGTGCCCCCCGCCAGGTGCAGCGCGCCTGGGAGCTGGCCACCGACATCGATGCCGCAGCCAGCAGCGCCAAGCTCGAAAACGGCGTGCTCACACTCACCCTGGTGCGTGTGGAACCCGTCAGCAAGGCCACCACGCTGAGCATCCAGTAAGTACACGGCGCAGTGGAGCGCGGCCTGAATGCCGCGCTCTGCCTGCCCGTGCCGGTTGTCCCCACGCGGCAAAGGCCTTCACGGCCACAGGGCTGCATCGCTCCTCTCCTTTCTCGCGCGCCGAACCGCAAGGGTTCATTCAGTTTCCGTAAGCGCGCATTCCCAACAGCAGCAGCACCGCCAGCCCCAAAAGGCACGACACCGCCTGCCAGAACAGCACCGGATTGCGCTCCACCAGGGGTGGCGCGCGCAGGCGCTGGAATTGCGTGCCGGGCGATTGCAGGTCATACAGGAACTCGGACACCGCCTCCTGGCGTTTGGATGCCTCGGGTTGCAGGGCTTTTTGCAGCACGCCATCAAGCCAGGCCGGCAACTCGGGCCGCAGATGGCGCACGGGCACATAGCGCAATTGCCTGAGCTCTGCCGGTGAGCGCAGGCGCACCACCTGCAGGCCATAGGGCAACTGGCCGGTGAGCATCTGGTAGGTCAGCACCGCCAGCGAGAACAGGTCCGAGCGGGCATCGCCCTCGCCGCCCACGAAGTACTCGGGCGCGGTGTACTGCAGCGTGCCGGCAATGGCATCCGCGCGCGCAGCGCTCGTCCCCTCGGCGAGGCCCGCCACATGCACCGACCCGAAATCGATGAGCTTCACCGTGCCGTTGCGGTCGATCAGCAGGTTCTCGGGCCGGAGGTCCTGGTGCAGCATTTCGCGCGCATGGAAGGCCTGCAGGCCCTTGCCGATCTGGGCGACGAGGCTGCGCACGGCATCCAGGTCCGGCAAGGGGTGGTCGGTCATCCACTGGGCAAGGGTCTGCCCGTCCACGAACTCCATGGCCACATGGACATGCTGGCGTGGTCGCTCGCTGCCGGCCACCCGCAGCACGTGCGGGCTGTGGATGCGCCGCGCCACCCACTCCTCCAGCAGAAAGCGGTCCAGGTAGTCCTTCTCCGCAGCCAGGTCCACCGAAGGGGTCTTGATCACCACCTGCTCGCCCGTGGTGTCGTCCACGGCCAGGTGCACGTGGCTGCGCGAACTCGCATGCAGTTCGCGCACGATGGTGTAGCCCTCGAAGCCCATGCGCGGCGAGAGCGGCGGCGGCAGGGACAGCCCCTCGCGCTGCGGCGGCAGGTGTGCCAATGCCCGGTCCTCGGGCAGCGCGTCGATGCGCAGCAACTGCACCGTCAGGTCGTCGGTGGCCCCGCGCGCCTGGGCAGCGGCGACCAGCACCCGCGCCGCCGCATCGAAGTCACCTGCGCACTGCGCAATGGCCGCGTGCACAGCGGTCGCATCCAGGTGCATGTACGCCCCGTCGGTCGCCAGCAGGTAGACATCACCCACCTCGGCCGGCAGGCTGCGGTAGTCGATCTCCACGTTGGGCCCCATGCCGAGCGCCCGGCCCAGGAAGGATTCGACCGAGGACAGGTGCACGCGGTGGTCCTCGGTCAGTTGCTCCAGGGCCGTGGCGTGCACGCGGTAGATGCGCGCATCGCCGACGTGCAGCAGATGCACCTCGCGGCCCTTGAGGATGAGGGCGCTGAAGGTGGTGACATAGCCCCGGTCCTTGTCGAAGCGCGCATGGCTGCGCAGGGTCTGCGCATGCAGCCAGGCATTGGTGGCGCCCAGCACGCGCTGGGCCGAGCGGCGCACCGACCAGGCCTCGGACGTGGCGTAGTAGTCGTCGAGAAAGCCGCGCACCGCCGCCGCGCTGGCCTCCTGGCTCACGGCGCTGGAGCCTATGCCATCGGCCAGCGCCAGCGCGATGCCCTTGGTGCCGCGCTGCGGTCCCACGGGCAGCATTGCACCGTGGAAGTCCTGGTTGACTCCCTTGTGACCGGCCTCGGAATGCTGACCGAGCGTGACGCGCAAGGCGTGCATGGGTAACGCTCAGGCGATCTTGCGCTTGGGCGCGGTCTTGTAGTGCGTGGAGTACAGCATGGCGCCCACAAAGGTCAGGCCGCCCACCAGGTTGCCGATCACGGTGGGGATTTCATTCCAGACCAGGTAGTCCATGACCGTGAAGTTGCCACCCAGCAGCAGGCCCGAGGGGAACAGGAACATGTTGACGATGCTGTGCTCGAAACCCATGTAGAAGAACAGGGCGATGGGGATCCACATGCCGATGGCCTTGCCCGACACCGAGGTGGACATCATGGCCGCCACCACGCCGGTGGACACCATCCAGTTGCACATCACGCCACGGATGAACAGGGTCAGCATGCCGGCGGCGCCGTGCGCGGAGTAACCCACCGTGCGGCCCTCGCCAATGTGGCCGATTTTTATGCCGACTGCGTTGGGCGCCTCGCTGAATCCGAAGGTGAAGATGATGGCCATGAACACCGCCACCATGAAGGCCCCTGCGAAGTTGCCGCAGAACACCAGCGTCCAGTTGCGAAAGACGCCACGCCAGGTGGCGCCAGGGCGCTTGTCGAGCACGGCCAGCGGGGCCAGCGTGAATACACCGGTCAGCAGGTCATAGCCCAGCAGGTACAGGAGGATGAAGCAGCCTGGGAAGAGCATTGCGCCCAGCAGCGCGTTGCCGGTGTTCACCGTGACGGTGACGGCGAAGGCGGCGCCCAGTGCCAGCATGGCACCGGCCATGAAGGAGCGGATCAGCGTGTCGCGGGTGGACATCAGGAGCTTGGATTCACCGGAATCGACCATCTTGGTCACGAACTCGGCGGGGGCGAGGTAGGCCATTGCATTTCCTTTGGGACGGGGAGACTGGCATGCTTCCCCAAGGGGTCCACCCGGGGAAGCGCGCAAGAAGAAGAGGATGAGGGGAAAAAAGAAAACGGCGTCCGCTGCGCCCCCATGCAGATGGGGAACGCAATGGACGCCGTTATCCTCGGATGCGCGATTCCTGGGCCTGCGGGCAACCGCAGGCGGTGGATGGCAGGCCGCCGTTAGCCCGCCATCCAGGCTATTCCATGCAAGTTCCGTACCCTCGTTGGGGCAGCCGACGGTCCTTTGTGTCCCGCATTCCGTGCATACGGCAAGCGTTCGGCGCAGGAATGGCTTCAAGGCGGTGCACGCAGGGCACCACCATGGATCAGAGGGGCTTGTCGCCCTTGCGGTCGGGGTGGGCGAACGCCAGGTCCGGCAGGGACAGCGTGGCCTCGGCCACGTCGAGCAGGCGGCGGTTCTGGTCCATCGAGGTCTTTTGCAGTACGCGGAAGGCGACTTCCTCGTTCATGCCCAGGCGGGCCATCAGCACGCCCTTGGCGCGCTCGATCACCTTGCGCTCGTTGAGCGTGCGGCGCGCCGCTTCAAGCTCGGCCTCCATGCTGGCCATGCGCGCCGACTGGGCCTGCAGCAGCTCCAGCAGCGATGCCGATTCACCGGCATGCGCGCTGGCGGCCTGCTCGGGCACGGCCTCGGGTGCGATGGCAATGTCGAAGAAGCGGTCCACCGCGTGCGTGCGCTGCGGCGGGTTGTCGCGCAGGCCGCGCAGCAGGCCTCGGGAATCCTGCAGGTCCTGCTGGGCTTCGAGGATGCGGGCTGCACAATCTTCGCGCAGGCGCTGCACCAGCTCGACCTGCAGCTGCCACAGCGCGTTGATGCGCTCGGTGGACACGTCGAACCAGGCGTCGCTCAGGTTGCTGTCCAGCGCAGCACCGGGGCGGGCCACGCACAGCGTGCGCCGCAGGCGCTCCAGCTGGGCCATGCCCGGGGCCAGTTGCTGCTGCTCCCAGCGCGTGCGCAGGGCCGGGTCGGCAAACTCGGAAAACACGCGCAGGCTGCGCTCCTGCGCATCGATCAGGTGCAGCACGCGCTGCTGGTGCGCATCGCTGCCCTCGCCGGACGCGAAGAGCAGCGCGCCCATGGCCCGCTCCTGGCCTGCTTCTTCCTGCGCCTGCACCAGGTGCAGCAGGGCCACGAGCTGGCGCGAGACACTGGGCAAAGCGGCCGCATCGGCCACGTGGAAGACCAGTTCGATCAGCCCGGCGATCAGGTGGCTGAACGCGGCAATCGAGTCGTGCGCCGCCATCGCCTGCTTGTCGATCTGGCTGCGCAGCGCGGGCAGCGAATCGAGCCCCAGCAGCGCCCACGCCATCAGCGACAGGGCCTTGGCCGTGGCGCCCTGGGCGGGCTCGACATGCTGGGCAAACTCCGCGCGCAGCTTGGCTTCGAGCAACACCACCTCCTGCACGATGCGGCCACGCAGGTCGGCAAAGCGCTGCGCCTTGGACGCCAGGTACACGCCCGATGCACCGCGCTCGCGCTGCAGGCCCTCGATCAGCTGGCCGACCACGTCCACCAGCGCAGCCCGGCTGGCCAGGTGGTGCACCGCATCGATCTCGAGCTGGCGCGAGCGCAGCACGAGGCTGGAAACGGACAGGGGCGCTGCGGCCAGGTCGGGCATGCGGTATCTCCAGGGTTCAGGATACGCAGATGCTAACCCCGCCAGCATGCCCGCGCGGCCAATCCTCAGGCCACTGCGACGCTGATGCGGCCGCCTTCGCTGCGCACGCCATGCGCCTGCACCGAATGCTCTGGCGCCTCCAGGCATTCGCCGGTGCGCAGGTCGAAATGGTTCTTGTACAGCGGCGAGGCGACCACGACGCGCTCGCCCAGGTTGCCGATGAGCCCGCGCGAGAGCACGCTGGCACCCGACTTGGGGTCCACGTTGTCGATGGCGAAGAACTGGTCGCTGCCGGTGCGGAACACGGCCACATGGCGGTCGGCCACCAGCGCGCAGACGCCGGTGCTGGGCAGGATGTCGTCGACCGCGCAGATGTCGGTCCAGGCAAGGGAGTCGGTGCGGCTGTTCATGGGAAGTGCGCTCATGGTGTTCTCGTCCTTCTTCTTCAAGCGGCCTGGCGGATGGGGATGATCTTGGCGGGGCTGCGTTCGTCGGCGCGCGCCGGGCGGATCTGGCCGCGTTCCTCGACGAAGAGCACGTTCTCGTCGGCCTTGTCGCTGTTCACGAACGAGCGAAAGCGCTTGCGCGTCTCGGGGTCGGTCACGGCCGTCTTCCACTCGCACTGGTAGGTGTCCGCCACGTGCTGCATCTGGGCTTCGAGCTCGGCGCACAGCCCGAGGCTGTCCTTGATCAGCACGTCCGTGAGGTAGCCGAGGCCGCCTTCGAGGTTCTCGCGCCAGGTGCTGGTGCGCTGCAGCCGGTCGGCCGTGCGCACGTAGAACATCAGCACCCGGTCGATCATGCGCACCAGGTCTTCCTTGGACAGGTCGGACGCGAACAGCTCGGCGTGGCGCGGCTTCATGCCGCCGTTGCCGCAGATGTAGAGGTTCCAGCCCTTTTCGGTGGCGATGATGCCGATGTCCTTGCCCTGCGCCTCGGCGCATTCGCGCGTGCAGCCCGACACGCCGAACTTGATCTTGTGCGGCGAGCGCAGGCCCTTGTAGCGGTGCTCCAGCTCCACGGCCAAGCCCACGCTGTCGCCCACGCCATAGCGGCACCAGGTCGAACCCACGCAGCTCTTGACCGTGCGCAGCGATTTGCCGTAAGCATGGCCCGACTCGAAGCCGGCGGCGATCAGCTCTTCCCAGATGGTGGGCAGTTGCTCCACGCGCGCGCCGAACAGGTCCACGCGCTGGCCGCCCGTGACCTTGGTGTACAGGCCGTACTTCTTGGCCACCTGGCCCACGGCGATCAGGCCGTCGGGCGTGACCTCGCCGCCGGGCATGCGCGGCACCACCGAGTAGGTGCCGTCTTTCTGGATGTTGCCCAGGTAGTAGTCGTTGCTGTCCTGCAGCCCGGCCAACTCCTTCTTGAGCACGAACTCGTTCCAGCACGAGGCGAACACGCTGGCCGCCACGGGCTTGCAGATATCGCAGCCCATGCCCTTGCCGTGCTTTGCCATCAGGTCCTCAAAGTTCTTGATGTTGCCCACGCGCACCAGGTGGTAGATCTCCTGGCGCGAGTACGCGAAGTGCTCGCAGATGTGGTTGTTCACGGCCATGCCGCGGCGCGCCATCTCGGCCTTCATGACCTGGGTGACCAGGGGCACGCAGCCGCCGCAGGTGGCGCCGGCCTTGGTGCAGGCCTTCATCTCGGCGATGGTGCAAGCGCCATTGCCCACGGCTTCGCAGATGCCGCCCTTGCTAACGTTGTTGCACGAGCAGATCTGCGCCGTGTCGGGCAGCGCGTCCACGCCCAGGCCGGGCTTGGCCTTGCCGTCGCTGGACGGGAAGATCAGGAACTCGGGGTCCTCGGGCAGCGCGATGCCGTTGAGCGCCATCTGCAGCAGCGTGCCGTATTCGGTGGCGTCGCCGATGAGCACGGCGCCCAGCAGCTGCTTGCCGTCTTCGCTGATGACGATCTTCTTGTAGACCTGGCGGCGCTCGTCCACATACTGGCAGGTGCGGCTGTGCGGCGTTTTCGCATGCGCGTCGCCGATGCTGGCCACGTCCACGCCCATGAGCTTGAGCTTGGTGCTCATGTCCGCGCCGACGAAGGCGGCGTCGGCATCGCCTGCGATGTGGCGGGCGGCCACGCGGGCCATGTCGTAGCCAGGCGCCACCAGGCCGAAGGTCTGCTCGTTCCACGACGCGCATTCGCCGATGGCATACACGTCGTGGTCGCTGGTACGGCAGGCGCTGTCGATGGCCACGCCACCGCGCGGGCCGACGGCCAGCAGGGACTGGCGCGCCAGGTCGTCGCGCGGGCGGATACCGGCGGAGAAGACGATCATGTCGGTCTCCAGCCAGGTGCCGTCGGCGAACACCATGCGGTGGCGCGCGCGGGCGCCATCGGTGATCTCCTGGGTGTTGCGGCCGGTGTGCACCTGCACACCGAGCTCCTCGATCTTGGCGCGCAGCACGCGGCCACCGCCTTCGTCCACCTGCACGGCCATGAGCCGCGGGGCGAACTCGACCACGTGGGTTTCAAGACCCATGTCGCTCAAGGCCTTGGCGCATTCCAGGCCCAGCAGGCCGCCGCCCACGACCACGCCGGTCTTCGACTTGGCGCCCGAGGCCTGCATGGCCTCCAGGTCTTCGATGGTGCGGTAGACGAAGCAGTGGTCGCGGTCGCGCCCCGGAACCTGGGGCACGAAGGGGTTGGAGCCGGTGGCCAGCACCAGCTTGTCGTAGGGCAGCACCTCGCCATCGGCCGTGGTCACGGTGCGGGTGCGGCGGTCCACCGAGGCTGCCCGCGCGGCCAGGCGCAGCGTGAAACCGGTGCGCTCGAAAAAGCCGGGCTCGACCAGGGAGAGTTCGTCGGCCGAGGTGCCGCTGAAGAAGGCCGACAAATGCACGCGGTCGTAGGCGGCGCGCGGCTCTTCGCACAGCACGGTGACTTCGGCACCGGTGATGCCGGTTTCGGCCAGGCTTTCGAGGAACTTGTGGCCGACCATGCCGTGGCCAATGAGAACGATTTTCATGCTTGCTCATCCTGCAAGGACCCGGGGAACCAGTTCGAGGGGTGCAGGATGTGCCATGCCTTGCGGCACAACGCACCCTCCGCGGAACCACGGGCGTGGGTTGGAACTACCAAGCAGCCGGCTACGAAAGCCGCAGCTCGCTCGGGTGTTCCGCCATCATTAGCGGAGGGGTTGTTATCAGTGCGCGGGCAGCTTTACCGGCGGACAGCTCAGTTCAGCAATAAGCGTGCCGACTCTTTTTGCGGGTGCAACCCTGCGGCAGCGCTGGCGCGGCGCCGCCGGGCGCCTCGCTGCGGTGCAGCATGTCACCAACTTGGGGCGAAAATGGAGCGACTACCCGCCCTGCCCCGGTGCCACGGCACCGGGGAGGCACATCACTCGTGGCGCAGGGCGTCTATGGGGTCCATGCGCGCGGCCCGGCGCGCGGGGAAGTAGCCAAACACCACGCCGATGCCGGCCGAGAACACGAAGGACAGCAGGTTCACGCCCGGGTTGAACAGGTAGGGCACGCCCATCAGCACCGACAACCCCAGCGAGGCCGCCGTGGCCAGCACGATGCCGATGAGCCCGCCCAGGGCGGCCAGCACCACGGCCTCGATCAGGAACTGCAGCAGCACCTCGCGCTCGAGCGCGCCGATGGCCAGGCGCAGCCCGATCTCGCGGGTGCGCTCGGTCACGCTGACCAGCATGATGTTCATGATGCCGATGCCGCCCACCAGCAGGCTCACGGCCGCCACCGCGCCGAGCAGCGTGGTCATGACCTTGGTGGTGCCCGAGAGCGCCTCGCCCAGCTGCTTGGTGTCGAGCACGTTGAAGTTGTCCTCGTCGGTGTCGGAGAGCTTGCGCAGCTCGCGCAGCAGTTGGGTCAGGCTGGCCTTCACGCGCTCGGGTTCGCTGCCGTCCTTCATCGACACCAAGAGGGTGTTCACGCGGGTGTTGCCCGTCACACGGCGCTGCAGGGTGCGCAAGGGCACCAGCACGGTGTCGTCCTGGTCGTTGCCGAAGGCGCCCTGCCCCTTGGAGGCCAGCACGCCCACCACCTCGCACGAGAAGGCCTTCACGCGCAGCTGCTCGCCCACGGCGTCGCGCGTGCCGTAGAGCTCGCGTCGCACGGTCTCGCCGATCACGCAGACCGCAGCCCCGGCGCGCAGCTCATCGTCGCTGAACTCGCGGCCGATGCGCAGCGTCCAGTTGCCCGTCTGCAGCCAGGCGTTGGTGCTGCCGATGATGCTGGTGGACCAGTTGCGCCCGCCCGCCACCACGGTGGCAGATGCGCGCGACTCGGGCGCCACGGCCAGGATGCCGCCGATCTGCTGGGCAATGGCATCGGCATCGGTGTCCTTGAAGGCCGCCCCGCCCACGCCGCCGCCTGGCCCCATGCGCTGGCCGGGGCGCAACTGCAACAGGTTGGTGCCCAGGCCCGAGATCTGGTTCTGGATGGACAGCGTGGCACCATTGCCCAGCGTGACCATGGTGATCACCGCGCTCACGCCGATCACGATGCCCAGGATGGTCAGGAACGAGCGCATCAGGTTGCGCCGGATGGAGCGCAGTGCCAGCAGGATGGAGCTGAGGAACATCAGTGCACCTCCGCCGGCAATGCCGCAGCAGGAGCGGCCAGGCCACGCGGGTGCGGGTTCGGCTCGTCGCTGCCCACCACGCCATCGACAAAGCGCACGATGCGCCGCGCATATTCCGCCATGTCGCCCTCGTGCGTGACCATCAGCACGGTGATGCCCAGGTCCACGTTCAGGCGCCACAGCAGCTCCATGATCTCGTGGCTGCGCTGCGTATCGAGGTTGCCGGTGGGCTCGTCGGCCAGCAGCACGGCCGGCTCGGTGACGATGGCGCGGGCGATCGCCACGCGCTGCTGCTGCCCGCCCGACAACTCGGCCGGCGTGTGGTGCTCCCAGCCCTTGAGGCCCACGGCCGCCAGCGCCTTGGCCGCCGCCACATGGCGCGCCGCCGCAGGCTCGCCGCGGTACAGCAGGGGCAGCTCCACGTTCTCCTGCGCCGAGGTGCGCGCCAGCAGGTTGAAGCCCTGGAAGACGAAGCCGAAGAAGCGCCGGCGCAGGCGCGCGCGCTCGTCGCGCTGCAGCGCCTCCACATGCACGCCCTTGAACAGGTAGTCGCCCGTGGTGGGCCGGTCCAGGCACCCGAGGGTGTTCATGGCCGTGGATTTGCCCGAACCGCTCGGCCCCATGATGGCCACGAAGTCGCCCTGGGCGATGTCCAGGTCCACGCCCTTGAGCGCCTGGAAGGCGAGCGCGCCTTCGCCGTACACCTTGGTCACCGAGCGCAGTCGTATCAGCGGCACGCCGCCATCCTGCAGCGCGCCCGTCATCGCGCGGCCCCGTTGCTGCGCTGGTCGGTGATCACCGCCATGCCGGCGGCGATGCCCTCGCCCGTCACCTCGGTCATGCGGCCGTCGCTGATGCCCGCGCGCACCTTCAGGGCCTGCGGCGTGCCGTCCTTGAGCACCCAGACCTGCTTCATCTTCGACGCAGCGTCCTCACCCGGCGCACCGTCGGCGCCAGGGCGGCGCCCGCCCTGGCCACCCGGGCGCGGCATGCGCGGCATGAGCTGTCCCATGATGCCCCCACCTTGCTGCGCCGCCGGGGGTTTGCCACCGGCAGCGCCCGACGCACCGGCCGCGCCCGCAGCCTGCGCCGGCGTGAAGCGCAGCGCCGTGTTGGGCACCAGCAGCACGTCCTTGCGCTCGGTGGAGGTGATGGTGGAGGCCGCCGTCATGCCGGGGCGCAGGCTCATGTCGCGGTTGTCCACCTCCAGCCAGGTGACGTAGGTGACGACGTTGTCGGTCTTGGTGGAGCCGAAGGAGACGCGCGTGACCGCGGCCGGGTAGCGCCGCGAGGGGAAGGCGCTGACGGTGAAGCTGGCCTTCTGCCCGACCTGCAGCGAGCCTACGTCGGCCTCGTCCACGCTCACGTCCAGGCGCAGCCGCGTGAGGTCCTCGGCCACGGTGAACAGGGTCACGGCCTGCAGCGATGCGGCCACGGCGTTGCCCGGCTCCACCGTGCGGGTGAGCACCACGCCGTCGATGGGCGAACGGATGGAGGCCTTGGACAGGCTGGTCTCGTCGGTGGACAGCGCCGCACGTGCGTCGTCCACCGTGGCGCGGGCGCTGGCCTCGTCGGCGCGCGCACGGTCCAGCGTGGCGCGGCCGGTGTCGAGTTCAGCGGCCGAGGGCACCTTGCCGCCGGACAGGCGTGCCACCTCTTCGAGGCGGCCCAGCCCTGCCAGGGCCTCCTTGGTGGTGGCCGCTGCCTGCGCCTGCCGCGCCTGCGCGGAGGCCAGCGAGGCGCGTGAGCGCAGCACCTGCGCGTCGAGCTTGGCGGTGTCCAGTTCCACCAGCACCTGGCCCTTCTTGACCTTCTCGTTCACGTCCACCATCACCTGGCGCACCGTGCCCGACAGCTCGCTGCCAATGGTCACCAGCCGCGTGGGCTGCAGCGTGCCGTTGGCCGACACGGAGAGCGTGAGGTCACCTGTCTTGACCTCTTCGGTCACGTAGACCGGCGCGGCATTGGCCTGCTTTTGCAGCTGCCAGGCGTAGATGCCGGCGCCTACCACGGCCAGGGCCGCCACGCCCAGCCACAGCGAGGTGCGCCGGTACCAGCGGCGCGGCGGCTCGCCGCCCAGCAGGGCCTGCAGGTCGGCCGGGGCGCTGGCCCCGGGGGCGGCAGCACTGGGCTGCGATGGCTTGGTGTTGTCGGTCATGGCGATGGACTCGGAGAAAAGACAGAAAAAGGAGGGGCTGCACCGCCCGCGCGCGGGATATACGCAGGGTCGGTGGCCGTTGGCTGCCAGGTGTCCGTGCGCCGCGTGCGCCGCAACATCCAAGTGGCTGTGAAAAGGGAAGCCGCGTGCAGCCGGGCTGCACGCCAGGTCAGGTCAGTCAGGGCTCCCAGCCGCCGCCGAGCGCCTTGTACAGGCGCACATGGTCGGCGGACAGGCTGGCCACCGTGGTGGCCACGCCCTCCTGCGTGGCCAGCAGCGTGCGCTGGGTCTCCAGCACCGACTGGAAGTCGATCAGCCCGCTGCTGTAGCGCTGGCGCGCCAGCAGCTCGGCATTGCCGGCGGCATCGGCGGCAGAGCGCAGGCGCACCAGGCGCTCGCGGTTGCCGCGCAGGGACACCAGCGCATCTTCCACGTCCTTGAGCGCGGTGAGCACGGCCGCCTGGTAGGCGATGCGCGCCTGCTCCAGGCTGGCCTCCTGCGCCCGCACCTGGGCGCGCGCGGCACCGCCGTCGAGCAGCGGCACCGAAATGCTGCCCAGCAGCGACGCGGCCACGGCGCTGCCGCCGCTCAGGGCGCCGAGGGTCAGCGCACGCAAGCCCAGCGATCCGCTGATGCCGAAGTCCGGATAGCGTGCCGCATCGGCCTGCGAGACGCGGGCCAGGGCGGCGGTGATGCGCTGCTCGGCCGCGCGCACGTCGGGCCGCTGGCGCAGGGTTTCGGCGGGGATGGCCATGGCCAGTTCATCGCCGGGCTGGGGCACGGCCACGCTGGCGGCCAGTTGTGCAGCGAGCGCGGCCGGCGCCTGGCCCGTCAGCACGGCCAGGCTGTGGCGCGACTGGGCCAGGCTGGCTTCGAGCGCGGGGATCTGCGCTGCGGTCTGCTCCGACGCCGCACGCGCCTGCTCGGCCGCGAGCGAGGTGGTCAGGCCCGCCTGCAGGCGCCACTGCGTGATCTGCAAGGTCTCGCTTTGGCTGGCCAGGTTGCTGCGCGCGATCACCAGGCGCTGCTGCAGGCCGCGCAGCTCGATGTAGTTCACGGCCACCTCGGCCGCCAGCGACACCTGCACGTCGGCCAGGCTGGCCTCGGCAGCGCGGGCATCGGCCTCGCTGGCGTTGACCCCGGCGCGCACGCGGCCGAACACGTCGGGCTCCCAGCTCGCATCGAAGCCCAGCTGGAAGTTGTTGCCCGTGCCGCTGTTGCCCGAGCGACTGCGCTGTGCCGAGGCCGAAGCGCCCACCTGGGGCGCCAGCCCGGCGGCCTGCACATCCACCTGGGCGCGCGCCTGCCGCAGCGCGGCCTGGGCCGTGCGTACGCTGGTGTTGGCCGTGAGGGACTGCTCGACCAGCGCGGTCAGCTGCGGGTCACCCAGGCGCTGCCACCACTGGGCCAGCGAGGTGGCGGTGCTGCCGGGCGCAGCGGTGGTGCCTGCGGCCCATGCCGTGGGCACGGGGGTGTCTGGCAGAGCGGCGTCCCGCGGGGCCATGCCGGCGCACCCGGACAGGGCTGCAGCCAGCGCCAGCAGGGCAAGCGGAATGCCCCGGGCCAGAAGCCGCGACGGGGCCCGGCCGGCGGTTGCGGGGGAGAGGGAGGACAGAAGGTTCATGGATGCTCAGGGTGCGCTCTCGCTGTTGAAGCCATTGTGCAAAACCGATCCGTCGCAATGACTGCCAACGTGTGAATCCCAGGTAAAGAATCGACACAAACCGGCCGCGCATGCCTGCGCGCCCTGACCTTCCACCCCCTGTCAACCATCCCGTAGAAGCGTGCTTTTTGCACACAGCGGCGCACCCACAGTTTTTGTACATAGACAATCAATGCACTCATTTGACAAAACCTGGTGAAATCAAGAAACTGAATCACCTCAATGAACGACCTCTGAAGCCCATGCAGCGACTCACCGACTACACGCTTTACGCGGATGCCCAGGCCCATTTCTCGCCCGACCGGCTGTGGGAGCTTTTCGATGGCAATCGCGAGCGCTTCAACATCGCCCACGAGTGCGTGGACCGGCATGCGGCCACCGGCCGCGATGCCCTAGTGGTGGTGCATGCGGGCGGGGAGGACGAGGTCATCACGTACGCGGAGCTCGCGGCGGACTCCTCGGCGTTCGCCCATTACCTGGAGTCGAGGGGCATACAGGCCGGGGACCGCGTGGCCATCATGCTGGAGCCCTCGCGCGCCTTCTACACGGCCATGTTCGGGGTGATCAAGCGCGGCGCCATCGCCGTGCCGCTGTTCACGCTGTTCGGCCCCGACGGTGTGCGCCTGCGCGTCAACGACTGCAAGCCGGCCCTGCTCGTCACCAACGCACTCAAGGAAGAGGTCGCCCGCTCCATCGACGGCCTGCAGGTGCTGGTCTTCGATGCCGGCTTCGTCGAACGCCTGGCCGAATTCCCCACGGCGTACCAGGCCACCTCCCGGGCGGACGATCTGGCCGTGTTCCAGTACACCTCGGGCACGACACGGGAGCTGCCCGAGGCCGTCAGGCACACGCACAAGGCGCTCGTGACGCTGATGGTCGCGGCCCTCTATGGCACCGGCCTTCGGCCCGGGGACCGCTTCTTCTGCCCCTCGTCACCGGCCTGGGGCCATGGCCTGTGGCATGGCACGCTCGCCCCGCTGGCGCTGGGCCTCACGGTGGGGGCCTACAGCGGGCGCTTTCACCCCGAGCGGCTGCTGCAGGCCCTGTCGCAGCACCGCTTCACCAACATGTCGGCCGCCGCCACGCACTACCGCATGCTCAAGAACTGCGGCAAGGCGGACGAGTACGCCTTCCATTTCGAGAAGCTTTCATTCACTGGCGAGCCCATCGACGACGACACGGCGGACTACGTGCACCAGAAGTTCGGCCTGCCGGTGTGCAGCATGTACGGCACCACCGAGATCGGGGTCGTGCTGGCCAGCTACCCCGGCGCTGCGGATTTCCCGGTCAAGCGTGGCGCGCTGGGCAAGGCCGTTCCCGGTACCCGTGTCGAGGTGCATGACGCACAGGGTCAGGTCTGCCCGGTCAATGTGACAGGCCAGCTGATGGTGCTGCGCCGAGGCGAATGGGTGCCCACCAAGGACCTGGGCCGCCTGGACAGCGACGGCTACTTCCACCACGGCGGGCGTGCGGACGACGTGATCATCTCGGCCGGCTGGACCATGAGCGCGGTGGAGATCGAGAACGTGATCCTGATGCACGGCGATGTGCTGGAGGCCGCCGCCATCGGTGTGCCCGACGCCGTGCGCGGCCAGGTGGTCAAGGCCTTCGTGGTCAGCGGGCGGCCGGCCAGCGAGGCCTTTGCCCAGGAAATCCAGGAGCTCGTGAAGACCAAGCTGAGCCAGCACGAGTACCCGCGCCACGTCGAGTTCTCCCCCGAGCTACCCAAGACCCCCGCCGGCAAGGTGCACCGCAAGGTGCTGCGCGAGCGCGAGGCGGCAGCCATCGCCACGGCTGCGGCATCCACGGCATCCCTTTCCACAGCCCTTTGATTTTTTACCACCCCAAGGAGACAACCCATGAGCAGTTCCAACCCCCGCAGTTTTCCCAAGATCACGGAGAGCGGCCTTGACGACCTGCGCCAGCGCATCGGCGTGAAGATCGGCCAGATGGCCGAACCCTGGTGCTTCGAGGCCACGCGCGACAACATCCGCCACTATGCCCATGGCATCGGCGACGACAACCCGCTGTGGTGCGACCCCGAGTACGCGGCAAAGTCCCACTACGGCGGCATCGTGGCCCTGCCCAGCTTCCTGTTCTCCACCAGCCGCATCGTCTCGGGCTATGTTGGCGGGCTGCCTGGCGTGCATGCCATGTGGTCGGGTTCGGACTGGACCTGGCACAAGCCCCTGCACCGCAACGACGAGATCCGCACCGAGGCCTACCTCAAGGACTTGGTGGAGCACCAGACGCGCTTTGCCGGCCGCGCCGTGCAGCAGATCTACCACGTCGATTTCTTCAACCAGCAGGGCGACAAGGTGGCCGAGGCGGACAGCTGGTGCTTTCGCACCGAGCGCGACCATGCACGCGAGCAGGGCACCAAGTACAAGGAGGTGCGCGCACGCGAGCCGCGCCGCTACACCGACGAGGAACTGGCCGAGGCCTTCAAGCTCTACCGCAACGAAGAGATCCGCGGTGCCACGCCCCGCTACTGGGAGGACGTGAAGGAAGGCGAAGACCTGCCCGTGCTCTTCAAGGGCCCGATGACCGTGACCGGCTTCATCGCCTACGCCCAGGGCTGGGGCGGCCTGTACATCCGCGCCAACAAGCTCGCCTGGAAGCTCATCGACTCGCACCCCGGCGTGGGCATCAAGAACCGCTTCGGCATCCCTGACGTGCCAGAGCGCGTGCACTGGGAAGAGGACTTCGCCCTGGAAGTGGGCGCACCGGGCGCCTACGACTACGGCCCGGAGCGCACCTCCTGGCTCACCCACCAGCTGACCAACTGGATGGGCGATACCGGCTTTCTGCAAAAGGCGAGCTGCAAGATCCGCCGCCACAACCCCGAAGGCGACCTGCTGTTCATCAAGGGCAAGGTCAAGCGCAAGTACATCGAGAATGGCCAGCACCTGGTCGAGATCGAGCAGGAAGCGCACAACCAGGACGGCGAGCTCTCGGTGGTCGGAAGCGGCGTGGTGGCGCTGCCATCGCGGGGATGACACCCGATGCGCACGACCAGTAGCGGCGCACTGCGGGGGCTGAAGGTCATCGACCTGACGCGTGTGCTCGCCGGGCCGCTGTGCACCCAGGTCCTCGCGGACCAGGGGGCGGACGTGGTGAAGATCGAGCCGCCCGCGGGCGATGAGACACGCAGGCTCGGGCCACCCTTCGACAGCGCGGGCAGTGCGGCCTACTTTTCCGCACTCAACCGGGGCAAGCGGGCCATGAGCCTGGACCTGTCGATGCCGCAGGCGCAGGACGTGCTGCACCGGCTGCTCGGCGACGCCGACGTGCTGGTGGAGAACTTCCTGCCGGGCACCATGGAGCGCTGGGGCCTGGGCTACGAACAGGCCCTGGCCGACAGGTACCCGCGCCTGGTCTACTGCAACATCACGGGCTTCGGGGCGGACGGCCCGCTGGGCGGGCTGCCCGGGTACGACGCGGTGCTGCAGGCCCTGTGCGGGCTGATGAGCGTCAACGGCGACGAATCCTGCGGGGCCACGCGCATCGGGATTCCCGTGGTCGACCACCTGACCGGCTACGTGGCGCTCTCGGGCATCCTGATGGCGCTGCATGCACGGGGTGCGGATGGGCGCGGCCAGCGCGTGGAGGCGGCGCTGTACGACACGGCGCTGAGCCTGCTGCTGCCGCACGCCTCGAACTGGCTGGCGTCGCAAAAAGACCCTGAGCTGCTGGGCAGCGCGCACCCCAACATCGCGCCCTACGACAAGTTCAGGGCCAGCGACGGGGAGCTGTTCATAGGGATCATGACCGACGTCCAGTTCCAGCGGTTCTGCAGCCATGTTGGCCTGCAGGCGCTGATCGCGGACGAGCGTTTCACCTCCAACGCCCAGCGGCTGGTGCACCGGGACGCGCTCAAGCAAGCCATCGAGACGGCCATTGCGTCCATGGCCTGCGAGCCGCTGTGCGAGTCGCTGATGCGCGCTGGCGTGCCGGCCGGTGCGGTGAACTCGATCCCGCGGGCCTTGGCCCATGCGCACTGCGAGCACCGGCAGATGCTGGTGCAGCGGGACGGCTACACCGGCGTGCGCTCTCCCATGCGGCTGATGGGCACGCCGGGCGTGGCCGGGGCGAGCCCGCCCCGATTTGCGCAGGACGCGGTGCAGATCCTGGAAAGCCTGGGTTTCAGCCCACAGGAGCGAGAACAGCTGCAGGACAGCGGCGCGGCCCCCGCAACACGGCGATAGCGTTTCGATCAAGAATACACAAGGAGACAACAATGCGACTGATTGCTGCAGTGATGGCGGCCGCCTGTGCCATGGCGAGCCCGGGCCCGGCGGGCGCACAGACCTACCCCGCCAAGCCGATCAAGATCATCGTGGCCTACCCCGCCGGGCAGGGCACGGACATCGCCACCAGGTACCTGGCCGAGCAGATGTCCAGGGACCTGGGGCAGGCCATCGTGATCGACAACCGGCCCGGCGCCGGGGGCAACCTGGGCACGGAGATCGCGGCCCAGGCCGCGCCCGACGGCTACACCCTGACCATGGGGACGAATGCAACCCATGCGCTCAACCAGTACCTGTATGCGCGGGTGCCGTTTGATGCGGAGCGGGACTTCGAGCCCATCGTCCTGGTGGGCACCTTTCCCATGGTCGTGGCCGTCAACAGCCAGTCGCCCTTCCACACCCCCAAGGAACTGGTGGACACCGCCGCCCGCAGCACGCGGTCTGCCGACATCGCCATGCCCAGCACCAGTGCCCGCCTGGTGGTGGAGCTGCTCAAGCAGCGCTCGGGGGCACCGGTGTTTGGCGTGCCCTACAAGGGCTCGGGCAATGCCATGACCGACGTGCTGGGCGGGCAGTTGCCGGTGATCGTGGACACCCCCACCAGCCTCAGGCCCCACCTGGCCTCGGGAAAGATCCGCGCCATTGCCGTCACGTCGAGCAAGCCCAGCAGCCTGGTGCCGGGCGTCAAGACCATGGACGAGCAGGGCTACGCCGGCTTCGAGGTGATCGCCTGGAACGCCTTGTACGCGCCCAGGAACACCCCTGCAACCGTGATCGCCACGCTCAACGCCGCCATGAACAAGGTGCTGCAGCGCCCCGAGGCACGGCACAAGCTGCTGGAGCTGGGCTTCGAGCCGGCGGGCGGCACCGCCGTCCAGCTCCGGGAGTTCGCCCTGTCCGAGCGCAAGAAGTGGCAGCCGGTTGTCCAAGCGGCCGACATGAAGGTCGATTGAGCCCGACAGCCCGGCGCAGGCTCTCGTGCCAGGCGCCTGCAAAAGCTAGTCGGGCATGCTGCCCTCGGCGGGCAGCGGCACATACACCAGGCAGGTGCGCAGGACCTGCTCCTGCTCCGGGCCTTGAGCGCCGCGTGAGGTTCTCAGGGCCTGCACCTCCACCCTCGCGCGCTCGGCACCTGCGTCCAGCAGGCGGGCGCGAAAGGTGACGAAATCCCCCAGCACGGGCATCGCTTCGACCTCGATGGCATCGAGCTGCACCAGCGCCACGTTGCGCCTGAAATGGCCGCCCGGCAGCACCGCGCCCGCCTGGTCGAGTTGCCCCAGCACCCAGCCGATGGGGATCTGCCCACCGATCCCCAGGTCTGCAGGCATGGGAATGGTGCGAAGAACCGTCTGGAGACCTTCGCCGGGAATGGGGGAGCTATCGAACGCCATGCGCTAGCTCCGCGCCACCAGCAGGTTGCCGATGGCCTGGGCTTCGCGCAGCATCATCGCGGCCAGTTCGGTGGTTTCGGTGGCATTGAGCTGGCTGGACATACCGGCCGCCACCAGGGTGTGCGTGAGGCTTCCGCCGGGCGAGCAGATGGGCACGGCGACCACGGTGAGGCCACTCATGAAGTTGTCGCGGTCCAGGCTCCAGCCCTGCGCCCGGGCCAGTTCCACCTCCCGCTTCCAGGTGTCGAAGGCGGGCTTCTTGTCCCATTGCGTGGCATTGAACTTCTGGCGCAGCTGGGTCCAGTTCTCGCCGCTGTAGGCGGCGATCAGCCGGCCGGTGGCACTGGCCAGGTGGGAGAACTGGCTGCCCACGTCGGTGTGCAGGCGAAACGGCTGGTTCGAGCGCGACAGCGCGAGCACCACGACGGATTGCTTGGGCGTGATCTCCACGCCCATGGCCGTGACCCCCCGGGTGGACGCCAGCCGGTCGAGCGCGGGCTGCACGAGCTGCGCAAAGCCGCTGCTCTCCAGCACGCTGCGGGCCAGGCTGATCATGCCGCTGCCCAGCAAGTAGCGCTTGGTCGCCGGGTCGACGCTGACCAGTTCCTCGCTGACCAGCACGCGCAGGATGTGCAGGCAGGTGCTGGGCACCAGGCCCAACTCATCGGCAATGGCCTTGACGCCCAGGCCCTGTTTGGCGTTTCCGAGGAAGCGCAGGATGGCAATGGACCGGCTGACGGCCGGCACGGGCCGCACGCGCACGGCGGGCTTTTGGGGGGTCGGCGGCGCCGGCTCGGACGTCGGTGTGCGCTTTGGAGGCATGACAAGGGGCGAGGGCCAAATTTGCATGATAGTGCAGGGCTGCTGGGGCGAGCCCTTGGAACCCCGCGCCGTCCCTGGTGCCGGGAGGCCGGCCCTCATGCGAGTCGCTCCGCGGGCAGCACTTTCACGATCGCCTGCGCGCGCAGGACCATCTGGCCGTCCACCGCGACACTGCCCTGCATGAAGAGCATCTGGTGGGTGCGGTGCGTGATCTGCGCCCGCGCCTGTGCAAACTGCCCCTGCCGCACGGCGGTCAGAAACTGCGAGTCCAGCTGCAGCGTGACGCACGGCACCCGGCCGCTGGCCTCCCAGGCCACGGTGCTGATCGCATGGTCCACCAGGGTGAGCAGCGCACCGCCATGCACCACCCCGGCGGGATTGAGGTGCGCCGGTGCCATCTGGAAGCCATAGGCCCATCCGTCCCCTTCTCGCCGGGTCCACAGCGGCCCGGCCGTACCGGCGAAACCTGCCAGGGATCGCACCTTCCAACCACCCTCCTCCGGGGACGGGGGCGCTCCACCCGGTACTGCCTGCGCATCGGTCATGGCGATCACTCCATAGTTTGTACAAAACACCATTCAATTGTCTCCATACAATTTTATGATAAAGGTACAAGCAATGAAAGGCATTGCGCCATGCGCCATGCGCCATGCGCCATGCGACCCGCACTGTGGACGGCGCCTTGCGAAAAAGGTTTTGACGAAAGAAGACGAAGTGCCGGGGATGGGAGGCGCTGCGCGCGGGGTCCCGGGCCAGCAATGCAGCGCGGTACGAGGGAGCAGCCCGGCAAGGTCGCCGGCAAGGCCTGGGAAGGCCCGGGAAGGCCAGGCGCACCAACGGAGCACGGCGTTGCGCCGCGCCCTCAGACCGAGTTCAACTGCTCAGTGCGTGTGCAGCGCGGGCGATGGCAGCGATGCCCGTGTGCGGTACTCGCTCGGGCTATATCCCGTGTGGGCCTTGAACACGCGGCTGAAGTGGCCACTGTTGCGAAAGCCCCAGGAGATGGCGATGTCCGTCACCGAGCGGTGGGCGTGCGCCGGGTGGCGCAGCTCGCGCAGGCAGGCTTCGAGGCGGCGCTGCTGGATGGTGGCGGCCAGGGTGTCGCCATCGTCGGCCATGGCGTTGTACAGGTGGCGCCGGCTGCAGTTGAGCGCCTGCGCTATGCGGTCAATGGTGAGTTCGGGGTCCGCCAGGTGGCGGTCGATGTACTGGCCGATGCGGTCGCGCAGGGCCTCGCGCTGCGACACGGCGGTGTGCTGGCCGTTGCGCTCGAGCAGCGACAGCTGCACCAGGTGCGTGATCACATCGGCCACGCCATCGGCTGCCGCGTCGGACATACTGGGCAGTTCGGTGAAGGCAGCGCGCATGGTGTCCCAGGCTAGGCGCGAGACACCGCTGGTGCCCGAAAAGCGCTGCACCATGAGGTCGTCGAGCTTGAGCTTGCGCTCGGGCATCTGCTCCTTGGGGATCATCAGCACCATCTGGCGCACGGCCTCGGGGTTGCTCACCGCGTAGGCGCGGGTGGTGTCGTACACGCTCCACTCGCCGGGCGACAGCCACACCTGGCGGCCGTTCTGCTCGAAGCAGGCGCGCCCTTCGAGCTGCGCCACCACCTTGATGTAGGCCCGGTCGCTGCCGCGGATGAGGCTGGGGGTGCGCACCACGCGGTGGCGGCTCACGTCGAGCTGGCAAAGGTTGACATAGCCGGCCTGGCCCGAGGTGATGTGGCCGGCAAAGGCCTCGTCGCCGAAGGCATCCGACTCCAGCCCGCCAATGAGCCGCCACACCGCATCGCCCCACAGGTGCAGGCGGTCGCGCGGTGCCACGGTATCGGTGGATACCTCGGTCAGGGGGTGGGCCATGGTGTCTCCAGTGCAGCGGCTGGCGCCGCCGGTATGCCCGGATTATCCGGCGCAGGCCTATTCCCCGGCGCAGCACGGAAATCCGGGTAAACCCGTTGCGCCGTGCACGCTGGGACCAGCGTTTTGTGCACGCTCAGCGCAGCGCCCCAGAGCCCTCCTGCCTACGATCGGTCAACGGCCCGCACCACGCGCGCCGCCCATCCCAGGAGACACAAAATGGTTCAACAATCCAAACGCCAATGGATCAAGGGCGTGGCCGCCACGGTGGGCGCCATGTCGGTCGCCCCGCACCTGCTGGCCCAGTCCGGCCCCGTGCGCGTGGGCTATGCCATCGCCCGCACGGGCCCCTGGGCGGCGGGCGCCCAGGTCAGCCAGGAGCCCAACTACCTGCTCTGGGCCGAGCAGGTGAACGCCGCAGGCGGCCTGGCCATCAAGGGCGCGAAGCGCCCCATCGAGCTCATCGGCTACGACGACCGCAGCGAGACCGAGACCTGCGTACGCACCTTCGAAAAGCTCATGGGCAGCGACAAGGTGGACCTGATCCTGCCGCCCTGGGGCTCGGGCGCCAACTTCGCCATCGCGCCGCTGGCCAACCGCTTCGGCTACCCGCTGCTGGCGCCCACGGCGCTGTCGCGCAAGCTGATCGACATGAATCTGCCCTACTTCTTCTCGCTGCTGCAGCAGCCCGACAAGATGATGGGTGCACTGGTGGACATGCTGGTGGCCAACGGCGTGAAATCGGTGGCCATCGTCTACATGGACGACCTGTTCGGCCTGGAAAACTTCGCGGCGCTGAACAGCGCGCTCAAGAAGACCAGCATCCAGGTGGTGGAGAGGAAGAGCTACCCCCTGGGCGTGAAGGATTTGGCACCCGTGCTGCGCGGCATCAAGGACCTGAACCCCGACGCCTTCATCGGCATCACCTACCCGCCCGACACCATCCTGGCCAGCCGCCAGGCGCGCGAGGTGGGGCTGAACCCCAAGTTCTTCTACGC
>Ga0308157_10001670_pt1 | contig 42644 bp, 31 predicted proteins | sample PhyBR1_FD_201035 | JGI IMG/M metagenome (GOLD analysis project Ga0308157, IMG submission 201035) | Phyllosphere microbial communities from UC Gill Tract Community Farm, Albany, California, United States - DLSLB.R1 | ecosystem: Host-associated > Plants > Phyllosphere > Unclassified | place: USA... | reverse complement strand
CTGCCCGAGGGCATTCCCGCCGCCCAGTAACATAAGGCGCATTCGCATAGATTGAGCAGGCCCGGTCTGTTTGGAACGATGGTTATTATCGACAGGCGTGTGCGCCTTGCCGCAGGTAGTTGCCAGAATCGTTGCATTTTGCGGGTTTGTAGCGCAACCGTCACGGATAAAGTACGTGTTTGCAACTTGTTGGAGCAGGTGGCATCAATCACTTCATGAACCTTTCCGAATCAACGGCCAGCGCACTGGATGGTTTTCACCCCGCCGTCAGTGCCTGGTTTTGCAGGACCTTCCCCTCGGTGACCGGCGCCCAGGCCCAGGCGTGGCCGCTGATCCGCCAGCGGCGGTCAACGCTGATCGCCGCGCCCACCGGCTCGGGCAAGACCTTGACGGCCTTTTTGGCGGTGCTCGACGATTTGGTCCACCAGGGCCTGGCCAACGGCGGGCAACTGCCGGACGAGACCCTGGTGGTGTATGTGTCGCCGCTCAAGGCGCTGTCCAACGACATCCAGATCAACCTGCAAAACCCGCTGGCCGGCATTACCGAGCAACTTGAAAAGCTCGGCCTGCCGCCGCTGGTGATCCGCACCGCCGTGCGCACCGGCGACACCCCGCAAAAAGACCGCGCACAGATGCGCAAGCGCGCGCCGCATATTCTGGTGACCACGCCCGAATCTCTGTATGTGCTGCTGGGTTCGGATTCCGGCCGACACATGCTCGCCAGCACGCGCACGGTGATCGTCGATGAGATCCATGCCATCGCCGCCGGCAAGCGCGGCAGCCACCTGGCCTTGAGCCTGGAGCGCCTGCAAGCGCTGTGCGCCGAGCCATTGACCCGTATCGGCCTGTCAGCCACGCAAAAACCCATCGAAGCGGTCTCGCGCTTTTTGGTCGGCACCGGCCGTGAGTGTGCCATCGTCGACATCGGCCATGCGCGCCCACGTGACCTGGATATCGAAGTGCCGCCAGTGCCGCTCTCGGCGGTGATGGCCAACGACGTGTGGGCCCTGGTCTACGACCGCCTCGCGCAATTGGCCCGCGAACACCGCACCACGCTGATTTTCGTCAACACCCGGCGCCTGGCCGAACGCCTGGCCCGGCATCTGAGCGAGCGGCTGGGCAAGACTGCCGTGGCCGCCCACCATGGCAGCCTGGCCAAGGAACTGCGCCTGGACGCCGAGCAACGGCTCAAGGCCGGCGAACTGCAAGTGCTGATCGCCACCGCGTCCCTGGAGCTGGGCATCGATATTGGCGAGGTGGATCTGGTTTGCCAGATCGGCTCGCCCGGCTCGATCAATGGCTTTTTGCAACGCGTCGGCCGCTCCGGGCACCAGGTCGGCGGTACGCCCAAAGGGCGCTTGTTTGCCACCACCCGCGACGACTTGATCGAATGCGCCGCGTTGCTCGACTGCGTACGCCGTGGCGAGCTGGATACCTTGCATATTCCAGTGGCGCCGCTGGACGTGCTGGCCCAGCAGATCATTGCCGAAGTCAGCGCCCGTGAATGGCCGGAACAGGCGCTGCTGGCGCTTGTCCGCCGCGCTGCACCCTACGCCGAGCTGGATGAGCGCCACTACCAAGCCCTGTTGCAGATGCTCAGCGAGGGTTACAACGGCCGCCAGGGTATCCGCAGCGCCTACCTGCACCGTGACGCCGTGACCCACACCCTGCGTGGCCGCCGCGGTGCCAGGCTCACCGCCGTCACCAGCGGTGGCACCATCCCGGACAACGCCGACTACAGCGTGTTGCTGGAGCCCCAGAGCCTGAACATCGGCAGCGTCAACGAAGACTTCGCGGTGGAAAGCATCGCCGGCGACATCTTCCAACTCGGCAATACCTCTTACCGCATCCTGCGGGTCGAAGCCGGCAAGGTGCGCGTCGAGGATGCCCATGGCCAACCGCCGACCATCCCGTTCTGGCTGGGCGAAGCGCCCGGGCGCAGCAACGAGTTGTCGGTGGCCGTGGCGCGCTTGCAAGGGCAGATCGACAGCTTGCTGGGTGCCACGCCCGGCGACCTGCAACCGGCCCTCGACTGGCTCACCGGCACCCTGGGCCTGCATCGTGCCAGCGCCGAACAACTGCTGGATTACCTGGCCCGGTCGCGCCAGGCCTTGAGCGCCCTGCCCTCCCGGGACACGTTGATCATGGAGCGGTTTTTCGACGCATCCGGCGGCACCCAGTTGATCATCCACACGCCGTTTGGCAGCCGCATCAACCGCGCCTGGGGCCTGGCGTTGCGCAAGCGTTTTTGCCGCACCTTCAACTTCGAGCTGCAAGCGGCGGCCAGCGAAAACGCCATCGTGCTGTCGCTGTCCACCAGCCACAGTTTTGCCCTGGATGAGGTGTGGCGTTACCTCAACAGCAACAGTGCTGAACACCTCCTGATCCAGGCCGTGCTGGATGCGCCGCTGTTCGGCGTGCGCTGGCGCTGGAATGCCGGCGTGGCCCTGGCGTTGCCGCGCTATACCGGCGGGCGCAAGGTGGCGCCGCAGATCCAGCGCATGAAGAGCGAAGACCTGATCGCCAGCGTCTTTCCCGACCAGATCGCCTGCCTGGAAAACCTCGCCGGCGAGCGCGAAATCCCCCATCACCCACTGGTGGAACAAACCCTCGACGATTGCTTGCATGAAGCCATGGACAGTGAAGCCTGGCTGGCACTGCTGCGGCGCATGGAACGCGGTGAAGTCCGATTGATCAGCCGCGACCTGCCCGCCCCTTCGCCCATGGCTGCGGAAATACTCAGCGCCAAGCCCTACACCTTTCTCGACGACGCCCCGCTGGAAGAGCGCCGCACCCAGGCCGTGCTCAACCGACGCTGGAGCGACCCGCAGAGCACCGATGACCTGGGCGCACTGGATGCCGAGGCCATCGCCGGCGTTCGCGAAGAAGCCTGGCCCGCGCCCAATGGCGCGGATGAAATGCATGAAGCGCTGATGAGCCTGGCGTGCATCGCAGCCCCTGAAGTTGCGCCGCAATGGGCCGCATGGCTGCACGCCCTGGCCAAGGCCGGGCGAGCCTGTCAGTTGCACAACGGCATGTGGGTCGCCGTGGAACGCTTGAGTTGCTTGCAGGCGCTCTACCCTAACGATTTGCCACTGCTGCCCGGGTTCGACGAGCCCTGGGAATCTGACGAAGCACTGTTAGAAGTACTGCGTGCGCGCCTCAGTGGTTTTGGCCCGTTGAACCTGGTCGAAATCGCTGCCCCCCTGGCGCTGCCCGTGGCGGCAATCACTCAGGCCCTGGCGCGCCTGGAGCAGGAAGGCTACGTGCTGCGCGGGCACTTCAGCCCCGGGGCCACGCAGGAACAATGCTGCGAACGTCACTTGCTGGCACGCATTCATCGCTACACGGTCAAGCGCCTGCGCCGAGAAATCGAGCCGGTGGCATTGCAGGATTTCATGCGCTTTCTGTTCGATTGGCAGCACCTGTCCGACAGCACCCGCGGCCAGGGCAGCGCCGTATTGCCGCAGATAGTCAGCCAACTCGAAGGCTACGCCGCCGCCACGTCGGCCTGGGACACTGACCTGCTCAGCGCGCGCATCAAGGATTATTCATCGACCTGGCTCGATGACCTGTGCCGCAGCGGCAAGCTGGTATGGACGCGCTTAAGCAACAAGGCCGGCGCCATGGCGTTGCGCAGCACCCCGGTGGTTTTGCTCCCCCGTAGTCAGGTAGCGTTGTGGAGCGGGCTGACCGAGCCCACCGACAGCACCACGCTGTCGCCCAAGGCGCAGAAAGTCCACTCGGCCCTGCGCGAACACGGCGCCTTGTTTTTTGATGAACTGGTGCACGAGGCCCACCTGCTGCGCAGCGAGCTGGAAACTACCTTGCAGGAACTGGTAGGCGCCGGCCTGGTGAATGCCGACAGCTTCGCCGGGCTGCGCGCCCTGACCACGCCTGCCAGCAAACGCCAGGCCCGCAGCAGTCCACGTGGGCGCGGGGCGTTTGTCGGCGGCATGGATGATGCCGGGCGCTGGGCGTTGGTCCGCCGTTCCGCCAGCGCCGCCGGCCCACATTCGGCCGAGACCCTGGAGCATGTGGCGATGACCCTGCTGCGCCGTTACGGCGTGGTGTTCTGGCGCTTGCTGGAGCGCGAGGCGGATTGGTTGCCGAGCTGGCGTGAATTGCTGCGCACCTTCCATCGGCTGGAGGCACGCGGGGAGATTCGTGGCGGGCGGTTTGTCAGTGGGTTGGCGGGCGAACAGTTTGCGTTGCCGGAGGCGATACCCTTGCTGCGCGAGGTGCGGCGGCGGGCACATGACGGGAGCTTGATCGCGGTGTGCGGGGCGGATCCATTGAACCTTGTGGGCACGCTGCTACCGGGGGCCAAAGTGCCGGCGGTGAGCGGTAATCGGATTGTGTATCGCGATGGGCTGCCGGCGGCGGTGATGGTCGCCGGCAAGCAGCAGGTGTTGCTGGAGATGGATCAGCAGGCGGTGCAGGAGAAGTTGATCAGGCGCTGACCTCCAGGGCCTCATCGGGAGCAAGCCCCCTCCCACACTTTGATGTGTGAACACATTCAAATGTGGGAGGGGGTTTACTTCCGATGGGGCCGGAACAGCCACTCTCATCATTGCGGCCTGGTTTGCTCGGCCTCCGGCTCATCCTCCTGCGCCACACGCTTGGGCAACAACACCTGCTGTGGATAAGTCTGCGCGAAGTGCACCTCATCACAGTTATCCACAAGCTTCTTCAAGCGCTGATTGAACGCCCGGCTCACCGCATATTGCCCACCCGATACCGTGCGGAATTGCGCCGTGAGCACCACGCCATTGAGGTCCATCTTGTCCACGCCGAACACTTCCAGCGGCCCTTGCAGGTTGTACTTGAGGAACACGTCGTCACGAATCGACTGGCCTGCTTCACGGATCAGCTCCACGGCCTTGTCCACGTCGGTGTCGTAGGTGAACTGCACCGAGAAGAACGCATAGGCGAATTGGCGCGACTGGTTGGTGACCGCCTTGATCTGCCCGAAGGGTACCGAATGCACAAAGCCCTTGCCGTCGCGCAGGCGCAGGGTGCGGATGGTCAGGCCCTCGACGGTACCGGCGTGGCCGGAATCGAGCACCACCCAGTCGCCGATGGAGAGCGTGTCTTCGATGATGATAAACAGGCCGGTGATCACGTCCTGCACCAACTGCTGGGAGCCAAAACCAATCGCCAGGCCGACCACCCCCGCACCCGCGAGTAACGGCGCGACGTTGATGCCCAGATTGGCCATGGTGGTGATCGCACAGATAACCACCAGAATGATTTTCACCGCATTACGCAGCAGCGGCAGGATGGTTTTGACCCGCGTACTGGGCTGGCGGCTGGAGCGTTTGTTCACCGGGGGCTTGAGCGCTTCCTGAATCGCCGTATCGAGCACCACCCAGAACAGCCACGTCATCAGCAGGATCAGGCCGATACTGCTGAGCGAATCGCTGATCGCACGGCCCACTGAGTTGCGTTGGGCAAACTCGAACAGCGACACACCCCAGATACGCCCCAGTATCTCGATAAAAGCGATGGCCATCACGATGCGCAATATCGCGTGCAACAGGCTGAGAAAGCGCTCCTTGTAGGCACTGCTGCGCTGTATCGCCACCTGGCTGCGCGACTTGAACAAGTGTTGCAGCACCGTGCTGAGAAACACCGTGCCGATCAGCAGGATAGTGGTTAACAAGGCACAGCGCAGGGCCTTTTGATTATCGTCGCCGGCACCGATCAGGTTGATCGCCGAGACCAGTACCATCAACAGGATCGGCCAGTACCACAGCCCGGAAAATACCCGCAGCGATTGCTGCAACGCCGGATGCTTAAGGCGCTGCGCCAACGGCCGGTTACGAATCAAATGCGCCACCGGGCGACGCAGGCGAACCACCAGCACACCGAAGATCACTGTCGCAAACAGCCCGGTAAACACCGCAACGCTGCTGGTGATGTTGCCGCCCAACTGCCGGGCGATCTGCGGGCTGGTGAGCGCGTCGCTGAGGGCGGCAAGAAAGCCGATCAGGAACAGCGGTTTGGGGCAATAGTCGCGAATGATCTGCACCGCCGGGCGCTTGTGGCCGACATTGAACATGACGATCACGCACAGCAGCATGGAGGTGGAAAAGATGCCGCTACTGGTGGCGTAGGCAAAACACAGCGCCAGTGCCCGCCCTACGGAAGAGGCGAGAAAATGGCTGACATACAGCGTCAATGGCAGGCAGATAACCGCAGGGATGGTGTAAGGCACCACATACCCCAGCACGGCCAGCAAGCGTGCCCGCCGGCGAAAAAAGGCGCGCAGGCTCAAACGCCGCACGATTAAGCGCCCCAGTAACATCAGCAGCGCAAAAGCACCGGCCCAAACCGCGGATAACAACAGGAAATCCCCGGCCACACTCCACGGCGAGCGCGCGGCAGTCTGGTCGACCAGCCGCCCGACTTCATTCGCGGCCCGGTCGGCCCGCAGGCGCCACTCGTCGATAAAGTTCTGGTTCAGATCGAGCTTCTGCTGCACATCATCAATGCTGGAACTGATGGCCCCGAGCAGGCCGCCCTCCACCAGCAACTCGGGCTTGGCCGCCGCGTCGGGCTCAGGCGCGGTGGCCGCGGCTTGCAATGCGCCGCTGCCGCAGAACAGCAGCGCCCCGAGCAGTAATGCAGTCTTTAAATTCAGCAAACCAGCGGGCTCCTTCAGAAGGGTCTGTAAGGAACTGACGGGTTTGAGCCTTGATCGTTCCCTGCGTTTGCGGGCACGGGCTTTAAATATGTGGGGCCAGTCAGTTAAGGCTTTTGTAGGAGCGAACTTGTTCGCGAAAAACTCACACGCGCCGCGCTCATTCAGTAAACCCTCGTTATCGTTGACGTTTATCGCGAGCAAGCTCGCTCCTACAGTGGACCGGTGTGGCTCGCTGCGCCGTCTGTAGGAACGTGGAAACTTTCCGCCAAATATCGCAGTCATCCCATAACGCACCCCACCTCCACAGGAGCAACCATGGCGGCGATTCATATCGGCATTTCCGGCTGGCGCTACACGCCCTGGCGCGGGGACTTCTACCCCGACGGGCTGACCCAGAAACGCGAGTTGCAGTTTGCGTCACGCGCCGTGAGCAGCATTGAAATCAACGGTTCTTTCTATGCGCTGCAAACCCCCAAGCGCTATGCGCAGTGGTACGCCGATACGCCTGAGGGGTTCATGTTCAGCGTCAAGGCGCCACGCTATGTCACACATATCCTGCGCTTGCGCGAGGTGCACAAGCCCATGGCCAATTTCTTCGCCTCCGGGGTGCTGGAACTGAAAGAAAAACTCGGCCCCATCCTTTGGCAGTTCCCGCCCAGCTTCAAATTCGACGCCGCGCTGTTCGAAGCCTTCCTGGCCGATTTACCCACCAACACCCAACAGGCCGCCGCCCTCGCCCGCCAGCACGAGCCGCGTCTGAACGGCAAGGCAAGCATGAAAGCCTATGGCAAAAAACCCTTGCGCCATGCGGTGGAAATTCGCCACAAGAGCTTTGCGGTACCGGAGTTTGTGCAGCTGCTGGACAAGTACGGTGTTGCCCTTGTAGTGGCTGACACCGCCGGCAAGTGGCCCTATATCGAAGACGTCACCGCCAACTTCATGTACCTGCGATTACACGGCGACAAGCAGCTCTACGCCAGCGGCTATACCGATGAGGCGCTCGAACGCTGGGGCGGCCGTATCGAGCGCTGGGCCCACGGCAAACAACCGGCGGATGCGCACCTTGTCGCCCCGCAACGCAAACCCCGCGTGCGCAAACAGCGTGACGTGTTCTGCTTTTTCGACAATGACATCAAGGTGCGCGCGCCTTTCGATGCGCGCCAGTTGTTGCAGCGCTTCGGGCTGGACAAGCACCTGCTCACGGCACCCGGGCAGTTGCCGGAACCGGGAGTGCTGCCATGACTCACCCCGAGCTGATCCCCGTGCCCCCCACCGCCGCCATCACGCGTTTTACCGTGCTGACGGTGAATATCCATAAAGGCTTCACCGCCCTGAATCGACGCTTCATCCTGCCCGAACTGCGCGAAGCGGTGCGCAGCGTCGGTGCCGATATGGTGTTCCTGCAAGAGATCCACGGCACCCACGAGCGCCATCCCCAGCGCTATAGCGACTGGCCGAAGATGCCGCAGTACGAATTTCTCGCCGACAGCATCTGGCCGCAGTTTGCCTATGGCCGCAATGCGGTCTACCCCCATGGCGACCATGGCAACGCGCTGCTGTCAAAATTCCAGATAATCCGTTACGACAACCTCGACATCTCCCAAAGCGGCCATGAGAACCGCGGCCTGCTGCATTGTGTGCTGCGCCTGCCGGGCGGCGAACGCGAGGTGCATGCCATCTGCATCCACCTGGGCTTGCGCGAGGTGCATCGCCAACAGCAACTGCGCCTGCTTGAGCAGCGTATTGGCCAGATCCCGACGGATGCGCCCCTGGTGGTCGCCGGCGATTTCAATGACTGGCGGCAAAAGGCCGACCTGAGTCAAAGCGGCCTGCAGGAGGTGTTCATCCACGCCCACGGCAAGCCTGCGCGTACGTTCCCGGCACGCCTGCCGTTACTGCCGCTGGATCGCATCTATGTGCGCAACCTGACCATCCACAACCCGCGCGTGCTCACCACGCGGCCGTGGTCGCACCTGTCAGACCATGTGCCCCTGTCGGTGGAGATTGAGTTATGAGCATTGCGGTAGAACATATCGCCACCGACCAGCCGCCGGATGACAGCAAGGCCCGCGACCTGGACTACGGCTGGCAGAGCGGCAATCGCGTGCAATTGCTGGAAAATGGAGAGGCCTATTTTCCCGCGGTGTTCGAGGCCATGCGCGACGCCCAGCGTGAAATCCTGCTGGAGACCTTCATCCTCTTTGAAGACAAGGTCGGTCATGAGCTGCAAGGCATTCTCATCGAAGCCGCGCAACGCGGGGTCAAGGTGGTGGTCAGCCTTGACGGTTTCGGCTGCGGCGAGCTGAGCCCGGCCTTTCTGCGCGAACTGGCCGAAGCCGGCGTGATCGTGCAGATGTTTGACCCGGCATCCAAAACCCTCGGCATTCGCACCAACTGGTTTCGCCGCCTGCACCGCAAGATCGTGGTGGTGGACGCCAGCGTGGCGTTTATCGGCGGGATCAATTTTTCCGCTGATCACCTGGGGGACTTCGGCCCCGAAGCCAAGCAGGATTACGCGGTACAGATCATCGGCCCGGCAGTGGCCGACTTGCACCATTTCGCCCTCGCCCAAAGTGGCCGTCAGGTGCGCACCCGTAGAGGTTGGCGCCGACGCCAGCAACGGCCTTCGCCATGGGCAGACGAGCACCGCGACGGGCGGGTGCGCCTGATTTATCGCGACAATATCCAGCATCGCGACGACATCGAAGAAGCCTATATCCACGCCTTGAGCCAGGCCCGGCAGCGGGTGGTAATTGCCAATGCCTATTTCTTCCCCGGCTATCGCTTGCTGCGCGAGATTCGTAACGCAGCGCGCCGTGGCGTGCAGGTGCAGTTGATCATGCAAGGCCAGCCCGACGTGCTGCTGGCCAAGCTGGCGGCGCGCATGCTCTACGACTATCTGCTCAAGGATGGCGTGGTGATTCACGAGTACTGCCAACGCCCGTTGCACGGCAAAGTGGCGCTGGTGGACGACGAATGGAGCACCGTGGGCTCAAGCAACCTCGACCCGCTGAGCCTGGCGCTGAACCTGGAAGCCAACGTGCTGATTCGTGACCGCGCCTTCAACCAGCAGCTGTACCAGAGCCTGGAAGCACTGGCACGAGACCATTGCCAGACCATGCCGGCCAAGCGCAAGCCGCGCCTGTGGTTGTGGCGCCTGACCGTGGGGTTTCTGGTGTTCCGTGTCATGCGCCACTTTCCCGCACTGGCGAGTTGGTTGCCGGCACACAAGCCACGTTTGAAACCCATTGAGAGTCCGGCCCATGACGTCTGAGAAAAACGGCTCACGGTTCCAGCGCTGGAAGAAGCCTTTGACCATTGCGTTCTTCCTGCTGCTGATCGTGCTCTTCACCCTGCTTGCCCGGCGCATCGACTGGAGCGAAGTGCTGCAGACGTTGAGCGACTTCAAAGTCAGCACATTGCTGATCGCCGGCGCGCTGACGCTGTGCAGTTTTATTGTGTACGCCTGCTTCGATCTGATCGGCCGGACCTACATTCGCCAGCCCCTGCGCTGGAAGCAGATCCTGCCGGTGGGCATTATCAGCTATGCGTTCAACCTCAATCTGAGCGCTTGGGTCGGCGGCATCGCCATGCGTTACCGGCTGTATTCGCGATTGGGGGTAAGCACCAGCAATATCGCCAAGATCCTCGGCCTGAGCCTGGCCACCAATTGGTTCGGCTATATGGCCTTGGCCGGGGCAGTGTTCAGCAGCGGGCTGGTCACCCTGCCACCGGGCTGGAAGCTCAGCACTGGCGCCCTGCAAGGTGTGGGCGTGTTGCTGGTGATCGCGAGCCTGGGTTACCTGGCGGCGTGCCGGTTTTCGAAAAAACGTGCGTGGTCGATCCGCGGTATCGAGATCAATTTGCCGTCGCTGCGCATGGCCTGTCTGCAACTGGCCCTGGGCGCCTTGAACTGGTCGCTCATGGCAGCGGTTATTTTCACCTTGCTGCCCGCCAAACTGGATTACCCGCTGGTATTGGGCGTGTTGCTGATCAGCGCGATTGCCGGCGTGGTTACCCATATACCCGCCGGGCTTGGGGTGTTGGAGGCAGTGTTTATCGGGTTGTTGCAGCATGAGGCGTCGCGCGGGAGTCTGCTGGCCGGGTTGATCGCGTATCGGGCAATCTACTTTATTTGCCCATTGCTGATTGCGTTGGTGATGTACCTGGGGGTGGAGGCCAAGGCCAAGGCGTTGCGGGTGAAGAAGACACCCGCTTAACGTCTATCGGGATTGGATAATGCTCAACCGCTCACCCACTACCATTTCGGTAATCCAGTCCACCAGGATCGAGGTATAGGCCTGTTGCGACACCGGGTCGCTCAAGGCATGGTCCGCGCCGTCGATGATGCGGTGGGTCAGGGAATGAGTCTGCTGGCACGCCGCGCGATAACTCATGATGGTGGCATGGGGCACATGGTCGTCGGTTTCCGATTCGACAATCAGCACATCACCGGTAAATTGCGCGCAGGCGTGCAGGGCACGGTTGGTTTCGGCACGCACCAACGTGCCGCGGTAATCCATCAGGTCGGCTTTATCCAGCTCACGCTTGGGCTTGAGCCATTCCTGGTCGCGGTACAGCGCGGGCACCCGCAGCGCCAGCCAACGCACGGGGCGCAACGAGGTGAGAATCGCCGCCAGGTATCCGCCATAGCTGGTGCCCACCACCGCCACTGCCGAGGTGTCGATGGCCGGGTGGGACAGCAGCCGGTCGTAGGCGGCCAACAGGTCGCGCAGGTTGTCTTCGCGGGTGACGCGCGATAAGGGAATGCCGGTGCCGGCGTGCCCCCGCAGGTCGAAGGTCAGGCATACACAACCCAGCCCCGCGATGCCTTTGGCGCGTTCCAGGTCGCGCTCCTGGCTGCCGCCCCAACCGTGCACAAACAATACGCCGGGCACTTTGGACTTGGGGCTGAGGAATGTCCCACTCATCTGTTCGTCATCTACATCGATACTGATGCTCTCGCTTCTAGCCGTCATAAGATTGAACCGTCACATACTTGAGAAGAAAGTCGCTGTTTTCGGCCGGGCCTCGGTACACCTCAATGGCATCCGCCGGCAGCGCTTGATCCACGTAGGTTTCCACCGAGGACACGCGGATGGCCTTGAGGCTCGGGTTGTTGATAAAACTCTGCAGCGCCGCGACTTCCGCGCTGCTGGCCCCGCCCATGCGCCAGGACTGTTCGAGCACGCCGCTACGGCGCTGGCCGTCACTGTCCAGGCCCTGGGCGATGTCGTAATTGCGCCGCGAGGCGTAGAACCCCGGGTAGGCTTCGTCGGCAGCATTATCGAAAACCCGGGCTTGCTCGATGGCTTGCCGCACATCGTCAGGCAGGGCCAATTGCAGCAAGTCTTCATAGTAGCCGGGCACGACCAGCAAGTTGGAGCCGCCGTAGACCTCCTCGCCCTGCCCGTCCTGGGTCAGGTATTGCTCGCCGCAATAGCTGAATACGTGCTCACCGATAAAGCTCTGGCCCACGCTGTGGGTAACTACGTCGTGCAGGTCTTGTTCCAGCACCACGCCGGCGCTGAACAACTTTGCGGCGTCAGGACGCGCCACTATCGCGTCGAACTCATCGAGACTGTGGATAACTTCCTGGCCCCGTCCGGCACAGGCGTGCACCGGCTTCAGACGGATCGGGCCACTATAGAGCAAGCGCGTGGCGGCGGGTTTGGCGTCTTCCAGGGCGAACACACTCAAGCCATCCAACACAACGTCGCGTACGCGCTCGCAGAAGATCGGCGACCAACCTTCAGGGGCCTTTGCCTCAGGGCTCAACAGGCCGTGGCTGATGGCTTTGGTACAAATGAAATCGTGATCGACATAGCCGCCCCACACATCTTGCGGCCCTCTGACGTTAAGCCTCAATGCCAGGGCGGGCCCGACCAGAGTTTGCGTGGGTAGCAGGTACAGCTCACGACCGGCGTGAATCTGGGGGTCGTAACTGCCACCGAACTTGAGCCCCAATATCTGCGCCAGCCAGCGGGCCAAAGCACGGTTGGTTTCAACCTCATGCAATGGCGCACCTTCGCGCGTCGAGTGTGCGACCACCAGTTTGTTGCGATTTGTCGGGGTCATGCGTCCCCCTTGGCTATCCCGCCATGTGTGTGGTGGGATAGCTGCAGGGATCAGGCCAACGCGGCTTTGTGAGGGATGGTTTTTAAATCAATGAGTTGCACTAAAAGCGATGGCAGTTAGCCTGCTCTATTCTGCACGACGATGCCCCAACCCCCCTGCGTTCTGCACGATTCAAACGCCAAAACGGGTGCGGTAGTCGCTGGGGGTCAAGCCAGTAATCTTCTTGAAGATTGCACGAAAAGCGCTGGGGTCCTGATACCCCACGGTCCAGGCGATGTGGTCGATCGTGCCGTTGGTGAACTCCAGCATCTGCCGCGCCTTGCCGACCCGCAGATGCTGGCAGTACTCGGTGGGTTTAAGCCCCGTCGCACTGCGAAAACGGCGCAAAAACGTGCGCTCTTCCAGGTTTGCAGCCTGCGCCATCGCCGCCACCGAAACATCCACCGCGCCACTGGCTTGCAGCCAATGCTGGACCTTCAGGATCGCACTGTCGCCATGCCTGAGGATCGGCGCAAAGTTGCTGCCGCACTGGCTGGCACTGTCGCTGTGTTCGATCACCAGAAAACGCGCGGTGTCGGCGGCGACACTGGGACCCATCAGCCGGTCGACCAGGCGCAGGCCCAGTTCGGACCAGGCCATCAGCCCGGCGGTGGTGATCAGGTCGCCGTCATCGACGATGGGTTTATCCGCTTCCAGGCGCACTGCCGGGTAACGGGCCGCGAAGGATTCCGAGGACGACCAGTGAGCGGTGGCGCTACGCCCATCCAACAGACCGCTACGCGCCAACATGATCGAGCCGATGCACACACCGCCAAGCACCGTGCCGGCGGCATGCTGCTGGCGGATCCACTCCAGCAGTGCGGGCGGCGCCTGGTCTTCGGTGAACTCGCCAATCGACGGCGGTACCAGCAGAGCCATCATCGGTTGGGCCGGCGCCGGGTGGCTGTCGAACACGCGCGCAGGCGTGCCGTGGGCGTCCACCTGCCAGTGGCTGACCCGCAGCAGCGGCAGTTGCGCAGATTGGTACTCGGCGGCGATGCGATTGGCGACCCCGAACAGGTCGGTCAGGCCATGCACGGCGGCCAGTTGCGCGCCCTGATAGATCAATACACCCAGTTCGAGCGTCGCGCGTTCCACGGCCATTGTCAGTTTTCCCCCTGTTATTGTCGGTGCGGCCAATTCTCAACTTCGGCGCCAGCTAAGATACTGGGCCCATCAACCCATCAGGAGGCAACATACATGGCCAAGCAAGCGCTCATCCTAATCGATATCCAGAACGACTACTTCCCTCAGGGCAAGTGGCCGCTTGACGGCGTAGAAGCCGCGGCGGACAAGGCGGCGCAGGTGCTACAGGCATTTCGACAGGCAGGCGATGCGGTGATTCATGTACGCCATGAGTTTGAAGGCGACGACGCGCCGTTCTTCACGCCCGGCTCCGACGGCGCCCGCTTGCAGGACAAGGTGTTGAACGAGGGTGATGAACCGGTAGTGCTCAAGCATTTTGTGAATGCGTTTCGCCAAACCAACCTGCGCGAATTGCTGGAGCAGCGCAGCATCACCGATCTGGTGGTGGTCGGCAGCATGAGTCATATGTGTGTGGACGCCGTGGTGCGGGCGGCGGCGGACCTGGGCTATAAGGTCACGGTGATCCATGACGCTTGCGCTACTCGCGATCAGGAGTTCAACGGCCAGGTGATTCCAGCGGCGCAGGTGCATGGGGCGTACATGGCATCCCTGGCATTTGGCTATGCGGGCGTCATGTCGGCGCAGGAATACCTGCAGGCGCAAACGGCGGCCGCGTGACCGCCACTTACGCCGATCACGTTAGCGTGTCGCGATGATGAACAGACGCGGAAAGGGCAGCAACACAGTGCCATCGGCCAGGGCTGGATAAGCCTGGGCAATTCGCGCCTGATATTGCTGCAGGAAGGCGGCCTTTTCATCGTCGGTCAACGGCGCAAGAAAGGGCCGCAATGCCGACGCCTTGAACCACTCCACCACCGCCGCATGATCCGCCAACGGGTGCTGGTAGGTGGTGCGCCACACATCCACCGTACTGCAGTGCTTGCTCAGCAACTCGTAGTAGTAACTCGCGGTGTGCCGCTCATTGTGTTTGACCGCGCCGATCTTCGCCGACCATGGGCCGTCGGCCGCTACTTCGCGGGCCAACCGGTGGGCGGGCTCGTCGAGATTGTCCGGGGTTTGCACCGCCAGCGTACCGCCCGGGTTCAGTTGGTTGACCAAGTGCGGGTAAAGCGCGCCATGGTCGGGCAGCCATTGCAGTGAGGCATTGGCCAGGATTACATCGAATTTTTGTGCTGGATTCCAGGCGCCGATATCTGCCAACTCGAAGCTCAACGCCGGCAAGCGCTCGCGGGCGTCGGCCAGCATGTCGTCGGAGCTGTCCATGCCGGTGACTCGCGCTTGGGGAAAGCGCTCGGCCAGTACCGCTGTAGAGTTACCCGGCCCGCAGCCCAAGTCGACGGCAGTGTGCACGTCAGTGGTGGGAATCGCTGCAACCAGGTCACGGACCGGGCGAGTGCGCTGCTGTTCGAACAGGGTGTACTGCTTGGCAGACCAGGTCATCGCTGCTGTCCTTCTTTTTCGAGAGGGCTACAGCCTAAATCTTATGACCCATGAGAACAAATACCACCCTGTTACAACAAGCGTTCTATTGGCGTGATGGGCGGCCACCTGGGCCGCGCGGCTCAATCGTGGAGACAGCCGATTAAAATACAGAGGGCTGAGGCTGCCATTGTTGCGCGGTGAGGGGGTTGTCCAGCTCCATCTGTATCAATTGGCCAACGGTTTGCCCGACCTTTTGCACGGCCATCTCGACCTTGCGGGTGGGTGGGTTGGCGAAGTTCAGCCGGATGCAATTACGGTATTTTCCCGCTGCCGAGAAAATATTGCCGTTGGCCACCTGCACATCCTGCGCTTCCAACAGTCGGTTGAGGGCGTAGGTATCGAACTCCCCGGGCAATTCGACCCACAGCGTAAAGCCGCCCTGAGGCTGGCTGACGCGGGTCCCCGCCGGAAAATAACGGTTGACCCACTCACTCATCAGATCGCCGTTGCGCTTGTATTGCTTGCGCATACGCCGCAGGTGCAACTGGTAATTACCCTTGGCGATAAATTCGGCCACGGCCAATTGCGGTTGGGTGACGGTGGCGCCAGAGCCGATGAACTTCATATGCAGCACCTGGGGCAGGTAACGCCCCGGAGCGATCCAGCCGACGCGCAGGCCAGGGGCCACGGTCTTGGAAAACGAACTGCACAACACCACGCGGTTGTCTTCATCGAAGGACTTGAGCGAGCGCGGCCGCGGATAGCGATGCGACAGATCACCGTAGATATCGTCTTCGATGATCGGCACGTCGAAGCGTTGGGCCATGCGGATCAGCTTGAGCTTGCGCTCGTCGGGCATGATGTAGCCCATGGGGTTGTTACAGTTGGCGGTCAATTGGATGACCTTGATCGGCCACTGCTCCAGGGCCATCTCAAGGGCTTCCAGGTTGATGCCGGTCACCGGGTCGCTGGGGATCTCCAGCGCCTTGAGACCGGCCGCCTTGAGGATCTGCATCATCCCGTAATAGCTCGGCGAGGCGATCGCCACGATATCGCCGGGCGCGCAAATCGCGCGGATCGCGGTAGACAGGGCTTCCTGGCAGCCGCTGGTGACAATCAGGTCGGCCGGGGTCAGGCGAACACCCGCATCGATGGACAGCCGGGCGATCTGTTCGCGCAAGGCCAATACACCCTGGATGTGGCTGTATTGCAGGCTGGTGTTGTCGCTGCGCCGGCTGATACGGGCCATGGCGGTCAGCAGCGGCTTGAGAGTCGGCACGCTGATGTCCGGCATACCGCACCCCAGTTGCACGATACTGGCGCCTTGATCGAGGCGTATCAGTTCCTGGACCATGTCCCACTGGGAAATGTCCACCGGCCGCAGGATGGGGCGGCCCATCTGCGGCAAAGGCGCCACGCGCCGGTCCGACGGCACGAAATAGCCCGACTTGGGACGCGATACCGCCAACCCCGAACATTCCAATACACGGTAGGCCTGTTGCACGGTCGTCAGGCTGACGCCGTGCTCATGGCTGAGGGTGCGTACAGATGGCAACCGCTCACCGGGCCCGTACAGGCCCTGCTCAATGCGGCTGCTGATGAATTCGGCGAGGTTCAGGTATAGAGTCATAGGCCCGACTGTAGCTTCTGATCTGTCGCTTAAGAAGTTACAGATTGGCCTTTTTTTGAAAAATTTTCAGCATAAAACCCCAATCTGTATTCAAAAGATTGAGTTCTGCTGTATCTGCAATACACGTCGTCGCCTTGGGATGATAGGTCCCATAACAGTGCACGAGACCTTGGACAAGGTGGGTACAAATGTAGTTACAAAATAGTAAAGCAGCACTGTACGCACCAAATTTTCAGAAATGCCCTACAAAGCAAGCACCTGACAAACCAACCAGGTGTTTGAATCTGCCCAGCGAATACCAAATGGATCAAGCGCTATGACGACAAGGATGACGCTCACACCGCAGATGGCCGAGTACGAACAGAAATTCACGGATGCCGGTGAAGTTCGATGGCTGCCCTATTTGATGTACTTCCACCCCACTGACCATGCTTCCCCTGTGGTCAACACCGATTCATCCGGCTTTCGCTACTCCGAGTCATTGGGTACCCGCTATTCGGTGGTCGATGGTATCAAGGGTAATGGCCCGGTACGCCTGTTGGCGGGCAGCTCCACCGTGTTCGGCATTGGCGCCAGCGCCGACAGCTGGACCCTTGCTTCGCGCCTCACGAAGAACGATCCCCGTGGCCAGCGCTGGGTCAATTTCGGCGGCCGCAGCTTCAACTCTACCCAAGAGCTGGTGCTGTTCACCCTCAACCGGCACCACCTGCCCAAGGTGGATGAAATCGTGCTGTTCTCCGGTTTCAACAACCTTGGCCTGGCACGTCAGCCTCACGCCTATCGGGGCGAGCACGGCGCGTTTTTCAACTGCCATCAGTTTTTCGATGCCTTGACGCCACAGCAGCCGACCGCCAGCAACTGGAGCCTTTCGAATCTGTTCGGCAAGCCTCAGGAGCCCGAGCAACCCACGCCGCCGTCAATGCAGGAACAGATCGACTACGCCGCCAACCTGACCTTGCAGCACCTGGATATCTGGCGCGCCCTGGCCACCGACATGGGTGCGAAGCTGACGTTCATCCTGCAACCGCTCGCCGGCTGGGTCCGCGAGACCGGCAGCCATGAGGAAGAGCAACTGTTTGCCGAACTCGACCAACTCGGCAACTTCACCGAGGTGTATGGCGACATCCTGCAAACCTCGGTGCGCGAAGCCTACGCCCAGCGCTTGCGCGACGGGGCCCGGGCCATGGGGGTGGAGTTTGTCGACATCACGCCATTGCTGGCCGAGGCACTGGGCCCGCAAGACTGGCAGTTCGTCGACCGCATCCATTTCACCGATGCCGGCAACGACCTGGTTTCAAAACTTATTCTCGATGTCACCCGCTAAAAGGACTTGCACATGAAATCCATCAAGAAGTTTTTCCAGCGCCTGTTTGGAAAAAAGAAGAAGAAACCTGACTCCTCCATTTATCCGATGTTCTGACGCGGCACTGGAAGGTAATGGCTATGGATGGCTCGATTCCAACACGCATCCCCGCAGACGACAGGTGGCGCGAACTCTATCGTTTGGCGCTGGAGCCTGAATGTTTCCTGGATACGGAGTACCTCGACACCCTGCTGGGCAACGACGTCGAGCCGGTGCAGTTGCCGCTGCTGTCCCAGCGGATCGATGCGTGGCAGTCGCAACAGGCGTCGGCGTATGCCGGCGCCGCCACCGCCGCCGTCGAACAGCACAACGCCCGCGCTTTTGCCCAGGCATTGGCGGTTTATTCGGCACCGATGGCCTCGGTGCTCGGCTGCTGGCTGCAGGGCCTGAGCGCGCCCGGGGTATTTGAAGACCCCGCGCAGCTGCGCCTGATGCAACTGTTTGCCCATGACATCGGCGTCGGCTACCCGAACGCCTCCCGCGGCCATCACTTCAACGCGTTGTTGAGCCAGCTACAGCTGACCACCTACGCCTTGGCCCCGGCGCAATTGGCGACCCTGCCGGACCTGCATGACGACGCGTTCGAACTGCCCGCGCTGTTACTGGCTTTGAGCCGGCGCAGCGATGCCTACGGTGATGAACTCTGCGGTGTCGATTGGGCCTTGCGCGCCGTCGGGCTTTGCCCGGGCTGGGCAGCCATGGGCCAGCTTGAAGGGCTGGCGCTGGAACTGGGCCGGCTGGATCTGAGCGCGTCATTTCCCGGCCTGGAACCGGCTTCGTTGCGCCATATCAGCCAATGGGTCGCGCACCGCATCATCGAGCAGGGCGAAGAGCGCCAGGCCCGTCTGCTACGCGGCGCCAACTGGCTGTTCGGCGCGCTGCAACGCTGGAATGCGCGGCTGTATAACGCCTCGCTGACCGCCACTTCGCCCCAACAGGCCATGGCGCATTTGATGCAGCGCCTGGCGCGGGTGGGCGCGGTGTATCACCAGAATTACCTGATTGAAGGACGCAGCCTGGCCCTGTGGATCGAAGAAGCGCAGCGCGACCCGTTGCCCCTGCTGGATGTGCTGTCGCGCAGCCGTTTGATCGTGCCGGGCAACTCGAAAAAAAGCCTGCTGGTCACCAGCCTGGTGGCGCCGACCGGGCGCATGTTCCGCATCTTCAGCGAGGCGGACTTGAGCGTGATTCGCCAGTGGATCGACTGGTTGCCCCAGGCTGGCGCCACGCCGCAACTGCCACGCCAGCCAATCGACAGCGCGGCCACGGCGCCCCGCCCTGACCCAGCCAGCCCCGCCGACACCGGACACTGGCCCAAGAGCCTGCGCGAAGCCTATTTTGTCTTGCAGGGGCGTGCGCTGCAGCCGGCCACCCGCCAGTTTGCCCATGCCTATGTGAGCCGTTGGCTTGAGCGTTCGCGCCAGTCGCTGAAGACGTCCGAGCGCCAATTGCCCGAGCAGTGGGGCCCCAATGTGCTGCGCGCCTGGTTGCTGGACAAGCATGACCAGAACGGCCAACAGTTCGATGACAGCGACCCGGCGCAAATGCCCAGCCGTGAAGAAATCATCGAGTCGACCCTGCAACTGGCGCCGCTGACGCTGATCGACGGCGCGTGGCTGCAAGGCTTTACCGACCTGGGGCTGGCGTCTTCCCACGTGGGCTACACCCTGTTCCAGACCTATTGGGATGAATTGGGCAACGGCATCGAGGCGCTCAATCATCCGAAAATTTATCGCGATGGCCTGCGTGACATGGATTTCGAACTGGCCCCCACCGGTAGCCGTGAATTCGCCCAAGACCCGCGCCTGGATGAAGACTCCTTCCGCCTGCCCGTGTATTGGCTGTGCCTGGGCAAACTGCCGGTGACGTTCATGCCCGAAGTGCTCGGCATGAACCTGGCGATGGAGCTGTCCGGCGTGGGCGGCAGCTATCGTTCGGCGCGGCGCTTTTTACGGCACTACGGGTTCAGCACGGCGTTCGTCGATCTGCACAACACCATTGATAACGTGTCCACCGGGCATTCGGCCTGGGCCGCCGATGCGATCGATGCGTACATGCGCGCGTTGACCAGTGCCGAGCAGGTCGCCGCGCAATGGCAGCGCGTGCGCGTGGGCTATGAGTCCCTGGCGCCGATGCCCGGCAAATGGACCTCGATGTTACGACGCTTGCGCCTCTCGTCGGCCGACCATGTGCTCCCGCGCCCGACCCGCACAGCGGCTTCAAAAGACTATCTGCATCACTTGCCGATCACGCGGCAGGTATTGCTGCAAACCCACGAACAATAACGCCACGAGGAGCAATTATGTCTTTGGTAGAAGTGCATAACGAATGGGACCCCCTCGAGGAAATGATCGTGGGTATTGCCCATGGCGCACGCGTGCCGCGGCCGGACAAGGGCCTGTTCGCCCTCGACTACAGCGAGCACCACGACTCGCCCAATGAGATTCCGTCAGGGCCTTACCCCGAACAACTGGTTGAAGAAGCACAGGAAGACCTGGACGCCTTCGCCGCCTTCCTGGTCGGCCATGGGGTGACCGTACGCCGGCCCAAAGAGACTTATCACGCGGCACTGTTCGGCACCGGCGACTGGAAGACCGACGGCGAATACAACTACTGCCCAAGGGACGTTCTGCTGCCGATCGGCAAAACCATCATTGAAGCGCCGATGGCCTTGCGCAGCCGTTACTTCGAACCCTTTGCCTACCGCGAACACCTGCAGGCGTACTTCGCCAGCGGCGCCAACTGGATTTCCGCGCCCAAGCCGGAACTGCCCGACAGTACCTACCGGGTCAACCCGCGCGAAGGCTCGATCATCGCCAACGATGAGCCGATTTTCGATGCCGCCAACGTGCTGCGCATGGGCCGCGACATTCTTTACCTGGTGTCGCGCAGCGGTAACCGCATGGGCTACGAGTGGCTCAAGCGCGTGCTCGGCGACCAATATCGCGTGCACGCCCTCAGCGGGTTCTACGACGGTACGCACCTGGACACCACCATCACCCTGGTGCGTCCAGGGCTGGTGGTGTTGAACCCCGAACGCATCGGCAAGGATCAGGTGCCCGAAGTGTTCAAGCACTGGGACATCATCTGGGCCCCCGACATGGTGGACACCGGTTACTGCTGGTCGTACCCGCGTGCCTCTATCTGGCAGGGCATGAACTTCATCATGGTCAACCCGTCGCTGGCGGTGATCAATGACCAGCAAGTGCCGCTGATTCGCGCGCTGGAAAAACACGGTATCGATGTGGCACCGCTGAAGATGCGACACGCGCGCAGTCTGAGCGGCGGTTTCCATTGTGTGTCCGTGGACATTCGTCGACAGGGCACGCTGGAAGATTACCGTTGAGCAGGGCATGACCATGCAGGCACTGGATTACTACTCGATCGTGCTGTTCGTGATTGCCACCTGCGTCACGCCAGGCCCGAACAACGTGATGTTGATGTCGTCCGGGGCCAATTTCGGCATTGGTCGCACCATGCGCCATGTGGCCGGTATCAACATCGGCTTTCCGCTGATGCTGGTGGCGGTCGGGTTGGGGGCCGGGGCGTTGTTCCGCCAGTACCCGTGGTTGCATGACGGCTTGCAGGTGGTCGGCGCGTTGTACCTGTTGTTTCTGGCGTATCAGATTGCCAGTGCCCCCACCACCGACCTGGGTGACCAATCAGGCAAGCCTTTGGGGTTCACCGCTGCGGCGCTGTTCCAGTGGGTCAACCCGAAAGCCTGGGTGATGGCGGTGGGCGCAGTGCTGGCCTACACCTCGCCCTTGGGCTCGTACACGGTGCAGGTGTTTCTGATTGCGCTGTTGTTTTTTGTATTCGGTTCACCGTGTTCGATGGTCTGGGTGTTTTTCGGGCAGTACCTGCGGCGCTTCCTGACCCAGCCACAACGTTTGAAGGCGTTCAATATCACCATGAGCCTGGTGCTCGTGGTGTCCTTGATCCCGGTTCTACGAAGCCTGCCATTCGCGCAATGGTGGTCTTGATACGCAGAGAAGGTTGCCCCCACGCCAGCCGTTCGATTGGCGCAGGCGACTCCATGGATTGGCGGAATGTGATGAGGATGCACAGTTAAATGGCTAATTATGTTTTAGGGATTTCTGCCTTCTACCACGACAGTGCTGCCGCCCTGGTCAAGGACGGCGTGCCCGTCGCTGCTGCCCAGGAAGAGCGCTTCACCCGCGTGCGCCACGACCCGGCGTTCCCGGCCCAGGCGATTGCCTATTGCCTGGACGCCGAGGGCATCAGCCTGGATGACCTGCAGGCGGTGGTTTATTACGAAGACCCCCAGGAAAAATTCTCCCGGGTGATTTCGTCGTTTGCCAGCGGTGGCATCGGCGGCGCACGTACGTTCATCAATGCGATGCCGGAATGGATTCGCTGGAAGTGGAACGTGCTCAAGTTCGTCGACGAACAACTCGAAATCCTGGGCCGGGGCAAGGCGCCGCGCACCCAGGCCTCCCAGCATCACCGCTCCCACGCGGCGGCGGCGTTTTACCCGTCACCGTTCAAGAACGCGGCGGTGTTGTGCATCGACGGCATCGGCGAATGGCATTCGACCACGATCTGGCACGGCCAGGGCACCAATCTTGAACTGAAAAACTCGATTTCCTACCCCCATTCGGTGGGTTTGCTGTATTCGGCCATGACCTACTATTGCGGGTTCAAGGTCGACTCCGGGGAATACAAGCTGATGGGCCTGGCGCCCTATGGCCAGCCGATCTACGCCGACAAGATTCGCGACGAGCTGATCAATATCCGCGAGGACGGCTCGTTCACCCTGAACATGAAGTACTTCGAGTACCTGCGCGGTGAGCGCATGGTCGGCGAAGCGTTTGAAGAGTTGTTCGGTGGGCCGATCCGTCAACCCGAAAGCCCGATCTCACAGCGCGAGTGCGACCTGGCCGCGTCGATTCAAAAAGTCACCGAGGAAGTGGTGCTGGGCCTGGCCACTGCCGCGGTCAAGCAGACCGGCGAGCGCAATCTGTGCCTGGCCGGTGGCGTAGCCTTGAACTGCGTGGCCAACGGCGTGCTCAGCCGCTCGGGGCGCTTTGATTCGATCTGGATCCAGCCGGCGGCCGGTGATGCCGGTTGCGCCCTGGGGGCGGCGTTGGACTTTGCCGTCAAGCACAGCGGTCGCCCGCACCTGGAAGGTGGCAAGTCTGATGCCATGAGCGGCAGCCTGTTGGGGCCGGGCTATGGCGACGAAGAAATCGCCCGGTTCCTGCTGGAAAACCACTACCCCTTCACCCGCTATGACGACGCCGGGCTGTATGACCAGGTTGCCAGTCGCCTGGCCGAGGGCGCGGTGGTGGGCTGGTTTCAGGGGCGCATGGAGTTTGGCCCGCGAGCCTTGGGCGCGCGTTCGATTCTCGGCGATGCGCGCAACCCCGAGATGCAGCGCACCATGAACCTGAAGATCAAATACCGCGAGTCGTTCCGCCCGTTTGCCCCGGCCGTGCTGGCCGAGGACGCCGGCAACTATTTCGATATCTGCGAAAAAAGCCCTTACATGCTGATGGTCGCGCCGGTCACCGACTCGATCAAATCTCAGCAGTCGCGGCAAGAAGGCGGCCCGGAGCGCGGGCTGGGCAGTATCAACAATATTCGCTCGCAATTGCCGGCGGTGACCCACGTCGACCTGTCGGCACGCGTGCAAACAGTAACCGAGGAAAACAACGCACCGTTCACCTACCTGCTGCGCAGTTTCAAGGAACGCACAGGGTGCTCGGTGCTGGTCAATACCTCGTTCAACGTGCGCGGTGAGCCCATCGTGTGCAAGCCCGAGGAAGCGTACGCCTGCTTCATGCGCACCGAAATGGACGTACTGGTCCTGGGCCGTTACGTGCTGGAACGCCCCGGCCAACCGGCCTTCGTCGAGGCTGTGGACTGGCGCAGCGAGATCCCGCTGGATTGATCCTTACCTTTGACTCAATGGAGCTTTTACCGTGCTGAGATTTCTTGCGTTTTTGATGTTTATCGTCGTGTTGCTGCCCATCGGGCTGACGCGTTCGGTGTTTCATTCTTCGCGTTTCGGGCGGCGTTTTCACCGGGCGCCGACAGCCTGGGATCACGCTGTGAGTAAACGGTAACGCCTATTGCCTGAGGAACTGCGCCCATGTCAAAAGTGATCTACAAAAACCTCAACAGCTCACCGATCCTGGCGGTCGGCGGGAGCGGGGTTTGGCTTGAGGATGCAACGGGCAAACGCTACCTCGACACCTGCGGCGGTGTCGCAGTGTCGAGCCTGGGCCATGGGCACCCGCGGATCGCCGCGGCATTCGAGCGCGAAGCGAAGAAACTGGCCTGGGCCCATGCGGGCAGCTTCACCACCGCTGCCGCCGAGGAGCTCGCTGAGCGCCTGGTGGCAGCCAGTGGCGGCCTGGCGCGTGCGCAGTTCTTGTCCGGCGGCTCGGAGGTGATGGAGCTGGCGATGAAAATCGCTTACCAGTACCAGTGCGAGCGCGGCTTGCCCGACAAGTCAGTGTTCATTTCCCGCCAACAGAGCTATCACGGCAGCACACTGGGCACCTTGAGCATCTCCGGCAACCCGCAGCGCCAGTCGGTGTTTGGTCGACTGTTTGCACCCGCCCAGTTCGTCTCCCCCTGCTACGCCTACCGTGATCAACGGCCCGATGAAAGCCAGGAGCAGTACGCCACGCGCCTGGCCGATGAACTGGACGCCAGGATTCGTAGCCTGGGCAGTGAAAACGTCGCGGCGTTCTTTGCCGAGACCGTAGTGGGCTCCACCAACGGCGCGGTGCCTGCGGTGCCCGGGTATTTTCGCAAGATCAAGGCAGTGTGCGAGCGCCACGATGTGCTGCTGATCCTTGATGAGGTGATGGCCGGCATGGGGCGTACCGGGCAGCTGTTCGCCTATACCGACGACGGCATCGTGCCCGACATGGTCGCGGTCGGCAAAGGCCTGGCGGCAGGTTACATGCCGATTTCCGCGCTGTTGATCAGTGACCGGATACATTCGGTGATGGCCCGTGGCTCGGGTGTCCTGGGCAACGGCCAAACCCATGTCAACCACCCGCTGGCCTGTGCCATTGCCCTGGAGGTACAGCAAGTCATCGTCGAAGAAGACCTGCTGACGCAAGTGCGCCAACGGGGTGAGCAACTGCGCACCTGGCTCAGGGAAAGCCTCGCTGACCTGGATATCGTTGGCGATGTGCGCGGGCGCGGACTGTTCGTGGGCGTCGAGTTTGTCGAGAGCCGTTCCACCAAGGCGCCGTTCAGGGGCGGCGGCGCCTATGCCGCAGCCCTCAAGCAAGAGGCGCTGCAACGCGGCCTGCTGATTTATCCCGGCAGCGGCACAGTGCAAGGCACACAAGGCAATCATGTGCTGTTCGCACCGCCGTTTATCACCAGCGAAGGGGAACTGGGGCAAATGGTCGAGCGCTTCAATGCAGTGGTCAGGGCTGTCGCGTACTAGCGATCGAGCGGGCTTACCGGGGGACGGTCGTTGTCACCCACATTAGCTGGAAAGGGAGAAATGAAGATGCAGACGATCGAACCATGCAAGGACAAAGTCCTGCTGTCGGTGTGCACCATGGACTGGTGTGATCACGGCGTGGAATTCGCCAAGACCGTGTTCTCCAACCTCGAGGTGTTTTGCTGGGACCCGGGCGATCCCTACCCTTATCACCTGGATAATTGGGAAGGCGACTGGATCATCTCCTACCGTGGCGACTTCATCTTCCCGCAGAGCATCTACAAGAATGCCCGCAAAGGTGCGATCAACCTGCATCCGGCGCCCCCCAAATATCGGGGCCTGGGCAGCCAGCATTACGCGATCTACTACAACGATGAAACCTACGGTTCGACCTGCCATCACCTGGCCCCTTCGGTGGACAGCGGGCAGATCATCGATGTGGCGCGCTTCAACGTCGCGCCCGCCGAGACGGCTTCCTCGCTGCGCCTGCACGTGGGCGCCTATTGTCTGCAGCAGTTCATTCACCTGCTCACCGACTACATCCTGCCGGGGCGGCCATTGCCGGTCTCGCCGGAAAATTGGGGCGAGCGCCTGTACAAGCAATCGGAACTCAAGCCCTGGATGGAGAAGATTCGCGCCCAAGAGCCGGATCATCGTTGCTTCAAGTAGCTTTTTGACCATCACTTCAAGCCGCGGTGGCTTGGAGTGCTCACTGCGCGCTGGCGCCACGGGTATGAGTGCACCTATGTTTGAGTTTTCAAGTTTTGCAGCGGCACTGGGGGTCTACGTGATCGGCACCGCCAGCCCGGGCCCAGGCAACCTGGCCATCGCCAACACCTCCTTGAACTACGGGCGCACACCGGGCCTGGCGCTGGCGGCGGGGGTTATCTCCGGGTCGTTGTGCTGGGGCGCGATGACCGCTGCCGGCGTTTCGGCGCTGTTAATGTCCAACATCCAGATCATCCTGTGGCTGAAGGTGTTCGGCGCCTGTTACCTGTTCTTCCTGGCCTGGAAGTCGGTGCGCAGTGCGCTGGCGCATAACGCCACGACGGTGGCCAAAGCCCGAGCAAAACAGACGCGCAACCTGGGCTTCTATCTACAGGGGTTGGGCATCCACCTGACCAACCCCAAGGCGGCCTTGACCTGGTTCACCGTGACCACCGTGGGGCTGAGCGTCAACGCACCGGCCTGGGCCAGTTTTGTGCTGGTGGCAGCCTGTGCGTTGTTGGGTTTCCTGATTTTCTGCACCTACGCCCTGGCGTTTTCCGCCCATTCGGCAGAACCGTTTTTTGCCCGGACCCGCAAGTCCTTCGGGCTGATTTGCGCAGCGTTCTACTCGATGGTTGCCATCGGCTTTCTCAGTTCGTTGCTCTGACTTCAACTTTAAGTGGCCGCAGTGCACCTGTATCCGCAATACCCGGGTGGCAGGTGACGCGCTAAAGCCCGTTTCCAGGAAAATCCCATGTCCTTGTCGTTTGATTTGATGCTGGCGTTTGCTTTATTTGCGTTTGTCACGTCCGTCACCCCGGGCCCCAATAACGCCATGCTGCTGGCCTCGGGGGTTAATTTCGGCTTCCAGCGCACCATTCCGCACATCCTGGGCATCAGCTCCGGATTCCTGGTGCTGGTATTGGCGGTGGGGCTTGGGCTGGGCGCGGCGTTTACCGCCTATCCGGTGCTCTACACCATCCTGCGCTACGCGGGCGCGGCTTACTTGCTGTACCTGGCGTGGAACATCGCCCGTTCGGGTCCGGCATCCGAAGACACTGAAGGTAAAGGCAAGCCTCTGGGGTTCTGGGGCGCGGCGGCGTTTCAATGGGTCAATCCCAAGGCGTGGGTGATGGCAATCGGTGCAATCAGCACCTACACACCGTTGCAGGGCTACACCCTGAACGTGGTGATCATCGCTACGGTGTTCGCCCTGATCAATGCGCCGAGCGTGGGGGTTTGGGCAGGATTCGGCAGTGTGTTGCGCAACGTGCTGCGCAACCCGCGCTGGTTACGCGTGTTCAACTTCGGCATGGCGGCGTTGCTGTTGATTTCGCTGTATCCGTTGCTGCAGCAGACGAGCTGAGTTCCAGTCCGTAGCTCTACCCGGCTGGCCCGAAACAGGGCTAACCTTATTTTCGACCCGCTCACTCAGGCTCAGCCGTCTGCTGGTCACTCAATGCAGATGCCAGCGCAGTGTCCACGGACGATTTTACTGGCTCCCCCCACTAAATTCGTTCGCTTCATTGGAGCTACGCCATGGCTTATTTTAAAACTCGCGAAGGCAATGATCTTTATTACAAAGACTGGGGCAGCGGTCAGCCCGTTGTGTTCTGTCACGGTTGGCCGCTGAACAGCGACAGTTGGGAATCGCAGATGCTGCATTTCGCCAACAACGGCTTTCGCACCATTGCGCATGACCGCCGAGGGCATGGCCGTTCAAGTCAGCCGTGGGACGGCAATGACATGGACCATTACGCAGACGACCTGGCGGAACTGATCAACCATTTGGATCTGACAGATGTGATCCTTTTTGGGTTTTCCACCGGAGGTGGCGAAGTCGCACGTTATATCGCGCGCCATGGCACTGCGCGCGTGGCCAAAGCGGGTTTAATTTGCGCCGTAACGCCCCTGATGCTGAAAACGCCCAGCAACCCCCAAGGCACACCAATCGAAGTTTTCGACGGAATGCGGGCAGACTCTATCGCTGATCGCTCACAGCTTTACCTTAACCTGGCAAGCGGGCCCTTCTTTGGATTCAACCGGCCCCAGGTCGAACCCTCGCAAGGCTTGATCAATTCATTCTGGATGCAAGGTGTAATGGGAGGTCACAAGAATACTTTTGACAGCATCAAGGCGTTTTCGGAAACCGACTTCAGGGAGGATCTGGAACACTTCAATATCCCCACGCTGATCATCCATGGAGGCGACGATCAAATCGTGCCCATCCAGGCTTCGGCCCTGGAAAGCAAACGCTTGGTCCCACACGCCCAACTGCTGGTATACACAGGCGCTCCTCATGGGCTAACCGACACGCACAAGGAGCGAGCCAATCGAGATATGTTGCGCTTCGCACAGCTCTAGGCTGAGAACAGTGCACAAAAAAACGCGCGGCCTCAACGGCGGCGCGTTCTTTCAATTTGCAGCTATACGCTTGGGCGTTGCTCAGAACGGTTGTAGCCACCACGAAGCCTGTCAAATCGACCGATCGAGTGACTAAACCCTCAGCACCATTGATCTATAGCTTCTACCGAAGAAGACAACCAGCGGGTAGTGTAAAATAATTCGTAAGATTTCAGCTAAAGATTGTAGTTTTGCCCTCAGAAACTTTACAAACCTGAGCCCAAACGATTAGCCACGTCAGGGCTAATGGACTCACCGTCCGCACCACATTTGCTAGCCCGCAGCTTCCGGATAAGCGTGCACGCTTCCAAGCAATCATCGACGTGGACAGCATGATATCAATTCAGTAGCCTCAGATGACGTCCTCCGAGCCTCATGCTTTTTTGAGGTGCCCACGGAGCGGGCCAACATTTTCGATGGAGGTTAGGATGCCTTTTGCTGCGATACGTGGTGCTTCTGCTCTAGTTGACGAAATTGAGCTTGAGGCACACCTCGCCTCACTCCTTAGGCTGGAAAACATTGGACTGCTTCTAGGCGCTGGCGCATCAGTAGCGGCTGGCGGGCTTACCATGATTGCTCTGTGGGCAGAGTTTGTAAGGGCGTGGCCGCAGGAAGCAGCATGGATGGTCGAACATGGGTTCATCAATGCCGAAGCCGCTACCCCTCCTAGGCCTGCTATACCCAACATCGAGCATTTGATCGACAGCCTTGAAATAGCCTTGTCTGACTGGACTAGACAGATGAGTAAGTTCGAGGAAAACCCCATTGACTACGCGCCTGGGGAACAGGAGTTGGAGCAGAACCTTGTCGGCCTTAAGGCTGCAAAAGCTGCACTCTTTAGAACCGTCGTTAGTGCTGCCCTGCTGCGACTGGAATGGTGGCTTTCGTCTAGTGGCGTTGAAGCGGACGACGCAGCCCTTGCGAGTCAACGAACGATTCTTCAAAAGCTAGTTTCGGCGAGACAACCTGGCCAAGCGTCCCCGTGGGTATTCACCACCAATTACGACCTAGCCATCGAATGGGCGGCAGAGTCTATCGATCTGCAAGTTTCTAATGGCTTCCTAGGCGTCCATACAAGGCGCTTCTCCCCGCAGAGCTTTGATCTCGGCTTTCGTAACACGCAGGCAAGAGGCGAAGCGAGATTCGGCGTCTACAACATTTATCTCGCAAAATTACACGGTTCTCTTACGTGGAAGCAGGAGAACGGCCAAGTTTTCGAAGTTGCTGCGCCATTGGCGCACCAACGCATTACGACTTTCATGGACGAGCGAGACGGCTCTGATCTTGGCTTGATGGTGATGCCACGAGCAGCCAAATACATGGACACTATCGGATACGTGCTCGGAGAGCTTTTTCGTAGGTTTGCAGAGTTCATGTCCAAGCCGCAAAGCTGCCTGATCCTCTGCGGCTACGGGTTTGGTGATGAGCATATCAACAGGCTCATTCGCTCAGCGCTTCTTAACCCGACACTCCAGCTCGTCATTTACTCCTCAGGCTTCAATGGCGATCCAACAGATGTAAATCTACCCCCAGCTCTGCGCAAGCTGCTATCTCTGAAAAACCCCCGCATCACTGTGGTGGGGGGTGGTTCGGCTCATGCCTACATTGACTCTCTCGCCCGTCACCTGCCGGATCCCCTTATTTATGACGAGGATATGCGGAGATTTGAAAAAGCCTTGAGAGAGGACGAACGAGATACCCAAAACGTATCACTTGCACAGGGTGCATTGCCATGAGGGGCCGCCTTCCGGTTGGTTATGTGGTCAGAATCGAAGGCTCTGATGTCACCCTCAATTTGCTAGACATGCACCGAGGGCAGCTCGCCTCACACGCTCAGGGCGTTTCCTCAGTAACTGAAGTAGGTAGTCTTTTAGTACTAGACGCAGGCAGTCGCGCTTTAGTAATGAAGGTCATCTCGCTGAGCTTTGACGAACCGCGCGAGGCTCATCGACTTGGTATTGGTTCAAGCACCCATCAGAGTGAACCTCTGCGAAATATTTCGGGTGTTGTTGTCGGACGATTGTCCAGAGAGCAGGGAAAACCAAGCTTCGTCAGTGACTCCTTAGCAACTCCTCCACTTGGAGCTGAAGCATTTCCTCTTAGTACCGAGGAGCTTGCATCCATCCTCTGCTGCGATGACCAGAACGATATCCCGATAAAACTCGGTGATGACCTTCGTGGCGGCGGTAGCCTGCACGTAGGTCTTGAGAACCTGATCTCCAGGCACGTCGCAGTGTTGGGTAGTTCTGGCCAAGGGAAGAGTTGCTTCACAGCAGCAGTGCTTCAGCAAATCGTTAAATTGCCAAGCGCACGGATTGTTGTGTTCGACATCAATGGCGAGTACGAAGATGCGCTAGTCCATCCAGAGCTTCCCAATGACGCCGTGAAATGTACAACCATCGGAGGGCAAGGCCCCGATGCCTTCAAAATTCCATACTACGCATTGGGTCGACATGGCCTGAACAGGCTACTAATTCCGAGTGAAAAGACGCAGCGCCCGGCTCTTACTTTCGCATTGGAGCACCTTCACCAAGTCCGTTGGTTTCCTCAACCGAAGGGCGTTGGTCTGGCGAATGATACTGCGCCCTTCCTGTTCGACGACTGCCGTCAAGGCGGGGTAGCTGAAGCTGACAGTAGGATTCAGCAGATCCGGAGTGGACAAGCAGCCACAGTAACTACCTGGCCAAATATGGCAGCGCTTGCAGCGCTTGTAGCCGAAAGTCATGGGATACAACCTTCAAGGAATGGCCCAGAGCGAAACGCCTTTAGCTACTCCAACGTCTCGCCGCTCATCACCAGGATCAATCGATTCGCTGAAGACCCAATGTTCCGAGCGGTCGTGGATGTCGAAGGTGGTCCCGGCACCGGGAACGTATTGAACTGGGCTCAGGAATCAACGAATTTAGTAGAGAGCATTTTTGGTGGGCAACATGCGTCATGGCGAGTGCACATCATAAATTTAAGGCATCTATCGCATGATTTGACCCCATTTATTTTGGGGTCACTTTTAGAGCTTTACGCATACGAGCTTTTTCGTCGAGGCCAGGAAAACAAAATCCCAACCTTGCTCGTATTGGAGGAAGCTCATCATTATTTAAGGCCCATTGGGTCAGGTGAGGAGGCAGGTGAAAACTCTTTAGCCTATGAACGACTCGCAAAGGAAGGAAGAAAATTCGGACTGGCGCTTTGGCTGAGCACTCAAAGGCCGTCGGAAATCTCACCAACAGTTCTCTCTCAATGCAATAACTGGGTGGCCTTCCGGCTCACCTCAGAAAAAGATCTCGCGGCAATCCAATCTGCAAGCGAGTGGGCAGATCGTAGAGAAATCCGACGCATTGCAGGACTGCCTCGGCAGACAGCTATTGTGTTTGGCGGAAGCATTCCAATGCCGACGTTAATCCGTGCCCTGAATGCTTCACCGACTCCCCGCTCCGGCGATGCTGAGTTCCGAGCCTGGGCAACCGGAAGACCTGGGCAGCCACCACCTGCACCTGCACCTGCACCTGCACCTCCACCTCCACCTGCACCTGCACCTGCACCTGCACCTGCACCTGCACCTCCACCTCCACCTGCACCTGCACCTGCACCTGCACCTGCACCTGCACCTGCACCTGCACCTGCCTATGATGAGGACGTTCCTTGGTAGCAACTGGGCGCAGACATAAAAAATGTCGTCTTACTTAAATGGGAAAACAGGGCTTGTAGAGTCCTACCAGGGCTGCTTTTTTGCCGATGACGCGCACTTCACAATCACTTCCAAAATTAGAAAGAGTGATTTAGAACTTGCATCAACCAGACTAGAACGATCATAGATGCTTATCCGCAATAGCCAGACTAAAAACATTTTACAGATGGCGGTTGATTTTTTACTTCTGGCCTGAACCGCACTTAAAATTGGCCAAATAGAAAAATAGAAAAATAGAAAAATAGAAAAATAGAAAAATAGAAAAAGACTATCACAACAGTCAAGGAGGACCACCTTTGACAATAAACACAATAGATACAAAGATACTGTGGGGGCGAGCTGGTGGCCGGTGCTCTAAGCCAGGCTGCGGAGAGGACCTTACAGTTCTTGTGGGAACAGGGCGTTACGTCGTTGGCGAAATGGCTCATGTTATCGGTAGCAAACCCACAGCTGCACGAGGAACGCCAGAAGGCGGAGAAGACACTTACGATAACCTAATACTACTTTGCCCTACCCACCACAGGCATATTGACAAGGCACCTGAAGGAACATATACGATTGAAATGCTTCATGACTGGAAAAAAGCGCATGAGGATATTATTGGCAATGCAGGAAAAGTCACCAAATTCGACAGCCATGATAAGCTTCGCGTTGAAATAGCACGCATCCTCATTGCAAATAAATCCATTTTTGATACTTATGGACCTCATAGCGCTACGGCACAATCCGACCCCACCTCCAATGCTTACTTATTATGGGAGTTGAGGCGTATTGATCGAATCATCCCCAACAACCATAAAATACTTAAGATTATTGATGCAAACATTGATCTAATTAATGAAATACCAGCAATCCACGCTATAGAGAAATTCCGCCTGCACGCAGAATCCTATGAGAAGCACGTTTACCATCGAATGGACTCGTACCAACTATTCCCAACTGAATTTTCGGAGATATTTTCAACATGACTAACGGTGCCAACTCATGGGGTGTTTCTTATAATCGAATTGCCTGGTTAGAAAATGTTATTAAATCTCACGACAACGTAGCTAGCTACTCGCGCCATGATGACATTATCATGGAAGTAACGCGAAAGAGAGGGTGTCCTCTGACAATAATATGCCTTGATGAATACACCCTTGGAGAAGCCGCTGCAAGGCGGGTAATGCAAGAGTTCCCCTCTGTCAATTTCATTTCAGTAGGCGGAAACTGGAATGGATATGCCCCTGAAGCAAAAGATCTATGTCTATCCAACAGAGTTGGACTATTTAATTCTAGCGAGCTATCTGGAGCACTTTTCAAAGATGAATTCTGGACCTACCATAAAAAAGATAAAGAAGGAAATCCAATCTATCCATTCAAAGCACCATGATCTATTAGAGGTATATGGGTTCGGCTCTTTTTTTCGAAGCAAAGATGCTAATGATTGCGACCTATTACTTGTCGTGAACAATGAATGCAAAGACCTTGGACGACTGCACGCCGATTTAAGCAAAAGTTTCCTATTGTTGAGTGATAAACTTTCTACACTATTCGACCTCACCATCCTAACTGAGCGGGAGCATCAGAGAAAACCTCTGAGAGAGCACGATATTTTGATCCCCATATCAAAGAACGGCCTCAAAAAAACCTAATAGCAAGCGACGAAGCCCCCGATGTACGGGGGCTCCAGTCTGACGCACTACAAAGAGATCCAGGGTATTTCTAGAACGGCCGCCACATGAAAAACATAATTCGTAAATATAATCCGTAGTTAGACCTTATTGATAAACACAAACTCACCCCACCTATAAGCCGTCAAACAGCAATACGGCTTCAGGTTGCTAACAACCTAAAACACCAACTCATGCAGTGGAGTGGTGAATGCCTTTTCCTCCCAACCTGTCAGTACATCATGAAACGCCTCACTTAATTGAGATCGGGGACTGCTCGAGGATCGATTAAAATCCTTACCATATCCCTCTTCCAAAGCTTTTGCCGCCTTTTGATCTACCAGACGGATAAGTCGCGTCGTCACTGCACGATCGTTAGCGTTATACTTGGAGCGATAATCGTTTGCAGACATCGCAGCCAGATACGAGAAATACCAGCAACGGCTAACTGAACACTTCTCCAGCAGTAACCGGTAAACAGAGCGCATGTCCTCAACAGGAGGTGGTTCAATCTTGCGTTCTTCGGCCTGGGACTCCAAAAACTGCACGCACTCTTCAACCGCAAGATCTCTAGCCAAAATAGAGAGTTGAGACTCCCAGTTCTCCGGCCACTCACCCCGAGAAAGCTTTCGTATATTTTTATACAGATCCAATGTCGCCGAGTTGAACGTCCAAGTAATGCGATGCAAATAGTAACGCGTGTGCTCAGCACTCACATCAAAGGCGCTATCCGGTGTGATATCAGCAATGCCCAAGATTCCTTTCTTCAATAAGCCGATGATCGCGTAGCGTAAACCCGGGGTAGGATCCATTGGCTTTGCAGTGGTCCCGAATGGGGCAAGCCGCCCATTTACATGGTCCATATCACAGCCGCGCACTAATGCGACGAGGTAAACAGCCTCTATTAAAGAAAGATTTCCAGGTTCGAGACTGCTAGAAACCAGATTTGAAAATCAGCTTTTTGCAGATATTAGTCGCTGCTGTGCCTGATGCTGAGTACGTTGCGCGGTCAAACCTGATAGCTGTCGTTTGGCAATATCCAGCACCCGACGCCATGAATCTGAACCACCCTTTGCTTTTGCAGCGATACAGCTAACCAAAGTCTCAAGTTCCGGAAAAAGGTCTAAATCGCGATATACTATCGCGAGATTTCCAAGCGCCGCAGTATAGTCAGGATTAACTTTGATAGCCGATTCGTAGCGCTCACGCGCGTCCTCCAGAAGCCCCTCAACTTGGAGTACATAACCAGAATAGAACAATGCAATACCTGACTCCACTTGTTCAAGGACCAGCTCGCACACCTCTAGAAGATTGATATGACGTTTATGCTCGAGGAGGGCGGCCCCAAAAAGTCCCACCAGCCATTCACCAACATATGATCTCTCTGCCTTCAAACGCTCAAGGACACTACCCAGCAGTAGATTTATAATTTCAGATGAAGCCTCAGAAAGCTCAAAGCCATAATAAATTTCTGATGAGGGCTCCTTCTTCAGCCAGTTGACATAAGCAATCAACGCATTGGCAAACTGCATTATATGCAACAAATTATCTGACTCTAGCCTTCCCAGCCATGCATCAGAGATATAAGTAAACAATCCCGGAGCATCAAACACAGGCGCGAAAGCCACTAAAGTCTCTATATTTTCTTCTAGCTCATCACCTAATACCACAGCCTCAGCGGCCCTGATGAAGAGCCATTTATTAAACACCTCGCCATCAACACAGGACTCGATAAATGCTGTGTAGCGATCAAGATCAATAGCAAGCGACTCCATCGCTAGAGGGTTTCTGAAAAGGTAGTCAGAAAACAAATCATCGCATCCGGGACCAGCTTCGGATTTCATTCGAACAGAAGCCAGTAGATTGACGATTTTTCCTACTAGAAGCCTATCATCGCTTTCGCACGCCAAAGCTAGCCTAAGTGCGAGTACTGTTATATCTGTAAATCGCTGATCTATAGCCCCTTCACTTGCAACAATAACAACACAATGATCACGTATGGCGACCTCGACCTGTTCATTCAAGCGAGCACAGGCACGTGACAAGACAGCATTATCACCTTGCTGAATACGCTTCAGATCAAGATAGCTGTGTAACAGATCCAACTGGTTCAACCCTACACTGACCTGCGGCTCCTCCCACTCAGACGCAATCCATTGACTTGTAGACTCCAAAATTTTATCTATCGAGGAGTAATCCTGCAAATAACACGCTGTTTGGAATATTTCTTCGGCATACTCTCCGTTCCACTTCGAGGGAATATTTTCTCGTAAACCGGATAGAACGCTGGAGTCAGTAGCTCTAGCCAATCGACATACGCGCGCATGCCATAGACGCACTACATAATAGTTTGAAAAAAAAGACAGACCTCGCTTAGCAACGGGGAGATGAAGTGCAGCGTTCTGATAGTATGGAAATACATCCTTATAAACATAAAAAACCAGGAAATCCGGTTCAGATTCTTGCAAGCATATCTGCAAAAGAGACGTAACTTTTGATAAAAGCTTGGACTTTTGAGAAGCTGAGAGTTTTCCTTGCTCAGCACTATGTAGCAAAGGCGCACCAAATCCCCCAACCTCAATCAACACGAGGATAGCGATTTCTCCCGAGGTGTCTCCGCAATTACGAGTAGTTAATAGTGTCTTCGCAAGCGCAAAATCCCCATTTACAGCAGCAACCCAGCCATACTTTGCTTTACAAACTGAGTTAGGGCGCCGGACCTGACCGTAGCTAGAGGCCGCCTGTAAAAACTCCCCCGCTGCAAAATGACAATCTCCAACTTCTTCCGGCCTGTCCTCAGCCTCAGTAATAGCGAGATCTAGCCCTCCTCGCCAAGCAGCAATGCACTGCGCCAGCGTTTGCTGAGGAACTTCGTGAGCGCTTTTATCCATGTTTTCCCTATTTCCCCTATAAAGCAAATATACGGCCGTCCGAGCCATAGCTTCGACGTAGTCGGCTATGAACCGTGGTACAAAACTGTCCGAGAGAATCTGTTATTCATTAATATCCTTGACGCTTAACTCTGATGAGTCACGGTCAATCGAAGGCAGCGAGGCATCAAGCTTGTCTTGGCTAATTCCGTGCCTATATGCGTTGTACTGCCATTTCAGGAACTGCTCTAACAGGCGGCCATTTTCTGCTTTAAGACGATCGTTTTCGCTTTCAAGTCGTCTAATGCGCTGCTCTGCGATACTCAAGCTGGCAGGCCTTTTGGTCGCGACAAAACCGTTTCTTAGCTGTTCTTTCTTGTGCCCAAAGGCTGCCTTTACTTGGTCATGCGAGCTGAGCGTCTGTCGAGTCGGCCGCCCACCAATCAGAGGCGCAACCGCTTCGCATAGCGCATCCCAACCCAGTTTTCCTTCCCAAGCATCGATCAAGTTAACTAGAATTTCGATGTCCTTGCTGGTCAAGTGCTTAGCCATGATTTCCCCCAAACAGCGAGCGAAGCTCATCAAGAGCTGGCACTTCTGATGGCGATGGTGCTACAAGCTTCGGAGAACCTGAACGGGCAGCCAATTCACGCTTCAGTGCGCTGAACTCTTGATCGTCCCTCAACCGGATTACTGATGCCATCGGAGTATTTGGCGACTCAAGTAACTCGATAAGCTGACTCACCCGTTGCAAGGTTTTTTGTTGATGCTGACTCCATCGATCAGCGCCATACATCCCATCTAAAGTGGCCTCTCGTGCCTTTTCCAACTGCATACGAATACCATCCCGCTGCTGCATCAGGCGCTCCAGCCTTTCCGCGTCTCCCTTGATGCAAACCTGCTCAGTGCAGTTCAAGCAGTCGCGATGCTTCTGGCATGGCAACATGGAGAAATCGTGAACACAGAAGCCATACTCGGTTACGTGAGCGATTCCGTCTCCGACGGCATTCAGGTCAGCAAACGTTACCGGAGCATTAGCCTTTACTTTATCGAGAACACCACCTAATCCAGCCGACCGAACCAGATCAACGTATTCATCGTCGCTCATGTGGTTGTAGGTGGCGTTTTGATGGATGTTCGCGCGACCTGACCACTTTGCGAGATCAAGCTGGCCGAGGTCGCCCCTTTGAGCAACTGTGTTTAAGAAGTGCCGCAACTGGTGCGAAGTCATGGAAATCTGCGTGCCATCCCGATTGGTGTAACCATGACGACGCCAAATATTGCTTTCTTGGCCTGGGATGTAATTCAGATCTGTAGTAAAGGTGCTTTTGCCCGGAGTCCAAAGCAGCAAAGGACTGGTAGTACGATCAAGGTGCATCTCATGACGGCGGAAGCAGCAGAGTGCTTGCGAGTATCTGATGTGCCGTTCCTTGTTCTTCCAAGGCCAGCCTTCCGGTAGTTGGCTATGAGCAAACCTGTTCAGGAACGCCAAGGTCAAAGGCTCCCCTTTTGCCTTCAGGATCTGATAAGGCTCATAGCCCTTAAAGTACGGACTGAGATTCAGATGCTCCACCGACAACCCTAGCGCCATTGCCGCCTGCTCATCTGTTAGCGGATCAAGCTCGCCAACATTTGGACAGTCCACGTGACGATAGAACTTGTCAGGCTGCGTTTCATACCAGGTAGCCAGCCTACGCCCTTCTTCAGACATTTCGGAGAGACGACGCACCGCCTCGACGGCTATCTCTCTCGTCACGGTTGAAACCCACTTGATATCAGCCCCGTAGCCTTTACCGGCATAGAAACGCAGCCCAAGGCGCTCAACACCTTTGGTGTCGATTTCTGAATGCAGGCAGTTCACTGGCAGGTCCTGGATCTCAGTGACACGCGACGGTGCGCACATCAACAACGCAAAGATCGAGGTTGTGAAGCGATCTCGAGGGGATTGAGGATCGTTTGCGAACATTTCCCCCATAAATTCGAGTAAGTGCTGGTCGGGCATTTTATCAGCCCGTTTCTTTTTCCCCTCAACGTCTATCCGATGTATGTCCTTGGGTTTGGAGATCGGGTTCTTCCAAGTGATTGACACTGCGATAATTTTATTTTCGTTTAGGAATTTAACGAGCTGAACCAAGCTGCTCCCTGCTTGATATGCCGTCGAGCTATACTCTCGTGCGACCTCCGCAGCTACATCCATCACCTGAATGTCCGTCAGCGTGATATCGGCTCTCCCCTTGACCTGAAGAAGCGCTTTCTCGATGCAACGGATCGCTTTAAATTCATTCTTGAGTTTGCTCGGGTTATGCCCTTGCTGATAGCGCACATAAGATTTGGCGAAAGGAACTATCTCGGGATTCAGAAGTTGGCTTTCGGTAAAGCCCCGGGCCGGCGCACCAATAACCGTAAAATTACCAACCCCCGGCCATGTGTCGCGCCCCCATTCGAGATCAGCCCCGAACACCGTAAGCCTGTCACGACACATCTCGATGAAGTCATTGAGATTGGCTTTGGCATCAAGTAAATGCTTTGGTGTAAACAGGAGGACTTCAGCCACGAGCGACCTCTCCTCGCATTGCATTGCAGCGGCTAACCACATCGCTGACAGCAAGTATCAATCGGTCGTTAACGGAAGCAATTTTTCTGTCTTCCGTCTGCTCTAGCACTCTGTCACGCTCGTTGATCAAGCCATCCAAGACAGCTTCATGCGGACCGTTTAACCAAGGCTGGAAATGATTACAGGTGTAACAGGCAATAGGTGCTAAGGCGCCGCAAAAGCCAAAGCTGCCGCAGGTGCCCAAATTCACAACGCCGTTGGAGATCCGGCTGCTTGGATTATTTCCTCGCTTTGCGTGTCTCTCCGATGCAACGAGCACGCCTTGAAATGCTTGTGCGATGGGGGCCAGCTGTAAAGCCACCGCCTTATCAATTCTCTCGACAATTTCGGGGATGTTCTTCACGTATACACCAGCATTCTGAATATCGGAATGATCGAGTGCTTCAGCGATGACAAACTCACCTTTCCCTTCACGAGCGAGGTTGGTCCCAAGGGTGTAACGGAAACGAATCGGATTCAGATGAACTGGAAAACCTGTTCGCTCGCTAATAACCGCTATCGTTTTCTCAACCCGATCCATAGCGGCCTTTACGAAATGGGTTGGCGCATGCAAGCGATCCTCTTTAAGCTGATCCCTTAGCTCAGCGAGAGTGCCAACATTTTTCATAACCGGAAATAGCGGAAGCTCAGGGATCAACTCAAAGGGAAAGCCCTCCCCGAACCTATCCGAGAATGCTGTGCGAACCACAAATGCCTGCTGCTTCAAAAGCAGCCATAAATCTTCGACTATTGAGAATTTACTGAATTCCGTGCGCCAAGACTGACTCCGCTGCTTAGCTCGTGGAAAGTTGATATAGTATTTTTCGCCGTCTTGGTGAGAGTGTGAAAGCAAGTCTTTCAGCTTCAACGCTGTAATTTGCACTCTTCGCCGCCCGGTCATAGCCAGGGTCATTGCATAGCATGTATCAGTAAGAGATAGAACACTCTCGCTGTAGGCGGCCACAACAGCCGCAATGACACTTTCCATTTCGATATCAGTTAGCGGGCCACTGTCCGGGCACATAGATTGAACCGCATATCCCTTCTCATTACCCTTGAGTGTCCAATTATCCAGCAGGACTAACGAGTCGTTAGGAATACCTGAATACCCGAGATCAGCCCACTTCTTGATAAATCCTCGTAAAACGCCCAAATACCACTCTGTTTTCACATCCAACGTGGAACGGTAGGAAATCAAAGACTCACTACCGAACGGCGCGTGGGCAATCGTAGATTCTAGATAGTGCTTACTACGAGAGTAGATATTAACCGCATGTGATGCAGAACCCGTCTTGGCATAAAAAGCGAGCACGTGACGGAAGGACAGGTACAAATTGGTGGGAAGGATATCTGCTAACACCGAGACGGGAATGACAATATCTTTATTCAACCTCCAACGCTTATCAACAAGCCGAACATGATATCCATCACGAGAGTAAAAGTCTTCGGTAGCATTCACCTGCATTGCAAGTTTGTTCATTCAGTCGCTCCACTTTTCGCGTTACTGAAATGCTTACTTTGGAGTTCAAGCACAGCCTTATTGGCCTGCTCCTTAATACGCCTTCGATTGTAGGTGGCTGCTGTTCCGGAGGTCTCGCTCCAGCCCATGAGGTATGAGCGAATCTTTTCTTCTCGCTCAGGCGTCACGCCCTGAATCTCGCAGGTTTTCGAGAAGGAATAGTTCCAATGATGGCGTAGCGAATGAGCGTGAATACCGCTATGGCCTTGAAGGGTATGCTTCAGCTCCCCCATGAATTTACCAAAACCCGCGTTCGATAATGGCAGCCCCTGCGAACCTCCCGGTTTGTGCGTTACAAAGAGATAGCCATGCTTCTTGGCGCCCGGCACTTTATTTCGATGACTGAGCACATAGCCACGAATCCGATCCACAAGCTCGGGCATTAACGGGAAGACACGTTCTCGTGTCTTTGCAACTGGCTGATAGGCCCTAGCATCACCCTTGGAGTCTGGGCGCCTAACCACTTTCAATGTGTTCTTCGCGAAATCGATGTCTTCGACTTTTAGATTCAACAGTTCACCGCGACGGAGTCCCGTGATGCGGAGAATGGAGAACATCAAAGCATTGCGCACCTGGACGGCATATTCACGCACTGGATTGCTGTCTGACCCTGGCCTCAAAGCTTCTTCGAGCGTATCAAGCACTGCGTCATCGAGATGCTTTTCCTCCCTACTGATGTTGGACTTATTCGACGTCCTCGGACGGTTGGCTTTGATCTGCGCAACCATTCGCGCCATACCTTCGCGGCCCGAAGTAGATTGCGATAGAAGCTGGTCAGCGAGGAAGCCTAGGTAATCGGCAATCACTGACATACGTGCATATTGGTTGGTTGTGCTAACTGTCTTGGGCCTGCGGTAAATCGAAACGACGTTGCCGTCATTCCCGTCGGTCAACGGTTTCTGCATGAAGTCACGCAGAGAATGGACTTCGTGGCTCTGAAGCAGCTCTCCGCGCGAGAAACGCGACTCGACATCAATGCTGTAGTAGCTCTGCCAGGCGTACATGGCCTTGAGCGCATTGAGCGCATTCTGAATTGTGTTCACTGCCAGTGAGCGCCCCCGCATGTGCACAGTAACGTACAACGCAGGGTAGAACAGAGGCATCCCTCCCCCATCGACTAGAACGATAAATCGCTCACCGTTCGAGGATTTAATTCTCCGCGCTGACAGCTCCACGACAGGCTCCTTTCTTTACGTTTTTACAGGGTATTAGTTCTTAAGAACTTGCTCAAGATATTTTTAACACCCATAAAAACGCGAAACCCCCGCATCGCGAGGGTCTCAGGCCTAAACTTTACAAAATAGTCTTAGGTAGGAATTAGAACGGAATATCGTCATCAAAGCTGTCGAAATCCTGAGCCGGTTGCGGCGCAGCCTGTTGTGGCGCTGGACGCGACTCGCGCTGTGGCTGCTGGGTTGGCTGTGGACGCGACTGCTGTGGACGCGGTGCCGAGTTGGACATGCCGCCCTGGCCCTGTTGGTCGCCCTGTGG
>Ga0308157_10001669_pt1 | contig 42647 bp, 46 predicted proteins | sample PhyBR1_FD_201035 | JGI IMG/M metagenome (GOLD analysis project Ga0308157, IMG submission 201035) | Phyllosphere microbial communities from UC Gill Tract Community Farm, Albany, California, United States - DLSLB.R1 | ecosystem: Host-associated > Plants > Phyllosphere > Unclassified | place: USA... | reverse complement strand
CTCAACGTAAAGGTGATCCAATCATGGTTACTAAAGATGAAGAGTACACAAACGTAAAATTAGATAAAATTCCGGCATTAAATCCTGCTTTTACTAAAGAAGGAACAGTTACTGCTGCAAATGCATCGACAATTAATGATGGAGCTGCTGCTGTAATTTTAATGAGCGAAGAAAAAGCAAACGAATTAGGCTTAAAACCTTTAGCATACATAAAAGGATTTGCAGATGCTGCGCAAGAACCAAAATGGTTTACAACAGCACCGGCAAAAGCATTACCAAAAGCATTAGACAAAGCAGGCGTTTCTATTAACGATGTTGATTTCTTTGAATTCAACGAAGCTTTTTCTGTTGTAGGTATTGCAAACACAAACCTTTTAAAATTAGATTCTTCTAAAATCAATGTTAACGGTGGTGCTGTATCTTTAGGTCACCCACTTGGTTGCTCTGGTGCGCGCATTGTAGTAACGTTATTAAACGTTTTAGATCAAAATAACGGTAAAATTGGTGCGGCGGCTATCTGTAATGGTGGTGGTGGTGCTTCGGCAATCGTTATCGAAAAAATTTAATTCTGTAAAATTTTTTATAAAGATGAGAAGGTATTTTAACCCTTCTCATCTCTTTTTTTAGATTTCAAATATGTATGCACTTTGTAATTTGGCTATTGTTCCCTTGCGGTTTGAACCTTCAGACCGAAGCGAATTAGTTACACAGGTTCTTTTCGGAGAAACGTTTACAATTTTAGAAAAAAAAGAAAAATGGTCTAGAATTTCCTTGACAGCAGATTCGTACGAAGGCTGGATAGACAACAAACAGTTTACAGAAATTACAGAAGATCAATATAAAAAGATACAGGAAAGTGCAAAATTTTACTGTGCAGATTTAATTGATTATTTAACAGGAAAAAATACTTTAATGCCCGTTTCATTAGGAAGCGATTTATCTCATTTAACTTTTACCGATATCAATTCGCAAGAATTAATGTTCGATGGTACAATGATTACCGGAATTCAGCCAAAAACAAATCTTTTACAAACTGCTTTTCTTTATTTAAATGCGCCTTATTTATGGGGTGGCAAAACACCTTTTGGTATCGATTGTTCTGGTTTTACCCAAATGGTTTACCGTTTAAATGGTTATTATATTCCACGCGATGCATCACAACAGGCTAAAATTGGCGAGGCTTTAAGTTTTATAGAAGAAAGTGAAGTGGGCGATTTGGCATTTTTCGATAATGAAGAAGGAAACATTATTCACGTGGGCATCATCATGGAAAACAACTACATTATTCATGCACACGGAAAAGTTCGCATTGACCGTTTAGATCATTTAGGAATTCTAAACATAGATAGCGGGCGCCATACACACAAACTTCGTGTAATTAAAAAAATCATTTAATTTTTAATTCAACATTTCTTTTTTAGAATGCTTATCTTTGCCCAAAATATTTTTTTATGGCAACATTTGAGCAATTCAACCTACCAAAATCTTTACAAAAGGCAATCGATGATTTAGGTTTCACCACTCCTACTCCAATTCAGGAGAAATCTTTCAATATGATATTGTCTGGTAAAGATGTTATGGGAATCGCTCAAACCGGAACCGGAAAAACGTTTGCCTACCTATTACCGATTTTAAAACAATGGAAATTTTTACCGACAGATGCTCCTCGTGTTGCCATATTGGTTCCAACTCGTGAGTTAGTTGTGCAGGTGGTAGAAGAAGTTGAAAAACTGACGAAATACATGTCTATCCGTGTTTTAGGAATTTACGGTGGTGTGAACATCAACACTCAAAAAACTGCTATTTACGAAGGAATCGATATTTTAGTAGGAACTCCCGGAAGAGTAATGGATTTGGCGTTGGATAATATTTTGCGTTTTGATAATTTGCAGAAACTGGTTATTGATGAGTTTGATGAAATACTGAATTTAGGTTTCCGCACACAGTTAACCGCGATTCTTTCAATGATGAAGGATAAAAAACAAAACATCCTTTTTTCTGCTACAATGACTGAAGAGGTCGATGAAATTTTAGATGATTATTTTAATTTTCCTGAAGAAGTTTCGTTGGCACCATCGGGAACTCCGCTAGAAAAAATCAAGCAAAGTGCTTACATCGTTCCAAATTTTCTTACAAAATTAAATATTTTAAAAGATATTTTAACAAACGATGAAACCAGCACACGTGTTTTATTGTTCGTTAACAACAAACGTTTGGCTGACTATGTTTTAGAACATATCGATGAAGAATTTCCAAATCAGTTTGGTGTAATTCATTCCAACAAAACACAAAACTATCGTTTAAATACCATGGAATTGTTTCAAAACGGTGAATTGCGTGGTTTGGTTACAACCGATGTTATGGCGCGTGGTTTGGATATTACCGATATTACACACGTTTTTAACCTACAAATGCCCGAAGTTCCAGAACAGTACATTCACCGTATTGGTAGAACGGGTCGTGCGGACAAAGACGGTTCTGCGGTTAGTTTTATTGCTCCAAAAGAAGAAGAAACGCATTTTGACATTGAAGAGTTAATGAATTACGAAATTCCTTTGTTGGATATTCCTAGTCATGTGGTTATTGCAGAACAACGTTTAGAGTTTGAAAAAGATAAAGTTAAAATGAAAACCAACAAGCGTAAGATTGATACCGAACGTGGCGAGGCTTTTCATGAGAAAAAAGAAAAAAACAAGAAAGTGAACTTAGGCGGACCTGGTAAAAGAACACCTAGAAAATCTGCTCCAAGAAACAGAGGAATTGAACGTAAAAGAGACGAAAAACGTAAAAAGAAATAAAAAAAGGGATTGTGTAAACAATCCCTTTTTTAGTCATTTAACAACTGCTTTTTGTATTCTGAAATGCGATCTAAAACTTCCGCTTCAGGTTTTGGGTACGAAATATCTTTATACTTTTTCAGCGTGTCATAAATAATTTTTGCTACAATTAATCGGCTTACATCTTTATCATCACTTGGAACAATAAACCACTCCCCTTTTTTATGACTGCTGTTTTTTAAAACTTCCTCGTAACAAAACTGATATTTCTCCCAAAAGCCACGTTCTTTTAAATCTCCTGGAGAAAATTTCCATTGATGCTTTGGTTTATCAATACGCTTTAACAACCGATTTTTCTGCTCGTCTTTACTTAAATGCAGATAAAATTTTAAAATAATTACACCGTTTTCTGCCCAGAATTTTTCAAACTGAACCATTCTTTGCATACGGTTATTCCAAAAATCATCGGTTAAATTATTTATATCGATATCCGGATTTCGTTCATTCTCTAAAAATTCTGGATGCACACGCGTAATCAAAACATTTTCATACTGCGTTCGGTTAAAAATGGTAAATTTTCCTTTTTCGGGTAATTTAGTATAATGTCTCCACATAAAATCGTGTTGCAATTCTTTGTATGACGGCGTTTTAAAACTTTCAACAACCACTCCGCGCGGATTAAATCCTTTAAAAACCTCACGAACCATACTGTCTTTTCCGGCAGTATCCATCCCTTGAAAACAGATTAAAACCGAATATCGGTCATCCGCATACATCATATCTTGCAGTTCAGCGATCTTTTTACTGTATTTTTTAATTTCTTTTTTAAGTGCAATAGGATCTAAACCTGTATTGTATTTTGTTGGAATTTCCTTCAAGTTTAAATTTTCGGGAACTTTAAAATAATTGCGCTTCATATTATTCTTTTTCTCTAAATTAGTCAATAAAATTTTAGCAATGAAAAAATATTTGCTTACCTCGTGGTTAAAGATCGCGGGAATTGTAGCGACGTCGGGCATCGGATATCAAAACAACGAAATTCAGCTGGTTTCTGATAATGGAAATGCACTTTATCATTATTTTATAGCGAATGATTCACTGGCTAAATATTCTTTAGATGGTGATCCGGTTACTGACAATATGCCGAAATCGACAAAACACGATCTTGAATCGTTTACGACTGTTGATAATACTTGGTATGCGTTTGGATCGGGATCGAAAGAAAACAGAAACGTAGGCTTTATGGTTAATAAATTTTCGAAATTTTCTACAAAGATAGATTTAACGGGACTATATGACGAAATGAAAACGTTTTCGGAATTAACTACCGATGATTTTAATATTGAAGCTGTTACAACATATAATCAAGACTGGCTGTTTATTAATCGAGGAAATGGTCCAAAAAATGCAAACTATATTTATGTTGTTCAGGGGAAAAATCTTATCGACGATTTCAATATTTATTATTTTGAATTTGATCTGCCAAAAATAAACAATGTACAAAGCGGATTTTCTGATGCCACTGTAATTAACAATACGCTGTATTTTATTGCAACAGCAGAAGACGAAACTTCTACTTATAACGATGGTGCCATAAAAGGAAGTCTTTTTGGTGCAATTGATTTAAAAAAGATGAAACTGCTTTTTACCGAAAAAATAAGCGACACTCAAAAATTTGAAGGCTTAACTGTATTAGAACAAAGCAAAAAAAGCGTTGTGTTTGCCTTGTGCGAAGATGCTGACGACGCAAAAAACAACGAAGCTGTTATTTACAAATTACAGGTAGATTTAAAAGGAAAAATAAAATAAGCAGTAATTTACTGCTTATTTTTCTTCTTTCACTTTAAAATTCGGCGTTGGTACACTTGCCCAGTTTTCACCGGTTTTTATACGATATAACTGCATTTCACTAATACCAAACTGCTTGGCTATAATGCGCATTCTGGTTTTACGCTGCGGATCAAAAATCATTCGTTTAATACGCATAACCTGCGTAGAATCTAACTTCATTCCTTTTTGTGCCAAACGTTTTTTCTCAATACGTTTAATGTGTCCTTCCTTTACATTCGGGTTAATACGCTGGTGTGCGTACTTTTCCGGTTCGGTAACCCATTTCAAATTAGTATGGTGATCGTTTAAATTATCAAAATCTAAATGAATTACAAAGTTATGCTCGTCGCAAGGCTTATTAACAAAAGCTTCTGCAACTGCACGTGACAGCATTACATGTTTGTGAGAATAACCTGTACCGCATTCTTTAGCAACTTTATGCCTAAAAATACGTAAATTGTTGGTAACATTTGGTTTTAGCAAAGTACCATCCGTGAAATGATCTTTATAACTAATTAAACGTCCGAAGTTTGAAACGGCATAACGCAGTCTTTTTTTCACTCCGAGATTTAATTCAATAAAATTTTCACCGGGATATAAAACTAACATAACAATTATCTTAAATTAAATTTACTTGTTTTTATAGATAATTTTTTTGGCTATTTATGTAGTGTTTTCCGTGTTTTAAGGTTAGCAAATATAGACCTTTTTATTGGTTACAACCTCTTTATAAAATGTTATTTTTAATTATGTAAGTGTTAATTTTTTCGGGTGTGGTAAATGGTGCAAATCGTTTTATGGGAATTCCCTCATTATCAATCAAAAACTTTGTAAAGTTCCATTTAATTGAATTTGTAATAAAACCCGGCAATTGTTCTTTTAAGAATTTAAACAGCGGATGCGCGTTTTTTCCGTTCACATCAACCTTTTCAAAAACAGAAAACGAAACGCCGTAATTAATCAAACAATTATTTTTTATTGCTGTTGAATCTCCGGGTTCCTGATTGTTAAACTGATTGCACGGAAATGCCAAAATCACCAAACCTTGATCTTTATATTGTTGATACAGCTTTTCCAAACCTTCGTATTGCGGAGTGAAACCACATTTGCTGGCTGTGTTTACAATTAATAGGGTTTTATTTTTAAAATCGGAAAAATCGATTTCATTTCCTTGTAATGTTTTCGCTTTAAAATTATAGATCGATTCCATTTGTTTCAGAAATAAAAAATGCATCAGTAATGATGCATTTTAAGGTTATTTTTTTAAGTGAGTAATAAAGTAATCGGCAATTTTAGCATTTAAATGCACTCTGTCTCTACCTAAAACGTTGTGTTCGTGGGTTGGATACAAAAAGTAATCTACCTGTTTGCCTTCTTTAATACATTTTTCAATAAATTCCATGCTGTGCTGTTGTACAACAACGGGATCTTGTGCGCCGTGAATCATCAACAATCTTCCTTTTAAATTTTTTACTTTATTTAAGGTTGATGTTTTTTCGTAGCCTTCAGGATTTTCTTCCGGAGTATCCATATATCTTTCGCCGTACATTATTTCGTACCATTTCCAATCGATAACCGGTCCGCCGGCAACACCAACTTTAAAAGTATCCGGATAATTCAGCATTAAACTTGTGGTCATAAATCCACCGAAAGACCATCCGTAAACTCCAATTTTATCAGCATTCACAAACTTTTTCGATTTTAAAAATTCGACACCCTTCATTTGATCTGCCATTTCATTCTGACCTAATTCTCTGTGAATTACGTGTTCAAAATCGCGTCCACGGTTTTCGCTTCCTCTGTTATCCAACGTAAATACTACAAATCCTTGCTGTGCCATGTAATAGTCAAATCCGCCGGCACCACCACCAAATCGGTTAGAAACCAATTGTGCATGAGGTCCGCCGTAAACGTAAACCATTACCGGATATTTTTCGTTCTCGTTAAAGTTTGCAGGATATAAAATTCTTCCGTTCAAATTTGTTTTACCATCGGCAGCTTTAATGGTAACCATTTCTACTTTTGGCAATACTGTTTTACCTTCGTACGGGTTTGGTGCATTAAGCAATTCAACGCTCGATTTTCCGTTAACCGTATTTAAAGAAACGTTGTTAGGTGTCGTAAAATTGGTGTATTGCGAATAGTACCACGTTTTATCTTTATTCATTTCTACCGAATAAGTTGCAGATGTTTTTGTAACCGGAATAGTTTTTCCCGATTTTAAATCTACCTTATACAGCAATTTATCCATGCCTTTATTTGCGGTTCCCATGTAGTAAATTTCTTTTGGCGAAACATCTACAAAGCCTTTAAACAGCACATCTTTATACACATAACTGTTTAACTGTTTTCCACTTGTGTTGTAGCGATACATTTGGCGGTAACCGTCTTTTTCTGATACATAGATAAATTCTTTATCGTTTAAAAACTTTAAAGGCGTGTTAGGCTCTACATACGTTTTGCTTTTTTCTTCGAACAATTGTTTGTCTAACTTACCGGTTGAAGCCGTGTATCTTTGTAATTTTAAATGATTTTGACCGCGATTTAAAACACCAACATATACCGATTCGCTGTTTGGCGACCAAGTTGGCATTGTTAAAAACTGTTCTTTATCGCCTTCTATATTTAAAGGAGTTGTTGTTTTTGTATCGATATCATAAACATGTAAAGAAACCTCTTCAGATTTCAAGCCTGCCATTGGATATTTAATTGGTTTTTCTTCGGCAATTCTTGCTCCAAAATCAACCAACGGATAGTCTTTCACCATACGTTCGTCTTTTTTATAGAACAAAATTTTCTTGCTGTCTGGACTGATCCACATTCCGCGATCAATACCAAACTCATTTCGGTGGGTATTACTGCTTCCGTTTATCACATGATCCGCATCATTTGTAACTTTTACCACTTCACCGTTATTCATAACAATTTCAACATTGTTTTTATTCAGGTAAACAATGTAATTTTTGTTCGGAGCAATGATTTCTTCTGTCGATGAAGCATTGAATTTAATAGTTTTAGAAACCTTTTTAGTTTCAACATTATAAATTACAAAGTATTTATCGTTTTCGCCTTGATAAGTAAAAGCAAATTCTTTTTCGTTTTCCCAATGATAATCAAATGGAATGGTTCTTAAAGATACTTTTTCGTTAGTAGCTGCTGCAATGGCAGTTTCTAAATCGGCAGTTGTAACAAAATTTTCAACAGTTGAATTGTCTGTTTTTTTTGAAACCAAGGCTTTGTATGAAGCATCAATATAAGTAAGTTCGCTATTTGTACGCCACTGTGCACCGTAGATTGCCTTTGTACCAAAACCTCTTTGAGCACCTAATGTAGCTTCTTCTATAGTTAAATTATTTTGAGCCTGCGATAAAAAACCGCCCAGCATAAAAGCAAATAAAGTAAGTTTTTTCATAAAAAATATTTCTGCTAATTTAGTTGATGTATTATTGTGTGATTATTGTATGATTATTGTTTTATAGTAATTTTTGAATCTGATTTTCTAAATCGGTCAAATTTTTGAAATATTCAAATTCTAAATTGATCTTATTTTTCTTAAGCGATTTTACCAGTTCTAAAATCAAATCTAAAGGATCGGCTTCTAATCCTTCCATTTTTTCATTAAAATCTAAACCTGCAATAAAGCTTTCGTTGTAAACATTTACCAAATAATCTTCAATAAATGTAGCAATACAAATTTCTTGCGGTTTGTAATTCTGCCAAGAATCAATACAACATTTTGCAGCTGTTTGCCTGCTTGACCAAAAACAAACAACATTTACCGGATTTCCTGCATCATCTTTAAACAGCAATGATTGCGATATCGCAATTTCCTCTTTAAATTCAATTACAAAAACCTTATTGTTTTTAATTATATTGTCTATGAAATTTTCTACCACTATTATGTTTTATTAAAGTTATACGATGAATTTACCATCGCTCATTACCAGTTTTCGATCTGCTAAATTCGCCAATTCTTCGTTATGAGTAACAATTACAAAGGTTTGTCCGAAATTATCGCGCAACGTAAAGAATAATTCATGCAAATTTTCAGCAGAATTGGTATCTAAATTCCCCGAAGGTTCATCGGCAAAAATAACCGAAGGTTTGTTGATTAATGCTCTGGCAACTGCCACACGTTGTTGTTCGCCTCCAGATAATTCCGACGGAAAATGATTTATTCTATGGCTTAATCCCAAATAATCTAAAAGTTCTTTCGCATCTTTTTCAGCTTCGTTTTTTGATTTACCTAAGATAAAAGCAGGAATACAAACATTTTCTAAAGCGGTAAACTCTGGCAATAATTGATGAAACTGAAAAATAAATCCTAAATTCTTATTTCTAAATGCAGCCAGTTGTTGGTCTTTTAAACTTAAAACATCGGTGTCATTTATGGTTAGTCTGGCGTTTGTGTTTTTTTCGGGACCATCTAAAACTCCTAAAATTTGCAGTAAAGTTGTTTTACCGGCACCAGATGATCCAACAATGGCAACAATTTCACCTTTTTTAATTTCTAAAGAAACATTCTTTAAAACTTCTAAACCATTAAATTGTTTACTTATATTTTCAGCTTTAATCATACTTGTAAATTTACAAAACGAATTTACTTAAACTTTTAGTTAAATAATATAAATGGCACTTTTTTTAATCGTAATTTTAAATTTAATCATTCTTCAAATTAAAACCGTATGGATTTAAATAAATATGAAACGGCCATTTTTGCCAATGGTTGTTTTTGGTGTTCTGAAGCCATTTTTCAGAAAATTAACGGCGTAAAAGAAGTTAAACCAGGATATATAGGCGGAAAAACCGAAAATCCTACCTACGAAGATGTATGTACGGGCTTAACCGATCATGCAGAAGGGATTGAAATAATTTTTGACAATAAACTATTAAGCTATCAGGAATTATTAGAGGTTTTCTTTGCAACACATGATCCTACTACATTAAACCGACAAGGAAATGATGTTGGAACGCAGTACAGAAGCGAAATTTTTTACATGACAAAAGATCAAAAAGAACAAGCCGAACTATTTGTAAAAACATTAAATCAGGAAAATATCTTTGAAAAACGTGTTGTAACAAAAGTAACCGAAGCTTCAACCTTTTATTTCGCAGAAAATTACCATCAAAATTATTTCAACAATAATCCAGAGAAATCATATTGTGCCATGGTTATTTCACCTAAAGTGAAGAAATTCGAAAAGTTTTTTCAAGAATATGTCACAAAATAATTGGCACATACTTTGCTAAGTATTAAATAGTTAAATTATTTAAAATGAATGAAATTGTAGTTCAGCCAGAATCACATGTTACCGATAAAAGTAAATATCGGTTACTGTTTTTAGGTTTATTGTTTGATTTTATTGGAACACTTTCGTTCGCGATTCCGTTCCTTGGTGAGTTTACAGATGTTATCTGGGCACCAATATCGGCAATATTACTCAAAACCATGTACAAAGGTAAAATAGGAACAATTGGCGGTATAGCATCTTTTGTTGAAGAAGCCTTGCCCGGATTGGATTTTATCCCAACCTTTACCCTAACCTGGATTTATACCTACGTAATTAAGAACAACAAATAAAAAAAGCTGTCAATTGGCAGCTTTTTAAATGAAGAGCAAAGGCCTTTTTTATTAAGTATTACGGCTTTTAAGGTTGACGATCTGTAACATATGAACACATAGTATAGTGAATTTCTGATTTTAATAATTTAAATTATTGTTTCTAAGTATTAGCAAGTAAAAAGTCTGTTTCTTTTATTGAAACGGGTTTTAACTTAATAGAAGTAATTTTACTTTTAATTACTTTAATAAACGGTGAAGCATTTTCTGTTACAATACGAACAGCATAAGTTCCTGAAATAAAGTTCGAAAGGTCTATTTTCACCTCTCTTTCTTCAAATGCTTTTGCGATAACTTTCTTACCAAATATCGTATAAATTTCAACACTCTTAATTGTTTCAAAATAAGTAATGTTCAGTGGGTTTGGAAAATATTTCAAGTATATTAAATCTAAATCTTTAGTACCTAATGTTATTACTACATTTACGACATAAGCAATACTGCTGAAGACTTGAGTTGAAATACTTTTTTCGAGTTTCTTTCACAAGAACATTCGCACAGCTCTGCTACAGAAGTTTCTGCACGCAAAGCTTTCATTACAATTAAGATCTTTTGCTCGGCTGTAAAAATACGTCGTGTGTTTTTACGAATGTCTTTTACAAAATTCCCTGCTGATTTCTTTTTTGGTGTTGCCATAGTTAAAGTTACATTTTTTTATGAAAACACTCATTTAATTTCTTTTATAAAATGTCTACTTTTTGCTGACGATTTACAGGGTTTCATTCCTAGTAGGTTATTTTATTTACTAAATACAGGTACTTTGGATTTTAAATAAATTATACAATTTTCAGCTGACTAAAAGTACTGTAAAAATCTTTTGCTCTCAATTTGCAATAGCTTTGGTTTGTTTTGTAGCGGTTTACTGTTTTAATAGTTATGTAGCATATTCAGTAGGAATTGTAATGACCATCGCTTCCAGCTGGTTATCATTTAAAGAATTAGAGAAACGTATAAAATTTATATAAATCATTCAAAATAAATTTATAAAGAAAAAAAATACAGAATAAGTCATCAATTGAATTTGTCTACTAGCACAATTTCACATCCTGTACCCAGCATCCCAAAGCAAGCACCCACCACTCAACCTTAAACTTTAAAATAGACGACAAACTATTAAGATTATATTACGAATTTATCTACTAAAACAATTCAACAACGAATCAATTCCTCCTTTGAAGAGGGAAAGGGGAGCATGTAAATAATTTCACGATTTAACGATTCATAGGTTCAAAAGCTCAGCAATACAATATACATTTTACAGCAAAAAACCATTTTCCTCATCCAAAAAAATTCTATCTTTGAACAAAATTAGCTAAGCATAACATAATATGAAGCAAACCATCATCATAACTGGCGGAGCCGGATTTATCGGATCGCATGTAGTACGTGAATTTGTAACCAAATATACCAATTACACTATTGTAAATCTTGATGGCTTAACCTACGCCGGAAATTTGGAGAACCTGAAAGATGTAGATCATTTACCAAATTATAAGTTCGAAAAAACAGATATCTGTGACGCGCAGGCGGTATTGGAAGTGTTCAAAAAACACCAGCCAACCGGCGTAATTCATTTGGCAGCAGAATCACATGTAGACCGTTCCATTACCGATCCTTCAGCATTTGTAATGACCAACGTTATCGGTACGGTAAACCTGTTAAATGCCGCTCGTGAGATATGGAATGGCAATTACGAAGGCAAACGTTTCCACCACGTCTCAACCGATGAGGTTTTCGGAGCCTTGGGCAGCGAAGGCTTCTTTACCGAAGATACCAAATACGACCCGCATTCACCATACTCTGCCTCAAAAGCAGCTTCAGATCATTTTGTACGTGCATACCACGATACCTACGGCATGCCAATAGTATTAACAAATTGTTCAAACAATTACGGTCCCAATCATTTTCCTGAAAAACTAATCCCTTTGTGTATCCACAACATCATCAATAACAAACCACTGCCTATTTATGGTGACGGAAAATATACGCGTGACTGGCTGTTTGTAATAGATCATGCAAAAGCAATCGATCTGGTTTTCCACCAAGGTAAAAACGGCGATTGTTACAATGTAGGTGGCTTTAACGAATGGCAGAATATTGATCTGGTTAAGGAATTATGCCAGCAGATGGATGCAAAATTAGGTCGCGAACCAGGAACATCGGCACAGCTGATTACTTTTGTAAAAGACCGTCCGGGGCACGATTTGCGTTATGCGATTGATGCCAATAAGATTAATAAAGAATTGGGCTGGTATCCAAGCGTAACCTTTGAACAAGGACTGGCAAAAACAATCGACTGGTTTATGGACAATCAGGAATGGTTGAATAATGTAACATCAGGCGATTACCAAAAGTATTATAACAAACAATATCAAGATTAATTTGAAAGCTACAGAAACAAAATTAAAAGGTTGCTTTATTTTAGAGCCTAATGTCTTTGAAGATGATAGGGGCTATTTTTTTGAATCTTACAATGAATTAAAATTAGAACAAATTTTAGGGTACAAACCTAACTTTGTTCAAGATAACCAGTCAAAATCAACTTTTGGTGTAGTAAGAGGTTTGCACATGCAGGCAGGCGATTTTTCGCAGGCAAAGTTGGTTCGCGTATTGGAAGGTGCTGTATTAGATGTGGTCGTAGATGCACGTGTAGATTCAGAAACATTTGGTGAATCATTTAGTATTGAGCTTACTGCTGATAATAACAAGCAGCTTTTTATTCCTAAAGGCTTTTTACATGGATTTTCTGTTTTGAGTGAAGAGGCAGTTTTTTTTTATAAATGCGATGATTTTTACAATAAAGAATCTGAAAGAGGTATCAATCCATTGGATAAAAATTTAAATATCGACTGGAGAATTACGGAGGATAAAATGATTCTATCCGAAAAAGATAGAGAAGCATCTGACTTTAATCAACTCTATTTTAGAAAATATGATTAAAGTTTTAATTACGGGAAAAAACGGACAATTAGGCTCTGAACTACAGGAGATTGAACAAAATTTCCCTGAATACCGTATGGTTTTTGTTGATCGTGAGGAAATGGATTTAAGTAATCCAGAACAGATTATCAAAGTATTAAATATCGAAAAGCCGGAGATTATTGTCAATGCAGGTGCTTACACTGCCGTTGATAAAGCCGAAAACGATCAGGAATTATGCGATGCCGTAAACCATATTGCAGTAAAAACAATAGGTGCGTGGGCAGCTGGTAATAATGCTAAGGTCATACATATCTCAACCGATTATGTGTTCGATGGTACTAGTGAAACACCTTTAAAGGAAACCGATGCTCCAGATCCTATTAATGTATACGGCTTAACCAAATTACACGGTGAACAGGCGTTGCGCGCATCAGGTGCAAATCATGTCATTATTCGTACGGCATGGGTGTATTCAACGTACGGAGCCAACTTCGTAAAAACCATGATTCGTTTAATGAACGAAAGGGAAGAAATAGGCGTAGTAGCAGACCAGATCGGTACACCAACCTATGCAAGAGATTTAGCTAGAGCAATCATGCAGATAATCGAAGCTCCGGAATTTATTCAGGGAGTATACCATTACAGCAACGAAGGTAAAATCAGCTGGCATGAATTTGCAGTAGCGGTAAAGGAAATAAAGGGTTTTGGTGCCAAGGTAAATCCCATTGGCAGCGATGCATTCCCAACACCGGCAAAACGCCCGAATTTCTCGTTATTAGACAAAACAAAAATAAAAGAAGTATATAAGGTGTCCGTTCCAGATTGGAAAACAAGCCTGCAAGAAATGCTTGCTAAATTATAAATAGAAACGGAGTAACAATTCAATTGTTACTCCGTTTTATGTTCTATAACATTTTTGCAACAGCTGACTTTCATTCCGTGCTCTAAATGGAATACTAAAATAGAACGGAATTTTAAATAAAGTACAAGCTTGCAAATTGGTATTAGCTCTTCATTAAATATATCTATTTAACTGTCATAACTAGCGCAGTTTAGATTATTTCACCATCACTATACTTCCAGCATTTAACATCATTACTCATTCCCACTTATAACTTCTTAATAAAGCAGCCAAAAATCAGAACGGAGTAAAGTTAAACCCACAGTTTGTATCCTCGTTATTTTTTAACTATGTATCCATTATTATTCTATGTTTCAATTCCAACCTGTTCATGTTACAAAATGTTAAAAATGTTCCATTCTTTCAGTACACAATTATATAAAGCACCTAAATCAACCTTAGTTAAAAGATACTCTTTAATTTCTTGTTGGTTTGGTTGCAATGCATTCGATTTTCCGGCAATAACATATTTTTTTTTATTGTTTACAGAGTAAGATACTTCATCCCCTTGTTCTGCTAGTTTGGCTGCAAATTTGCCCCCATTCCTACCATGTTCGCTAGTAAAACTATATAAAAGGTATATATTTCCGGAAGTTGTTTTAAGTTCATCGTATAAACGCTCCGCTATTTGTGTGTCCAGATTAACTTTTTGCGCTTCTGTTTGTAAAGAGACAATGGCATTCTTCTTAAAAAAGGGTAGTTTCATTTGCGTGCATAATTAAAATAAATTACTGTTTAAAGCGCTATTTTTTTGCATAAGTATGTGTAAATGTATTGCAAAAATTAAAAAAAATAATGAATCAATTAAAATTATTTTTTTGTATTATTATAAGCTGTCAAAAACTAATTTTATCATACTATTATCATTTCAGTTGCTCAATAGTTTGTTCCTTCATCACCCTTTATCATTTCTCAACGTATAAAGCAGCGCTGCATCACTAATTTTCTATTCAAAAAACAAAATATTCAGTAATCATAACAACTAAACGATTCTACAAATTTTACCTCTCATGAGACATCCAGGCTTAAATCATTCAATTACATTAAAATACTCTTAGTAAATATGCCTATTTAACTTTGTTTTACCAAGCTTAGTCGAGGAATTTTATAAAAAACTCATCACCTGTACGTTATGTCATCATTTACCTTTTTAATTTAACCTCATTTGTTAACAATCAAATGCTGCAATATTATAATGTATAGTAATATGCTATACAGTAAAAACGGATCCATCAACTTGTCTCAATCGCTATCGTTACCAAACAATACGTTATACAGTGAAAACCTCCCAACAAAATTTTTCACTTCACAAAAAAATAGTACCTTAGCCTCTTATTTAACTCAAGTAAATAAAAGCACTCTATTTAGCAGTGCGTGGATGTAGCAAAATTACAAACCTTATAAATATTAAAAAGAACAACAATTTTGTAATGAAAAATAAAATATTTCTCTTAGTTGGCATCGCAGCTCTGTTACTAACCTCATGTGTATCCAGAGAAAAAATTGTGTATTATCAAAATATCGAGAAAAATAATACTATAAATACAAAACAGTTTGCGACGACCATACAGCCCGACGATCTGTTGATGATCATTGTTTCTGCTCAAGATCCTGTAGCGGCAGAACCTTATAATTTAATGAGCGACTTATCTGTTCGCCCAGATCAGCAGGCGGGTACAGGCCGAAGACAACAGCAGCTGTATCTGGTAGACGATAAGGGTTATGTAGATTTTCCGGTAATCGGCAGAATAAAGATGGGCGGTAAAACCAAAGAGGAAGTTTCTGCACAGCTTCTCTCGGAAATCTCAAAAGGTATTAAAGACCCTATTATAAATATAAGAGTTATGAATTTTAAGGTAACCGTACTGGGCGAAGTTCTAAGACCGGGTATTCACAAAATTGCTTCAGAACGAATCACTCTACCCGAAGCGCTTTCACTGTCTGGCGATTTAACAACCTACGGTAAAAGAGACAATATTTTAATAACGCGCGAGGAAGACGGGGAAATAAGCACGCAACGGATAGACATTACAAAAACAGATTTCATTAATTCAGAATTCTACTATTTAAAACAGAACGATGTCGTTTATGTAGAACCAAACAGTACAAAAGTGAACTCATCTGCAGTTGGTAGAAATGTATCAATTTATATAACGGCAGTATCACTGCTGCTAACGGCTACTGCGTTAATATTGCGAAATTCTAAATAGTAGAATAAGCGAATAAACAAAATAAACATGAAGGGAATAATTTTAGCAGGCGGTTCAGGTACTAGGTTGCATCCGCTAACATTAGCGGTTAGTAAACAGTTAATGCCGGTGTATGATAAACCTATGATTTACTATCCCTTATCAACTTTAATGTTGGCGGGTATTAACGACATATTGATTATTTCAACCCCGCACGACTTACCTCATTTTAAAAAATTATTAGGAGATGGTTCGCAAATAGGTTGCCATTTTCAGTATGCCGAACAACCCGAACCAAACGGTCTGGCACAGGCATTTGTAATTGGTGCCGAATTTATTGGTACGGATAAGGTAGCATTGGTTTTGGGCGATAATATTTTTTATGGCAGCGGTATGAGCAAGTTGTTGCAAGACTGCACCAAAGAAGAAGGTGGAGTGGTATTTGCTTATCCGGTAAACGATCCCGAACGTTATGGGGTAGTGGAGTTCGATAGTAAAAACAACGTATTGTCTATTGAAGAAAAGCCAGCACATCCAAAATCACATTATGCAGTACCGGGACTGTATTTTTACGATAACTCTGTAGTGGAGATCGCTAAAAACATCCAGCCTTCAGCCCGTGGCGAATATGAAATAACCGATGTCAATAAAGAATATTTAAAACAAGGCAAGCTTCGTGTAGGTGTTTTTGATCGTGGCACTGCGTGGTTAGACACTGGTACCTTTGCTTCTCTAATGCAGGCAGGTCAGTTCGTGCAGGTCATCGAAGAACGTCAGGGAATGAAGATCGGCGCAATAGAAGAAGTTGCCTACCGTATGGGATACATAAACAAAGAACAATTAATACAGGCAGCCCAACCGCTAAAGAAAAGTGGTTACGGTGAATATCTGCTAAACTTACGCTAACAATTACAAATATGTAAAATGGAATGCTTTGCCTTCAATATCCAATCACAGCGTATTCAATTTCAGATATTCTTCCTTACGCAACCTCACGTCACATAGATTGTAACAGTTCTCCCATTATAAGACACAATTCAACGAATATCCAAGTCGATTTAATTACGACCTTATTCGGTCATTTCATCAGCTTTAACTATTTTACCCATATACTTCGTTTAACAAATTATCAATTCAACATAACTTGTCCCAATAGCTATCGGGATCATCGAATACACTTCATTATACAGTAATACACTATGTACAGTAAAAAAGTACCTAGAATAAAGCAACTGTCACTCTGAACCGGTCACTGAGCTTGCGGTCACTGAGCTTGCGGTTATTGAGCCCGTCGAAGTATTGAAATATTCTTGAACGGTGCCTGAGGCGGTTATTGAGCTTGTCGAAATGTTCTCGAGTCTTGAAGTCGCTATTATGCCGTTCCCTTCGAGTGCCTCAGGGAACAAAATGCGTTCTCGAGCGGTGCCTGAGGCGGTTATTGAGCTTGTCGAAATGTTCTCGAAGGCACATCCATCACTCAACACCAAACATCAAACACCACTCAATATATCACCAAAGCTCTAAATAATTACACCCGTTTAGGTATAATATAAGAATGAATATTAATTTTATACCCGAATTGGTATTGTTACGTTTGTTTTTTATATATTTATACCACAAAAGGTATAGATATGCATTCATTACGGTTGTTTGTAAAACAAAAACGAAAAGAGTTAAGGCTAACCCAAGAAGACTTAGCTTTAAACGCTGGCGTAGGTCTGCGCTTTGTTCGTGATTTAGAGCAGGGAAAAAAAACATTACGTATGGATAAAGTGAACGATATACTGGCATTGTTTGGAAAAGAAGTAGGTGTAATCGATAAAATTAAAGAATAATGGCACGGCAGGCAAACATATATTTTCAAGATCAGCTTGCAGGTACGCTGGTTGAAGGGGATAGCGGCTATACATTTCACTATAAAAAAGAGTATTTAAAAACACTAGATCCTAAACCCGTGAGTTTAACGCTTCCACTTTCAGAAGAAAGTTACCATAGTAACGTGCTGTTTCCGTTTTTCGACGGACTCATTCCTGAAGGATGGTTGTTGGAAATTGGTGAGAAACATTGGAAACTCAATACACGAGATCGTTTTGAACTATTAATCAATCTGTGCAGAGACACCATTGGGGCAGTATCTGTATATCCGATGGAGGCGGACAGGAATGAATAGTTGTCTGTTTTGTTATAAGCCCGTAGAAAATGGTGAGTATCATGCCAATTGTTCAAGGAAATTTTTTGGAACAGCCAAGGTTCCTGTTTTAGAATTAGATCAAGAGAAATTAAACAAGTTGGCACAGCTTACCGTAAATGAACGACTGGCATTAACAGGCGTGCAACCTAAAATATCATTAAGTTTAAACGGTGAAAAAGGAAATAAACGCTTAACCTTGGTAGGTTTATCTGGAGATTATATCCTAAAACCGCAGTCTCCTAATTTTGAAGCAATGCCGCAGGTAGAAGATCTTACAATGCATATGGCTAAACTGTTTAAAATAGAAACAGCCCAACATGCATTAATACATACTTCAACTGCAGAATTGGCTTATATCACAAAACGCTTCGATCGTGTAAAGCGAAATAAGATTCACGTAGAAGATCTGTGTCAGTTGTCAGAACTGCTTACAGAACAAAAATATAAAAGCTCCTATGAACGGGTAGGTAAAATCATCAGAAAGTATGCTGCCAATCCCGGTTTGGATGCCATTAGATATTATCGTTTGATATTGTTTTCTTTCTTAACAGGAAATAACGATATGCACTTAAAAAACTTTTCCTTAGTACATACCCAGAATGGTGTTTTGTTTTCACCGGCTTATGACCTTATAAATGTAAATCTCATTTTTCCTGCCGATGAAGAAGAAATGGCATTAACCTTGGCAGGTAGAAAAAGAAAAATAAAAGGTTCAGATTTTGATCAGTTTGCAACGTCTTTGGAAATTACAGATATAGTGCGCAACAACATTTACAAAGATTTCTCTAACCAGATTTATAAGGCAGTAGATCTCATCAACAGAAGTTTTTTAAGTGAAGAATATAAACAAGAATACATCAGAATTTTAAATAATAAATTTAGCCAGTTGGGTCTTTAGTTGTTTAGATCACTTAAACAATTTCAATATTTTATTATCTCGTTATTCGGTTACTTCTTAACCCCATAACTGTTTACCATTTTAACAGATAAAAAATCCACCTTAGATTAAGATAATTCCAATGGATTTGTATCTAAACAAAACTACATTATGGCTAAAATCAAAAACATAAGGCAAAACAGATTGAGACTATTAAATCCCACGACTCAACAATTTAACATCAAACACCCAGCAACAAACATCAAGCACCTTTAACAAATTCTCATAATCTGTGAATCTGTGGTAAAAAAAACATCAAGCAAAACAGATTGTGACTATTAAACCACACGACTCAACGATTAATCGGTTCAACGATTCCATGCTAAACCACAGATCAGCACCAAGCACCTAGAGTCAAACAGCAACATATAAACATTAATTCTCAATCAAAACCACTGAATGTACCACATTCAGCATCTGTGAAATTTACCATGCTCTCAAATTATAGCAATTAATAAATCCTTTAAAATCTGTGGTAAAAAATCCTTCGAACGGTGCCTGAGGTGGTTGCTGAGTTCATCGAAGCACGGTTAGTGAGCTTGCGGTTAGTGAACTTGCGGTTAGTGAATTTGCGGTTAGTGAATTTGCGGTTAGTGAACCCGTCGAAGTATTGAAATATTCTCGAGCGGTGCCTGAGGCGGTTATTGAGCTTGTCGAAATGTTCTCGAGTATTGAAGTAGCTATTATGCCGTTCCCTTCGAGTGCCTCAGGGAACAAAATGCGTTCTCGAGCGGTGCCTGAGGCGGTTATTGAGCTTGTCGAAATGTTCTCGAAGGCACAGCCAGTGTCCAACACCCAACACCAACCATCCAGCATCCAACCTTACACTTTAAACCTTAAACCAGTCGACCACAGATTATGAGGTTTCACACGGATTTGCCTGCTAACACAATTTCAACGATTCAACAATTCATTACTTAAACGTCTCAACGATTCATCACATCATCACATCATCAGTTCAACAAATCATCAGTTCAACACTACAATAGATAGTAATACGCTATACAGCAAAAAACACCAAGCATGCTTGTAGAATTAAAAGGAAAAAATAACTGTTCACAGTCAACTTATTCAATACTCCACTCGCTTAATGTACAATTAAATTTTTCTCCATTCTCTATGATCTCCAAAAGTTTATTTTTTAAAATTTCTTCTACAGCAATCATTTCTTGGGTAATACCGCTAATACGGTATTGTTTATTACCAATAGAATTGTAATAAACCACATCGCCGGTTTCGGCTAATTTGGCAGCAAACTTATCGCCATCCCTACCAACACTACATATAAGTTTGTATTTAATTTTCACCGTTGATGTAGTGAATGGTAGCTGTTCTTGTAATTTATCTATAATTTTTAGGCGATTTGTGGTATTATTTTTATCAGAATGCGGATCAGCTTTTTTCGAATTAAAAAAAGGAAATTTCATGGGATACGGTAATTAAGTTGTGCTTAGTTAATTTTTTGTCGTATTAATTTTATATGACATATATTTTGCTAAAATTACAATAAATATTCAATATTTGTTTTGATAAAATGTAAATTTAATATTGTTTAATTCACGCATTAGTGAGTTTTTAATAAGGATTTCCAAGTAGTTTAGAAACATATAGTTTCATTGTAAATGCAATCAAAAATTACTAATATAGGAACGCTTTTAAGTGTCAATTTAAAAAATAAATTATCTTTTAGAACCTTCTTACTCGGTCACCACGTAACCATTTAATTAGCGAATAGGTGAATAGGCGAATCAGCAGAACTTGTCCCAATTACTATCGGGATACGCAAGTAAGCGCATCAGCAAAAAAACACCAAACATCAAACCAACCAAACATCAAACATGCTTAACCATTTCACCTTCTAACTATCTGGCTTTATACACAAATCAACGATTCAACACTACAACGCTTCAATATACAGTAATACGCTATACAGCAAAAAAACACCAAACATCCAGCATCCAACCTTAAACTTTAAACCTTAAACCAGTCGACCACAGATCATGAGGTTTCACACGGATTTGCCTACTAACACAATTTAACAATTCTTAGTTAAACGTCTCATCGATTCAACACTACAACGCTTCAATATACAGTAATACTCTATACAGCAAAAAAACACCCTATTTCGACTATCTGGAAGTGTCAAGCATTCGATTAATTTATATTAAAACCGAAATGAAACTATAAACACAGCGGTATGAGGTTTTAATCGAGTGTCGAAACACTGCGTGAAGCGTTCTCACATCGGCGAGCGAAGCGATGGTTTCGATGGGATAGCTTCAAAAGTGAATTTCGACCGATTAAAAGATCGTCGCAATAAAGACTTTTGCTTCTTTTGGTCATAAAAGAAGAATAACTTCTTTTATCCGCTCACCGAACGTAAACTTTAAACAAATCCACCACAGATTTAATGATTTGCACGAATTTATCTACTAACACAATTTCAACGATTCAACAATTCATTACTTAAACGTCTCAACGAATCATCACATCATCAGTTCAACAAATCAACGAATCAACGAATCAACGATTCAACACTACAATATACAGTAATACGCTATACAGCAAAAAAACATCCTATTTCGACTATCTGGAAGTGTCAAGCATTCGATATATTAAAACCGAAATGAAACTATAAACACAGCGGTATGAGGTTTTAATCGAGTGTCGAAACACTGCGTGAAGCGTTCTCACATCGGCGAGCGAAGCGATGGTTTCGATGGGATAGCTTCAAAAGTGAATTTCGACCGATTAAAAGATCGCCGCAATAAAGACTTTTGCTTCTTTTGGTCATAAAAGAAGAATAACTTCTCTTATCCGCTCACCGAACGTAAACTTTAAACAAATCCACCACAGATTTAATGATTTGCACGAATTTATCTACTAACACAATTCTCCACCCAACACCCAGCATCTGTGAAATTTAACACGCTTGCAAATTATAACATTTAATAAATCCTTGAAAATCTGTGAATCTGTGGTACAAAAATCCTTCGAACGGTGCCTGAGGTGGTTGCTGAGTTCATCGAAGCACGGTTATTGAGCCTGCGGTTAGTGAACCCGTCGAAGTATTGAAATATTCTCGAACGGTGCCTGAGGCTCTCGAAGGCATATTACCAAAAAGTAAAATTTCCTTTAAATATTTTTTTTATAAGTTAAAATGAGTACATTTACTGCTCATTACAAAAAAGCATGTTAGATTCGTTAATAACCTCAAAAACACGTATTAAGCTCTTGGTGAAGTTTTTTATAAGTTCCGCAAATTCCGGACACCTCCGCGGATTGGCAACCGAGTTTAATGAATCAACAAATGCCATTCGTAAAGAGCTTAACCATCTGTCTGATGCGGGGTATTTAGATAAAAAAGAGGTAAGTAATAAAATTGACTATAAAGCAAATACGTCGCACCCTATGTACAAGCTGTTACAGCAGGTAGTACATAAATACCTGGGATTAGACACCATTGTAGAGCAGATTTTAGAGCGTATGGGCGATGTCAGTCATATTGAGTTGATAGGTGATTACGCAAAGGGGGTCGATAGCGGCCTCATCGAAATAAACATTATCGGAAATGCTGTTAATACGGAATATACCAAAAGCATCATTCCAAAAATAGAAGCAATTGTAAACCGTAAGGTACAGTTTCATTACAATAAGCCGTTATCAAATGATGGATTTGTATTGTTTGGTGGCGAAAATGCAGAACAGCTAAAAAGTAAAAAGTAACACAATAATAGTTAAATGAAAGCAGATTTTATACAGTTTAGTATCTATTTAGAGACTGTGAAATCATTGGATATTATTTCTTTTAAAAAACTGTATAATAAAAAATTAAGTACATTTTTATTAACAGGTACAGAAAGTTTTAAAGAAGAATTGTTTAGCATGCAAAAAAGTTATAATAAATTTTTTAATTCAAAAAACCAAGTTGCTTAATAAAGAAAGTGTTACTGATTTAAGGTCACTGAGCCTGCCGAAGTAACTATCAAAGCCGAAGTGAAGTATCGAAGTATCCGTCCGTTCGAGCTTGTCGAGAACAACAATTCATAAAAAGTCAGCGGTTAAACAATTAAGCATTAATACACGATTCAAGAAATAATAAATCTGATCACTTAGCTTGTCAAGGTGATCCTATAACCAAATTAATTTTAAAAAAAACAAATGAAGAAATTAGTATGTATCGCAGCCATAGCATTAGCCGCTGTTCAACAAAGTAATGCGCAACAAGGTTCGTTTTTAGACAACGTCAGCGTAGAAGCTGCTTATGGTTACAACATGGCGTTAAGTCCAGATAACGTAGAAACAGCCGATGTTAGTGGTTTTAATACCGTACAGCTAGGTGCAAACTACCAGATCAACAATCTGTGGGGTGTACGTGGTACCTACTCTAATACTACATTTAAGCATAAAGACATCACCGATGCTTCAATAAACTACAATAAATTAACAGCCGAAGCTACTTTTAATGTTTTGCAGGCAGTGAATGCATCGGCATATCCCACCAGTTCCGCATTTCAGCTGGTAGCACATACAGGTGCAGGTTTAAACTTCGGTAAAAGCAAAGCGACAGACGAAACTGATATGATGGCTAACTTTCAGGTAGGTATCAAACCCCAGTACAATATTACAAACCGTATAGGTGTGTTTTTAGACGGTACCTATATCATGAACTTTAAACAAAATTACGGTTTTAACGGTATGAGTATTCCGGGCGAAAATGAAACTACTGGTAGTTATGTTACGGGATTGATTGGTGTGGCAATTAAATTGGCTAGATAAATAGAATATGAAAGCAATATTAATAACCGGTGGAGCAGGTTTTATTGGCTCTAATCTAACAGAGTATTTTTTAAACAAAGGCTATTTTGTTCGCTGTTTAGATAATTTCTCTACAGGATATAAACACAATATTGAGGCCTTTTTATCTAATTCAAATTACGAATTATTAGAAGGTGATATCCGTGATTTGGAGATGTGTAAAAAAGCAGTGAAGAATATAGACTATGTTTTGCACCAAGCAGCTTTAGGGTCTGTCCCTCGCTCTGTGAACGATCCTATAACTTCTAATGAGGTCAATGTTTCTGGTTTTTTAAATATGCTGGTAGCAGCACGTGATGCTGGGGTAAAGCGTATGGTATACGCTGCAAGCTCTTCAACTTATGGCGATTCTGAAAGCTTACCAAAAGTAGAAGATGTCATCGGTAAACCACTGTCTCCATATGCCGTTACAAAATATGTAAATGAATTGTATGCCGATGTATTTGCAAAAACGTATGGTCTGGAAATTATTGGTTTGCGCTATTTCAATGTGTTTGGTCGTCGCCAAAATACACGTGGAGCGTACGCAGCCGTAATTCCCTTATTTACAAAGTTGTTAATACAGCACGAAAGCCCTACTATTAACGGAACAGGTGAAAATTCTCGTGACTTCACATACATTGATAACGTGATACAGATGAACGAACGTGCAATGCTTTCAGAAAATGCAGCAGCTGTTAATACAGTTTACAATACGGCGGTGGGCGATAGAACCAATTTAAATCAGTTGGTAGGGTATATCAAAGAATTTTTAACAGAATACGATTCGGATATTGCAAACATTGAAATTAAATACGGTCCAAATCGTGTAGGTGATATTCCTCATTCATTGGCATCAGTAGATAAAGCCAAGGAGTTGTTGGGTTATCAGCCTACCCATGTTATCCGTGAAGGTCTTAGAGAAGCAGTCAGCTGGTATTGGGATCACAAAGAAATGCTTTAAATAATCTCGTCAGTTCGAGTAGTGAAACGTATCGAGAACTTTACGATGTCAACTATTTCATTTGTACAGAAAATCTGTCATTACGATAGAGCGATGGAACGAGTGACGAGGAATCTATTTCAAAGGAGTTAATTTAGAGTTATTGCCACCTCAGTATAACACAAAGTTTGTCATTCCGTAGGAATCTTAGTTAAGCTATATTAAAAAATAAAGATTTAAAAAAATATATGAATACATCACACAAAATCGCGGTTATAGGTTTAGGCTATGTAGGTTTGCCTTTGGCACGTTTGTTTGCTACAAAATACCCTGTTGTAGGATTCGATATTAATACCGCTCGTATAAAAAAATTGAACGACGGAATCGATGATACGTTGGAAGTATCAACAGACTTATTAAAATCAGTTTTGAAAACGAATAATTCAAGCGAAATAGGATTATTTAACAGTGCTGATTTAATGGATATCCAGTCAGCAAACGTTTATGTGGTAACGGTACCAACACCAGTAGATAAAAACAATCGTCCAGACCTTACCCCTTTATACAAATCATCCGAAACTGTTGGGAAGGTTTTGAAAAAAGGGGACATCGTTATTTACGAATCAACGGTGTATCCAGGCGTAACCGAAGAAGAATGCATTCCGGTATTGGAAAAAATTTCAGGTCTGAAATTCAATGAAGACTTCTTTGCAGGCTATTCGCCGGAGCGAATTAATCCTGGTGATAAAGAGCATACGGTTGAAAAAATATTAAAGGTAACATCCGGTTCTACTCCAGAAATTGGTCAAATAGTAGATGACTTATACAAATCGGTGATTACAGCTGGTACGCATCTGGCACCAACCATCAAAGTAGCCGAAGCCGCTAAAGTAATTGAAAATTCACAACGTGACATTAATATTGCCTTTGTAAACGAATTGGCTAAAATTTTTAATTTATTAGATATCGATACGCATGCGGTGTTAGCAGCAGCAGGTACCAAATGGAACTTTTTGCCGTTCAAACCTGGATTGGTAGGTGGGCACTGTATTGGCGTAGATCCGTATTACCTGGCTCAAAAAGCACAAGAAAAAGGCTATCATCCCGAAATTATTTTAGCTGGTCGCCGTTTAAACGATTCCATGGGCGAATACGTAGCCTCGGAAGTGGTAAAATGTATGATTAAAAAAGGCATCAATGTGTGCAATGCCAAAGTATTAAATTTAGGGATAACCTTTAAAGAAAACTGTCCCGATGTACGCAACACGAAGGCGGTAGATGTGATTCGTGGTTTAGAAGATTACGGCATTAACGTAGCCACTTTTGACCCTTGGGCAAACCCAGCGGAGGTATTCCACGAATACGGCATTAAAAGCTGTCAAAACATCAACGAATGTTTTTCTGGCACTGAGGCTCTCGAAGTGCAGACTTTCGACGCCATCATCCTTACCGTTGCCCACAAAGAGTTCTTAGACTTAGACCTCAACCAATTCTTAAAAGAAGGTGGTGTGGTATATGATGTGAAAGGAGTTTTATTAGTATCAGATAAGAGTTTATAATTAATTAATGTTTTCAAAAATATTAAAAAAAGGAAGTTTAAAAGCCAATGTTTTATCAATGTTCATTGGGAATCTAGCTTATGCATTTTTTAGTTGGGCTCAAATTTCATTAGTGGCAAAATTTAGTGATGGTGTAATTTTGGGACAATATACACTTGCAATTGCTATTATTACTCCTTTATACTTGTTTACAAATATGCAGTTAAGATCTCTCATCATTACAGATAATAGGGGAGATTTTGACTTCAGTGATTATTCTAATTTTAGAAGGATTAGCAATAGTATATTAACAATTATTTCAATAGTTATTGCTTTTCTTTTAAATACTGAAAATCCTTGGATAATTATATTATTTACACTTATTAAAGTGGTTGAAAGCAATTCTGAAATTATTAATTCTTTTTTTCAGAAAAGAGAGCAGATGCACTATATTTCTTTATCAATTTTCTTGAAAAGTTTGTTAGGATTTATAGGAATGTTAATCGGTATGGTCTACTTTAAGGATATTATAATTGGTTTGTCTTTGTGCTTATTAAATAATATAGTAGTTTATATCTTTTACGATAGAAAAATTGCTCATAAAAATGAAATTAATACAACAAGTAAAGCACTTGATTATGTAAGTATAAAGAAAATTTTATTAGTAGCATTCCCCTTAGGATTAGTTTCAGGTATAATATCATTAAACGGTAATGTTTCAAAATTTTTCATTGAAGAATCGTTAGGCACAGAAATTCAAGGAATATATTCATCAATCTCATATTTAATTATATTAGGCACTTTTGTTTGTAATGCAATAGGAGCAAGTTTCGCTCCAAGGTTAAGTAAGTATTATTCAGAAAATAAAATTCAATCTTTTAATAATTTAAAAAATAAATTTTTAGCTTTTAATATTTTTATCGGAGTCTTTGCATGGGTTGTAACATATTTTTTTGGAAAACATATGTTATTGTTCTTTTTTAATGAAAAAATTGCACATTACAATTATTTATTAAATTGGATAATGTTGGTAGGATTGTTCAACTATATATTAACAGCATTGGGTTATACACTTACGTCGATACGAGCTTTTAAAATTCAACCAATAATTAATGTTATTAGTTTAATATTAAAAATACTTACACTTGGATATTTTATAAAAAAATATAACATACTTGGTGCTATCTATGCACAATTATTAGTCGCTTTTATACAATCTCTTTGGATTTTCGGATACATACAATTGCAATTGAAATCTAAAGATAAGCTCAGTAAGATATGATTAAAGAATTTTTTAGTTTTAAATTTATTGGTTCATTACTTATTAGTCTATTTCTACTTTTTGAAATAAATGCTTCTATTGTATTAGTAGCAAGTCTTTTATATTTCTTAATTTTTGTTTTTTATAATTACAAGAATAAAAAAGATTTTAATTTCACATGTTTGGAATTACTTATTTACACATTACCATTTAGCTTTTCAGCACTCGTTTCACAGGTGAATTTTATAAGCTTATTTGTTGTATGTCAAATTTTAATGACAATATGTGGCTTTTTGAATTTGAAGAAAATAAATTACTTTTCAAGTTTGGTATTAGTTTTTACATTAGTAATTAATATAATATATATTATATCATTAGTTTTATCAGGTTCGATTTATTATGAGGTAATGATTAAAATGAATATATTTCTATTTTCCTTATTTGTTATATCTAATAATTTCAAATTAAATTATGAAGCTGCGTACTATCTAGAAAGAAAATTTGTTCTCGTTTCACTTATTGCTGCATTAACTATTTTTTTGCAATATATTTTTCTTCATTATTTTGGAATCAATACGTTAGGTACGCAAAGTGCTATGGGGGAATTTAGACAGGGATTTTCGGGATTGTTTTTCGATTATAGTATAATGTCTATATTTATGGCAGGTACAGCAGGATACGTAATTTTCAAATTGTTAAATAAAAAAGTTATTTTTTCTAAAGTTTTAGATATAGTATTAATAGTTGTTTTTATATATGTATCTATCCTAACTTCAGCAAGATCTGGAATTGTAGCATTGATTTTAGCTCTTGTATTTTTTCTCTTATGGAAAAGAAATTTTAAAATTTTGTTTTTCGGTTCTATTTTAGGAATTCCTGTTTTGTATTATTTACTTCAATATTTATCGAAATCAAGAGGAACGACTATAACTAATGATTCTGGACGATTAGGTAACCTAACACAATCTTTAGATTATATATACGATAATCCGATTTTTGGTTCTGGTGGACTGGGGTATAATGCAATAACTTCTAATATGTTACCTCACAATTTTGTTTTGGATTTTTTAGCAGATTTTGGTATTGTAATGTTTATCTTTTATATGATCATTCTATTTTATATACTTTATAATGGATTCAAATATTCACCAGAGGTAAGTTTTTTATTTATACTTTATATGTTTGGGGCTATGTTTCATGCTTCATTTATTAATACCCATTATATTATGTTTCCCATCATAATCATTTTGGCAATAAAACGACAATACAGATGAGAATCGCACATATTATCAATTCCTTATCTATAGGAGGAGCAGAAAAACTAGCTGTAGACAGTATACTACATTATAAAAATAAAATTGATTTAGTAGACTTAATCGTATTAAAAAAAACTAAAATCAATTTCCAACATGTAATACATTCAAATGTTTCTGTAACTTATTTAACAGATAAAAGTGTATATTCTCCAAAATTAATTTTTAAATTAATACCTATACTTAAAAAATACGATATCATACATATACATCTTTTTCCTGCACTTTATTGGGTAGTGTTGGCAAAAATTTTGTCTTTTTCTAAAACGAAACTAGTGTATACAGAACATAGTACAGATAATAGAAGAAGACAAAGCTCTTTTTTTAAATTATTGGATCGTTACATTTATTCAAAATTAGATTTTATAGGTTGTATTTCTCAAGCTACTAAAGACAATTTGATCAAACATCTTAATTATAAAAAAGATAATATTTCGGTGATTTTTAATGGATTAGAGTTAGATAATTTTTGTGATTTTAACAATAATCTCAAACCTACTTTTGATTTTTTTGAAACAGATAGTTTTATACTTATACAAGTGTCGAGCTTTAGGAAACAAAAAGACCAGAAAACAGTCATACGATCACTACAATATTTGCCAGACTCTATTAAGCTATTACTTGTGGGAGAAGGAGAGTTGCGTAAAGTGAACGAACAGTTGGTTGCAGATCTTAATTTAAATAATAGAGTACGATTTTTAGGAAATAGAAATGATATTCCTGCACTGATGAGTTTTGCAGATATTTGCATTTTAAGTTCTGTTTACGAAGGTTTTGGATTAGCTGTATTAGAAGGTATGATTTCTAAGAAACCTAGTATAGCGAGTGATGTTAGTGGATTGCGAGAAATAGTAAATGGTTATGGTTTACTTTTTGAACAAGGTAACGAGAAAGAATTAGCCAGCCAAATACTAAAACTTTATCAAAACCATGACTTGTACAAAAAAGTAGCACAGCAATGTTATGATAGAGCTCTTGAGTTCGATATAAAAAAAATGGTAGAACATTATACAAAAGCATATGAAAAATTGGTTTAGAAACACAGTAATAATAACGTTAATACTATTATGTATTCCTCTTGCGGTAAAATCACAAAAATTTGAATACAAAAAAGTAACAGCCGTACCGAATTTTATTAAATCTTTTGATGAAAAAGCAAAATTGTCAGAACTCAAAAAATCTAATAATTTGGTTGACATTACAAAGTATTTACCTAATAACCCTAATAAAGAAGGTAAAGTAGATTATACTGAGTATTTACAAAAAGGTATTAATGAAAATAGAGCTATATTAATGCCCAATTTTCCAATATTAATTAATGATAACGGATTAGATATACCTAACAATACATTGGTCGTTTTTAACCTCAATTCACAAATAAAGTTAAGTCCTTCTGACAAAACCAACTATCAAGTATTAAGAATGCACAACAAGAGCAATGTTACAGTGTATTCTCCAAAAATTATTGGCGACAGATATGAACATCTTAATACTAAGGGAGAATGGGGTATGGGTATTTCTATAGTATCGTCTAGTAATATAAGTATATATAATGCTAACATTACCAATTGTTGGGGAGATGGTATTTATTTAGGACAAAGAAATGGTAAAACAAATGAAAATATAAAAATAGAACATGCTTTAATTGATAACAATAGGAGAAATGGTATTTCTGTAATAAGTGTTGATGGTTTGGAAATGTCTAATGTTATTATATCTAATACGAATGGTACTAGTCCAGAGAGTGGATTAGACTTTGAACCTAATCACAATTCCGAGTTTTTGAAAAATATAAATGTAAATAATCTTTATACATTCAACAATAAGACCAATGGAGTAGTAGTCTATCTCGCTAGATTACGTGGAAGTGTTCAAAAAGATGTATCTATAACTATAAACAATCATACAGATAGATACTCACGTATTAGTTTGGGATATTCATCAGTTGTAATACAAAATAAAAACGATAAACAAATTGATGTACCTCTAAAAGGTTTTATCAATTATATAAATGTGGATTCTTACAATAGTAAACATGCATTTAGAGTATATGATGGCTCGATAAATGATGAAATTAATGTAAAATTAAAGCCAAAAATAAAATCTAAATACAACAAAATATCTAACAGCAGTAGTTTTAATAAAATAAAAGTAACAACTAAATAAATGAATACTAAAAAAATGAACTCAATTTATCTAAAGGGTTTGAATGGTATTAGAGCAATTGCTGCTTTAGGAGTATTATTATCACATATAAATTTAGCCTTAGAAAATTTTAATGTTTTAAACTATTCTTTGTTTGGTTTTAATTCAGAAGGTAAACATTTATCTTATATTTTAGGCAGGCACGGAGTAACAATGTTTTTTGTCTTGAGTGGTTTTTTGATAACATTTTTACTATTAAAAGAAATTGATAAGGCTGATAAAATAAATGTAAAGGCTTTTTATGTTAGAAGAATTTTGAGAATTTGGCCTTTGTATTTCTTATATTTTGGTTTATGTATATTATTTTTATATATTTTTCAAGATGAAATTCCACCAGTTACAACTTTGTTATATTACATATTTTTTTTAGCAAATATTCCATTTATTGGAGGGTTCGCTAATCATTTATTTGCCCATCTTTGGTCAATAGCAGTTGAGGAACAATTTTATTTGTTTTGGCCTCACATATTTAAATTCAAAGATAAGTTTTTAAAAATCATAGTATTCTTAATAATATTTCAGGGTATAGTAAGAGTTGCACTTTGGGGCTTGTTCCCTCACTCTTTTATTGCAACGTTATCAAGTGTTAATAGATTTGATTGTATGATGATTGGAGGTCTAGGAGCTATTTTAATCTATAAGAATAGTAAAATTATAAAAATATTTAGTCAAAAATATGCTCAAATTATAGCATGGTTAGTGGTGTTTTCAATGGTGTTTAATTTTTTTAGAATTTATGCTTCTGTTGTTGAGTTTTGGATAGTTTCCTTAGTAACTGTTGTAATTATTATTGGTCAGATTACAGACAAGAATAAAGTTATTAATCTTGAAAATAAGTTTTTTAATTTTTTTGGTGTTTTATCTTTTGGAATATACGTATATCATCCTTTAGTTATTTATCTTTTAGAAAAATCCTCTTTTTTATTAAAAGTTGAAAATGAATTTTATAGAGGAATAATTTTGTATTTATCTGTGATTGTAATCACAACAATGATTTCTTGGATAAGCTATAATTATATCGAGAGCAGATTTTTGAGATTTAAAGATAAATTTCAAATTGTTAAATCAACAAATAAAGTAACCCAATAAAATGAAACTCATTCGTATAACAACAGTACCACAATCATTAAGAGGTTTATTGAAAGGGCAACTCAACTACATGTCGACTAATGGTTTCGAAGTGATAGGGGTGTCAAGTCCAGGCGAAGCTTTAAACGATGTGGAGAGAAATGAAGGGGTAAAAACGGTAGGTATAGAGATGACGCGCTCCATAACGCCGATTCAAGATCTAAAAGCCTTAGTACAGCTTATTCAATTATTTCGAAAAGAAAAGCCGCTTATTGTCCATACACATACTCCGAAAGCAGGAACTGTCGGAATGTTGGCTGCAAAATTGGCAGGAGTTCCTCACAGATTGCATACTGTTGCAGGAATGCCGCTTTTGGTAGCAAAAGGGAAAAAGCGAAAACTCTTAGATTTTGTGGAAAAGAAAACTTATTATTGGGCTACGATGGTTTATCCGAATTCCTTCGGATTGTATGATATTATTTTAGAAAACAAATACACAACCAAAGATAAACTGAAAGTAATAGGAAAAGGAAGCTCTAACGGAATAGATACATCTCATTTCAATCCCGATTTGATTTCAGAACAACAAAAAATAGAATTGAAAAAATCTTTAGGAATAAAGCCCGAAGATTTTGTCTACGTTTTTGTCGGAAGAATTGTAAAAGACAAAGGAATCAATGAACTGGTTCAGTCTTTCGATTTGATAAACAAACAAAATCCGAATACAAAATTGATTTTAGTCGGAAGTTTCGAAAGACATCTCGACCCGTTAAAACTTGAGACTGAAAAAATCATCGATACCAATTCGAATGTTCTTGCCGTTGGTTACCAAACAGATGTCCGTCCATATTTTGCCATAGCAGACGTGTTTACCTTTCCGAGTTATAGAGAAGGTTTTCCTAATGTGTTAATGCAGTCTTGTGCTATGGGAACAGCAAGTATAGCTACCGATATCAATGGTTGTAATGAGATTGTAGAAGACGGATTTAACGGATATATCATTCCTTCTCAAAATCAGGAAAGGCTCTATGAAATAATGTTATTTTTATTTCAGAATCCCGAAAAGCGAAAAGAGATTGCAAACAATAGTAGAAAGCGAATTGTAGAAAATTACGAACGAAAATACATTTGGAATGAAATTCTAAAAGAATATCATTCTTTAATCAAAAAAAAGAAATAATGGAAAGTTTCTTCTTTGTCCCCGGGACCCGATTGCACAAAATTCCGGACATTCAAAAACTGAATGTCTCTCAAATCATTATTGATTTGGAAGATGCAGTAAAGTTTTCCGAAAGACAACAAATTTTAGAACAGCTGAAATCCGAAGCATATTATAAAAATTTTTACGTGAGAGTTCCTTTGTATAATGCCACCGAAAAAATAGATACGGTGATTTTTAAGGAATTGTATGAAAAAGGGTTCCGAAAGTTTGTGTTTCCAAAAATTCAGAAATTAGCTGATTTTGATGCGATAATTTCTCAAAGAAACTATACGGATTTACAGATTATGCTGTTAGTAGAAACTTCTAGATTCTTCTTGGAAGTAAAAGATGTTTTGTTGAAGTATGAAAATATTTTTTCGGGAATCGGAATTGGGAGTCATGATTTTATGGCTGAAATTGGTGGAGTTCACGATCTGAAAAATTTAGAATATGTGCGACAACAGATACTATATTTAGCACGGATGGTAAATATCCAAGCTATTGATATTGCATCTATGGAATTACAAAACAAGACCTTTATAGTAGAAGAAATAACCGACGGGTTTAACAAAGGATACGACGCAAAGTTTTTTATTCATCCATGGCAAATAGATATTTTCAAATCAATATCTTTGTATTCACGAGAGGAACTAAACTGGGCACGCAAAGTTCAAAATGAATTTAAAATAGTAGGGAGTAAAGCTGAGTTTAATCCAGTTGTTATTGATGGACAAATCATTGAACGACCACATCTAAATAAAGCAAAAAAAATTATAAAATATTATGAGAGCAAGTAATTTAGGGAATTATTACGAGGATTTTAAGGTAGGGGAAACCATAGAACATTCTCTTTCAAAAACTATTTTTGAGAGTGATAACAATTTTTTTAGTTTGCTTACGATGAATCATCACCCGGTTCATCTAAATTTGGAGCATTGTGCAGAGCACCAATATAAACAAATTTTGGTTGTGGGCACTTTGGTTTTTAGTTTAGTAGTAGGAATGACAGTACCAGATATTAGTGGAAAAGCTATTGCTAATTTAGAATATGAGTCTGTGAAACATTTAGGTCCTGTTTTTATAAATGATACTATTTATGCAAAAACAGAAGTTTTGGACAAATGGGAGACTTCAGGAAAAGACAGAGGAGTGATTTATGTTGAAACCATTGCTTATAATCAAAATAGAGATAAGGTTTTAAGTTTCAGAAGAAAGGTACTAATCCCTAAAAAATAAAAACTATGAAAGATTATTTAATGAGAAGCCTGTTATTTGTTCCTGCTCATAATCAGAGATTAATGGATAGTGCAACTAAAACAGATGCAGATGTTTTACTTTTTGATATAGAAGATTCTGTTCAACCTGTAGAAAATAAACAAAAAGCCCGTGACTTAGTCGTCAAAATGATTTCAGAAGGACACTTTCAAGATAAAATTATTTTCCCAAGAATTAACGACAGAGAAAGTGGACAATTACTCAAAGATGTTTCTCAACTTACTATTGATGGCATCGAAGGATTTATGTACCCGAAAGCGAAAAAGGGAGAAGACATTTATTTTTTTGATAAGCTGTTAGAAACAATAGAATATGAAAAGGGTATTCCCGTAGGTACATTTAAAATCATTCCACTCATTGAAACTGCTTCTGCTGTTTTAAATGCACAAGATATTTGTAACGCATCTTCAAGAGTCATAGCTATTGCTTATGGCTCAGAAGATTTTATTGCTGATTTGGAAGGGCAACATGATTTGGAACACGAGAGCTTATTTGTTCCTAGAAACTTAATAGCCATGGCAGCAAGAGCGTGTAAAGTTATCCCTATTGACACAGTACACGTACGTGTGAAAGATTTAGAAGACTTAGAAAATAATTTGATTTTATCCAAAAAATTAGGTTATGAAGGAATGTTGTGCTTAAACCCTATTGAACTTGCTTTGGTACATCGTTATTTTTCACCTTCAGAACAAGATGTATATGAAGCCAAAGAGATACTACGCTTAGACAAAGAAGCCAGAGAAAACAACCAAGGCGTTGCCATCATGAATGGTAAGTTTGTCGGACCACCGTTTGTGTTAAAAGCAAATAAGATTTTAAAAAAACATCAGAATATTATTGACAAATCAAAATGAGAAAAAAAGTAATTATTTTCGGAGGTATTGGAGCAGCATCTACTATCGGAATGGCAATTGCAGATGCCAACAAAGAAGGATACGACGAATATATTATGAGTGGTTACCTGAATGATATGGAGGCACATCAAAACATAGATGGATTCCCAATTCTGGGTGGTAAAGAAGATATTCCTCGCTTGTTAGAAGAAGGTTATTATTTCATCAATACAGTTTATAAAATAGATGGTCAAAAAGACCGTCTTAAATTGTTTGAGTCTTTAAATATACCCCAAGATCGATTAGCGACCTTTATAAGTCCCAAAGCTTATGTAGCGTCTAATGTTCAGCTTGGTGCGGGATCAGTAGTGATGCCTAATGCATCAATTTCGGCAGGTGTTAAAACGGGGATTTGTTGTCGTGTCATGTCAGGAGCACTAGTAGGACACGATAATAATATAGGTAATCATGCTTTCTTTGCTGGTAACTGTACAGTGGGTTCACATTTAGAAATTGGTGATTTTGCATACGTTGGATTAAATTCAACAGTAGGCGGTAAACTCGACATCGGTAAATTTAGTGTAATTGGTATGGGGTCTGTTGTCACACGAGATGTAGAAGATTATTCAATCGTAATGGGAAGTCCTGCAAAACATGCCCGTTATGTAAATGATAAAGAACAAGATGTATAAGGTTTTTTTCAAACGACTAATTGATTTTCTAGGAGCATTGCTATTCATTCTCCTATTTTTTCCTGTTTATTTATTTTTAATTGTATTCTTAAGTATCTATTACAAAGGTACACCATTTTTTACACAACGTCGTCCCGGTAAAAACAATGAAATTTTCGAGGTGATTAAATTCAAATCTATGATCGACGCATTTGATGAAAATGGTGATCCATTACCTAACAAAGATCGTATTACAAATGTTGGAAGAATCCTTAGAAAAACTTCTTTGGACGAAATACCTCAAATTTTTAATATTCTCAAAGGTGATATGTCTTTTGTAGGTCCTCGACCGTTATTCGAATCGTACCTAGAATACTATACCGATGAAGAATTATTAAGACATTCAGTTCGTCCTGGAGTTACAGGATTAGCGCAGGTCAATGGTAGAAATTTTTTGGGATGGGACGATCGTTTGGCATTAGATGTTAAATACGCCAAATCTGTGAGTTTTGTATTGGACATAAAAATTCTTTACCTAACCTTCCTAAAAGTGATTAATTCAAAAGATATTTCAGTCGTTCCGAGCATGACTCCATTGTATAAAATTAGAGAAAAAAGAAAATAATGAACATACTTTTCACATGTGCAGGTAGACGTAATTACCTGATTAATTACTTCAAAGAAGCTTTAAAAGGCGAAGGGAAGGTCTTTGCAACCGATATGCAGTTGACTGCTCCTGCTTTAGTAGATGCTGACATAGCGATTCAAGTACCAGCTATCTATAGCGAGGATTATATTCCTTCCTTAAAAAACATTATCAAAGAGCATTCAATAAAGGCAGTGATTTCGTTAAATGATTTAGAACTGCCCATTCTAAGCCAGGCGAAACATGAAATGGTGAGTCTAGGGGCTAAAGTAATTGTAGCGGATGAAAAGGCAATCGATATTGCTTTTGACAAATGGGAAACCGTAAAGTTTCTAGAAAAGTATGGTTTGAAGTCCCCAAAGACCTTTATTGATTTAGAAGAAGCTAAAAATGCAATAGCATCAGGTGCGTTGAGTTTTCCCTTAGTGATTAAACCAAGATGGGGGAGTGCTTCTATCGGAATTGACTTTCCAGAAGATATGGAAGAATTAGAATTAGCCTATAAATTGCAAACGATTCGTTTAAAACGTACGATACTGGCTGAAGCGAGTAAAGAGGATATAGATCATGCCATATTAATTCAAGAAAAAATTTCTGGAAAAGAATATGGTATAGATGTTTTAAATGATTTTGAAGGAAATTATGTAGGTACGTTTGTTCGCCAAAAATTACAAATGCGTTCAGGTGAAACAGATAAAGCAATTTCCGTTATTGATAGTCGTTTTGAGCAGATAGGAAAAGCGATTGGAGATAATCTAAAACATATTGGAAATTTAGATTGTGATGTTTTTGAGCATAATGGTGAACTGTATGTATTAGAACTAAACCCTCGTTTTGGTGGTGGTTATCCATTTTCGCATGAGGCAGGTAACAATACAGCAGCTATCTATATCGAGTGGTTAAAAGGGAATAATAATATCTCTCAACATTCAAATTATAAAGAAGGAATTATGTTTTCTAAATGCGATAGATTATTAAAGGTAAATTAACAACCATGAAAAATCTTTTCTTTCTTTTCGTTGTTAGTCTTTGGGTATCTTTTTCAGGTTTTGCACCCGTTGTTGAAAATCAACCACTAGAAACAGTCGCGGTCAAAGAACAAGTAGTGTACACTACCAAAACAGGGAAGAAGTATTATTAAGTATTAAGTATTAAGTATTAAGTATTAAGTATTAAGTATTAAGTATTAAGTATTAAGTATTAAGTATTAAGAAGATATTTAAACATATTGTGGTTCACTGAAAAATATTACTATAAATTTGCATTAAAACAATTAAAAACATGAACAATAAAATATGGTTATCCTCACCACATATGGGCGGTAACGAATTAAAATACATCCACGAGGCATTCGATGCCAATTGGGTAGCCCCTTTAGGACCAAACGTAAACGGTTTTGAAGACGACATCAGAACCTATTTAAAACAAGATGCGTACATAGCTGCTTTATCAGCTGGAACTGCCGCTTTGCACTTAGCATTAATCGAATGCGGTGTAACACATGGCGATGAGGTTATTTGCCAATCGATGACCTTTTCTGCTTCGGCAAATCCTATTGCCTATCAAGGTGCAACGCCGGTTTTTGTAGATTCAGAACCCGATACCTGGAACATTTGTCCCGTTGCATTAGAAGAAGCTATTAAAGATCGTATTGTGAAAGGTAAAACACCCAAAGCCATCATCGCGGTGCATTTATACGGTATGCCCTACAAAGTAAAGGAAATACATGCTGTAGCCGATAAATATAATATACCTGTTATTGAAGATGCTGCTGAAGCGTTAGGATCGACTTATAAGGGACAAGCCGCCGGGACATTTGGTCGGTTTGCTGCCTTGTCGTTCAACGGAAACAAGATCATTACTACGTCGGGTGGTGGCGCTTTGGTGTGCCAATCGCAAGATGACAAAGACAAAGCCGTGTTTTTAGCTACACAAGCACGTGATGACGCGCCTCATTACCAACACTCACATATTGGGTACAACTACCGTATGAGTAATATTACCGCAGGCATTGGTCGTGGACAAATGGAAGTTTTAGACGATAGAGTAGCCGCTCGTAGAAGCATGCATGCGTTTTATCAAGAGTTGTTTAAAGACATCAACGGTATTACTGTATTTACCGAACCTAACGACGATTATTATTCCAACCATTGGTTATCAGCGATACTTATTGACCCAACCATTGCAGGAAAAACAAGAGAAGATTTGCGTTTGGCCTTTTTAGAAGACAATATTGAATCTCGTCCGTTGTGGAAACCGATGCATTTACAACCGGTTTTTGCAGATGCGCCTTATTACGGCGGTAACGTATCCGAGCAATTATTTGAAAACGGCTTGTGTTTACCATCAGGATCTAACCTAACAGATGAAGAACGGGAGCGTATTGCTAAAAAAGTACGAGAGGTTTTTGAAAAATAAAATACAAAACGACTGAAGTAATTCAGTCGTTTTTTTGTTCAATTACAATTAATCTTTAACAATTAAAGAGGAAATATTATTTAAACTTAGTCCTCCGTTTTATATTTATCAATATCAAATTCAAAATTAAATAGATCTTTAGGCTTTTTTTCCAAACCAATTGCAAGCTCATAAATTGTTGAAAGCCTTATATTGATTTCTCCTTTTTCAATTTTACTTATATTACTATGATCGACCCCACATCTTTGAGCTAGTTGACGATAACTTAAAGCTTTTTCAGTTCTTAATTCTTCTATTTTTTTGCCGAATAATATTTGGAAATTATCTCTATCTACCATCATGATTTGTAATTGTGTGTACTAACAGCGTCTAGTAAAAAAGACGTTGAAAGACAGACCAAAAAAGCACTACAGGATGGCTGGCAGCTATTAGGCACATTGTCAGCATTCGAAATTCCTACTAGAGACAGTTCAAGAACTGTATTTTATCAGGAAATCAAAAAAAATTAATAAAACAGGCTGGAAAGCCTGTTTTTTATTTAAAGCTGTTTCTCTGTCAGTTTTATTTCTCTTAGTAAAGGTTCTACTGTTGAATAGTCCTTAATAACTTTAATCGCAAGAAATGCAAGTGGTATACCAACAATATTACTAATTATACTTACTATTGTAGCAACAGTAAGTTCTTCAATTGTTTCAGCTTTCATTGAATAGCGAAAAACGAATTGTCCGATAAAATTGGCTATAATCCAAAGTGTCCACCACAATCCTAACGAATTTGTACTAAACTTTTGATTGAAACTGATGTTATTTTTCGTCAAAAATTCCAGTGTTACTTCATACAGTTCTTTCATAATTTGATAAGGTCTAAATAAACACAAAATAGGCACAAACCAACTTCCTGCTGCCCAACCTTCTGAATAAGATAAATTATCCGCTTTTAAATGTAAATTATAATAAGCGCGTCTAAACCATTGGATAAAGGTTACGCCAGAAATAATCATAGCGATCATGGATAGTATACCAATTATTTGTTCTCTCGTATCATTAGCATTTGCCGCATCATTTGTTATTTCAGCACCATCTGTAACACTTTGTAGTAGCACATATTGTAAATACCCAGAGAATAATGATATAATTTCGATTGCCAGCACAATCCATATAAGTATGATGGCATTCTTTGCTCTTTGGATATTTGGTTTTAATTCTTCCATATTATTCTATTGGTTATTTTTTAGGGAGCGTATTTACCCTATATCAATTACCTTTTTTAGTAAGGGAAAAATTCATATTCAGTTTTATTTATTATGCCGATGTTCATTATAGCTAAACTGCTTTCAGACTTTATCAAGCTCCTTATAATATTTGTCAAAATCAAAATCAATATCAAGTAATTCTTGTGGATTTATACGAAGTGCTATTGCAATTTCTATAAATGTACTTATTCTAAAATCAATTTTATTATTTGCTGCATCACTAATTCGTGCTGCTGTTAAGTCACTTTTGTTAGATAAAATTGAGTAAGACTGCGAACCTTTTATTGTTTTTATTTTTTGCGCAATCATTTTTTTTATTTCTTCAGTTATATTATCGTTCATAAATTACCAGTTTGTTGGCAATTTGCTTTAATAATAAAAAATATTCGTTACCGAATACGGTAATATTAAAATATTTGTTTATATTTGCTATTCAATTACAACATAATTGTAATTTTGCAATACTTTATATAGAAAATATCAAGCTATTGCTTAGAGTCTCGAACTGAAAACTGGTAATTTAAGGCAACGAGATGATAAGTAGATTAGCTCACGACCATGGCGTGAGCTCACTTATCTGTTGCACGGTATACCAGTACCTCAGTTCGGATATTGTTGAGTTTCACGCCTTTTTTGCTTTTTACTCAACCTTTTGCCGGTTATGGTGCTGTGTACAGGCACTAATATTTAATGATATTATTTTTTGTGGTCGTTTAAACTTTAAACTAAAACTTTATTATTTGCTTTTGCATTTTGTCAGATGCGGTAGTATATGCTTTGAAAATATTTTTCACTAATCTGATCTATAGTGTTAATGGAACTGAATGCATAAATATTTTGAAAACAGAATAACAAACATCATTAATACAAAAAAGGGATAGCTAAAAAGCTACCAGCTGAAATAAAACCTTACGGCTAAAAATCCATTACAACACACAAAAAGTTAGTCCTGTAAGTAGAGCAAAGCACATAACAACTTCCAACCATAGTAGAATTTATATTAATAGTTAGTTTTAGTTGATTGAAGTAGTTAAAAACCGGAAGACGTTATGTGCCGCAGCTCTGAAAGCAAAGAATAAACCATAAACCCAAAGCTTTTTTTTGGGCTATGTGGAGAAGCCCCATTTAAGCTTTGGCTTTATTCATTCCGAAGCTGAAACTGAAATTAAAAATATAAAAACTTGATGCGATGCTGATTGCTTGTCTCGCTTTAGCGGAAGTTCAGCCAGACACGGTTGATTGTTCTATAAACACGTATTTAAGAACTGGCATTCACGGCGGAGTGAGCGTCAGTAAGTTGCGGACAACGTAAAATCAAAAGCTGTTTGAGCTTTGAAAAAGCGAGTTTTTTTGATTTAGTTGTCAAAACGTAAACTGACCACGAGCAGTGGAGCCGAGGCGTTTTGTTTCTTTTGTGCGCCAAAAGAAAAAAGAAAAAGAGTGGAAATACCAATTTTAATTATAAAAATCAGAATGATGATTAAAAATGCAAATTAAAAAATAACCCTACAAGGTTCTTAAAACCTCGCAGGTTAAAAAAAACTCCCTACTGCAACAAGTTGGCGCTTAGGCAGCACAGAGCGGAACATTAAGTTTAATATAAGAGCTTTTTCTAGTCTTTAATCATGTTAAGAATAGCAAAAGCAAAAGGTTAGCAGATTACAAGCTGTAAAATATTACATGGAAATAAAAATTGAAAGGATTTTGGTATAACCAATAAAAATTGAGAATTGACACAACTTGTATAATATAAAACCCCACTATTATGCCACAACAAAACTTTGAATTACTAAAAAAAAGCGACCCTGCAGCATTACAAAAAATTCATGCCCTATACAACAGACGGATCTTTTGGATAG